>ENA-ORTU01000133-ORTU01000133.1-human-gut-metagenome-genome-assembly--contig:-NODE-133-length-103450-cov-29.077644_pt1 | contig 103450 bp, 94 predicted proteins | sample MGYA00241910_ERZ509184 | MGnify/ENA primary metagenome ERZ509184 (study PRJEB26280, sample SAMEA2338847) | human gut metagenome | biome: human gut; feature: human-associated habitat; material... | reverse complement strand
AATGCAGGACCTTGTTCTTCCATATGTCCATTTAACATTGCTTCTCTTCTTGTCATTCTTTTTGTACTACTTCCATATCCCATGTTTCTTATAAAAACAGTTCCCATTTCGTACATACTTGGATCTGTACTTTTTATTATTTCTTGTCTTCTTCTTGCTTCTTCATCTGCCTTTCTTTTTTCACTATCTAATTTAAACTTATATTCCATTTTATATCCCCCTTAAAAATAATAATTAATACTAATTATAGTATAGCATTTTACAATATTTTTTACAATATTTACTGCATTTTATCTTATTCGTTTCCTAGCCTTATTTTTGGCATTTTCTTTCTCACTTCTTTCTTTATTATCTTGAAATCTTTTTTGTATTATCCAATCTTCTTTTTCTCCTTTTTCTGCTTTGTTAATTATTCTTTTACAAGTTTGTATCTTTTTGTTTAATCTTTCAATATCTTCATTTAAAATATTGATTCTTGCCTTTAAAATCGTTTTATCAGCTGCATTATCAGTTTTATTATATAATTTCATATATATTTCTTTTTGAGCCTTTAAGGGTGTAATTTCTTCAAGATATTGCGTTCTTAAATTTTGTGTATCTTCTATTGATTTTAAATCCTTACTACTTATCAAACTTAATTCATCACACAATTTGTTGAATTTATCTATTTCCTTATAATATTCAGGTGTTCTTTCTTCATAATGTATTTTAGGTGGTAATTTTCCTAAAACATATAAAAAATGAACATATAATCTATAAAAATGTGATATTTTTAGTAATTCTGAATTTATTTTTATTCCATCATATACTTTGACTTTATATATTTTGTTACTATCGTTTTTGAATCTATAATCATTATAATATATTCTGTGTTTTATATTTTCAAAAGTATAATCTTCTCCAAATGTTCTTGCAATTCTTATATTTCTATTAAAATAAGGTGTTGATATGGATATAGAATTATTAGATTTTTTTACAATATAACCTTTATAGCCTAATTCATCAACAAAATCTTGATATTTTACTGCATTTTCAATTGCTTCATCAATATTCTTTTTTATAAGTTCCATTTTACCACTATTACGATTATAATTTGCAATTCTACTTTCAGCAATTTTGTCTTCTCTATTTGCTTTATCAGTTTCTACTACTGAAAGTCCATATTTTATACATAGATCATCATTTGTTTCTCTTAAAAGAGCAAGTTCAACATTAGAATTATGATATTTGCTACCATCAATAAAGGAGACTGAATTTAGTATTATATGGTTATGAACATTATCTTTATCTATGTGTGTGCAAACTAATACTTGATATTTATCTCCCCATAAATTATTTGCTAGTTCCATACCTATATCATTACATTCTTCAGCAGAAACTTCTTTTCCCTTAAATGATTGTATAAAATGATAACCGAAGTCTTCCATCTTCTTTATGAAAATTCTTTTTTACTAACATCATTTCTGTATATGCATTTTCAGGTAAACAATTTATTCCAGATACTAATATTCCATGTTCTGTTTTCTCTCCATTTTTAGCATAATTAATAACCGCTTCTAAATTTTTTTGTATTACTTTATATTTTGTTATAGCCATAAAATTTCTCCTTATTTCTTTCTTGAATAAATTTCTTTTTCAAATCTTAAAATAAAATCTGAAAGTATTTTTGAAATATAACTATAATCATCGTGAGATGTGCTATATCTTGAATTTGAAATTCTTGCTATCTGATTTATATTATTTGCTATTTCATATATCTCTCTTTGAAAATATTTTATTTCTTCAGTTGGTTGTGCTTTTATTCTATAACCTTTAATTAAACTTCTAATAAATTCAGATTCACTTAAACCTGCTTGTTTTGATTTTTTCTTTAGCAACTCATCTTCTTTTACATCTATCCATATTTGTTTTTTTATATTTCTTTTTCTCATAATTTTCATTCTCCTTTACAAAAAAATTTAACAGTCTTTTTTCTAAAAGACTGCCAGAAAATTGCTTATATCTTTAAGGGGATTGGGGAAGAAATTCCCCATAAATTAGTTTTAGCATAAAACTGCAAACAGTATTTATACGGGAGTATAAATGCGATGCTTGCTTTTAAAATTCTATTAAACATATATAAGCTCTTTTAGAACTATTTCTTCTGCTTCGTTTCTAAAATTATTCATCATTCCCACCCAATAAAGTGGATCAAAATTTTTCATTTCTTCTATTAAATCACTTTTACTTCTTAAAGAATTTATTATACTATCTACTCTACTTTTTGCTACTATATCTATTTCAATAATATGCTTTTTTAAAGTTCCTTCCATCATCATAATTGAGTATTCTGCTTTTCTATTTTCTTTTAAATAAGTTAACCTTAAATGACCATATTTTCCTATATAATAGTTTGCATATTCATCTTTTGGTATAACCAAATTAGTCACATAATAATCTCCTTCCTTGCGATAAGTAATTTCGTTTTCTCTTTCATTTCCCATAATGAAAACCTCCTTTTAATTTATTTTTATGTATAAAAATAGAGTAGAAATTTTTATTTTTCTACTCTATAATTATAATTAACTTATTTTATCTTCCCATTCCATTACTCTGCCTTTGTTGGTTTTGTTGATTTTGATTAACTTGATATATTCCTCTTAATTGTTCTAATCTTCTTTTCTGCTCTTCTGTTGCTCTACTTCCTAAAAACATTAACTGCGACATTTCCCTTATTTCAGCCATTGCTTTTTGTGAATGATTTACTTCACTTGTAGTAACTTTGCCTCTAGTAACAGTTCTATCCACTTTACTTATTGGTAATTTAGGAGAATTAGATTCTTCTGATTTTTGTTGTTCTTCTTTTTTCTTTTTATCATGTTCCTCATGTTCTGAAAATTCTTGTTCTTCTTGAATTTTTTGTGCTTGAGCAGGTGAAATTCCCATTTCTTGCTTTAATGCTTGTCCTCTAAGTGCTTTCTTAGGTTCTTTTACTTCTACAGTACCACCATTAGCAACAGTTAAAGCATCTAACAGAGCATTAATATCACCATTATAATTTTCTTGTCCTACAAACATTACAGCTTCTTCTATAAATTGTGTTGCAGATATTTCTCTATCATTACTTTTTAATATAAACTTACCACTACTTGGAATATGTGGTGCAACTACTTCTTGTATATATTGCTTTGCAGATATTTGAACTCCATTAGGTAATGATACTTCTTTTTGCACCAATGCTGGATTTAAGGAATCTACTATATCTATAACATTTACTTGTTTTCCTTTTAAAGTAATTGTTCCAGCATTAGCTCTAGTATTTTCTGATAATAATTTAGATATATCTCCTTTATATTTTTGTTGTCCTTCACCTAATATATATTCTTCAATATATTGTTTTGCAGATATTTCTGCTTTATTTCGTAATACAAATCTGCCATTGCTTGGAATATGTGGTGCGACTACTTCTTGTATATATTGTCTAGCTGGAATTTTAGCACCATTTGGTAATTCTATTTTTTGTTGCAATAATTCTGGTTTTATTAAATTTACAATATCAACTGTTCTTATAGTTTTTGTTTGTTTATTAATAGCATTTTCTTCTTTATTAGTTTGTGATGTAGTAGTTTGACTTGGTTGAGATTGTTTTTCTTGGTTCTTTTGTTTACTTTGAGTTTGGATAGTTCTAGCATCTACTTGTTCAAATCTTTCTTTAGATTCCTGTTGAAAGCAGAAATTATCACTTATTCCAGCTGCTTTACATCTTGCTGAAATTTGAGTTTTAACTTTATCCATAAATTGAGGATCTACTTGTTGCATGATAGGAAGCATACCTTTGATAATTTTATCCATATCACAGGTACTTACACCTATATTTTTATTATCTCTAGTTGGTATAGAGAAAATAGCCTCATAATTACTTGCACCCAAAGTTTCTTTTATATCTTTAACTGCATCTAATTTTTTTAATCCTGTAGTAATATTTTTTCTTAAATGATTTTTAATATGTTCTTTAAATTTAGGATTTGTTAGATCTGCATCTTTTAATCCTAAATTAGGAAGTTCTTTAAATTTTGAATCTTTATTTTTATCTAATATTTCTATAATAGTTCCAGCTGCCTGTTCAATAAATAAATCATTAAATTTTACTTGTTTTCCATCAAATGTTACATTTTGTCCTTTGAAATCTTTTATGCTAGATAGTAAAGTTTCCTCTATAGCAGCTTCAAAAATATCTGCTCTAAGAGAGTTATAGGATTGATTTTCTCCATTACTTTTTAATGGTGGTTCATCTCCAATTCCAATCCAATTATCTATTGTTCCTGTAAGAGCTGGTGGCTCTCCACATCTTTCGACAATTTCAGGATGCTCTTGTGCAATTTCTTGAAATGCACTTATATAATTGGCTAAATTATCCGTATCCGCATATACAACCATCTTATCATCTCTTTCACTTGATGAACCTAATTTAAAATAAAATGGTATTTGTTGTGATTCGCATTTACTTTTAAATAATTGGGCCAGTTTCCACATATCTTGATTTTGACATCCAATATATAACCTATGCTTTACTGGAATTTTACTCTCTTGCCTTCCTGATATATATTGTGATTTTATATGTTCCCATCCATCATTTAATTCCCATCCGTTTATATCTTCTTCAAATAAAGGATTACTCTTTAATCTTGTTATATCTTGCATTGAACTAACTTTTCCAAAAGATTTCAAATATTGTTGTAATTCTCTTGCTGCCATTCCTCTTTGTTGTTCTAATACTTTCATTTGATTATCATTTAATCTTAAAATATTATCTATCCATTGGTTATATGTATCTACAAAAAATTGCTCTTTATCTGTTAAATTAATTCCTGTATTATCTTTATTCTGATTCATCTTAACTAAAAAACTATATAAATCACTTCTATTAAAGACATCTGTCCTAGAAGATTTTGCATATCCTTCTACTATCCTTTGTAATATTTCTGAATTATCCAAGGGACTTTTAGTTCTATCATAAATTTCACTTAATTTTACCATAACTTAAATCCTCCTAGTTTTTTAATAAACTTCTAATTTTGCTTAAAAGTTTCTTTATAAAATTTGGTTTTTTGTATTCTACCATTGATAAAGAATTAACAACTTCTTTATCTTCAACAACAGTATTTTGCTCTTTCTTTTTGAATATATTATCAGGATTATATTTTTCATATAATTCTTGTTGTTCTTTGATTTTTAAATTTTCATTATCAGAAAAACTTTTTAAAATTTCTTGTTTTTCTTCCTCACTATCACACCAGTAATTTAATTTTAATATAGCAAGTAAAACTATAGTTTCTCTTTGTAAGTTTTGTTCATCTAATTCTATATTTACATCAATAATAGGATAGTATTCCTTATCTCTTTCTTCTTCAAAAAAATCTTTAATTTTTTTTGGTACTTTATCTATAAACTGATCTTCCATTAAATTTATTATTGCATAAATTTCTGAATATGCTATTTTACTATCTTGTATCATTTGTATCCCCCAACTTATAATAATTTAATTTTATTTTATCATAAAATATCTTTTTTAAAAACAATTTACCATAATTTTCTTAACTTTTTAGAAACCTGAAGGAGTGAGCTTTGTAGATTAGGCGTAATATATTCCAGATTTTAAATAGGATTATTACGCCTTTCTTTTAAGAAACTGTCGGTCGCTCGCCAAGTTTCATAGGCAGTCTAGTAAGTAACCTTTGTTACTATAATTGCTGATTGCTAAGGCTGTTAAAATTTATTTGTTACAGCCTTAGTATGCAAAATAATTGAAAATTATTTTGTAATACCTATAGCAATCTTTACTTATACTTGTCCAAGCTTTTTGCAATTATAAATCCACATCCAAGTATCCACCAAACTCTTTTTTTATTGTGAGTTTATAGTTCCAAGTTCTCACTTACGCATTTTGTATAAATAGACCGTTTATACTAATGCGAGCATATTTTATAGCATCGGCTTGCTAAACCTAGAACTTTTATAGAGGTTCTGCATATCTCTAAAACAATAAAAAAACACCTGCAATATTTACACTGCAAATGCTTTCTATTTTTCTATTCAATTAAATAAACTGTGAAACATTTTACTCTATTTTGGAATATTTTGTTTCACATTTTTGCTTATATAATATTTTTATTATTTATTATTTCATTTAAAGTAATCTTTACTTCACTGATTTCTATTTTATATTTATCATTTAATACATATTTATTTTGCATATTTTCAAATTCCTTTAATAATTCCTCATTAAAGTCTTGTTTTAAATAGGTGAAGTCCTTAATTTTTAAATCAGCATCAATTCCACCTTTTCTAATGCTCTCTTCTTGCCTTTTATATGAAATTAGTTTCTCTAGTTCTTCTTTGTTTTGTAACAATTCTTTAATTGCTTTTGTTTGTGCTAGTATTGTAATGTCATATAAATGCTTTGATGTATCCTTATGCATATTTCTAATATAATAAAACTCTGCTGCAAAAACTTTATCTATAAACATTCTTTCAAGTTTTATAATATTTATATCAAAATCTGATATTTCAAACTGTTCTTTTAAAATTTTTCTCTCACTTTCGTTTGCTAATTTATATATAAGTGGTTCTATTTTATATTTTTTATAAGGCTCACTAACCGTAAAAGATGTTGCTTCTACTTGTATAATTCCTGCTCTATGTAATGGATCTTTACTAGTATCATAAATAGAATTATATCTGTATATTCCTGTAACACTTCCCTTATTATCAATACATTCATCTTTTGATAATTCTAGTCCTTTTACCTCATAACCTAGAGCTGACTCTTTTAATCTGTTTTTGTTTTTAGTATTTGATTGTTCAGGAATAACTTTTACCGTTAAGTCTATATCTTCTGAAAAACGATTCATTGTATCTAATATTTTATAGACTGCTGTTCCACCTTTAAAATATGCTTGTAATTCATCTTGATTTTTTGATAATTCTTTCAATATTGTACATACATAATAATCTTTTTCAATAATATCTGAATCTATTCCTGTTTTTGTATTTAAGTTATCTATAAAATCTCTAAATAATTCTTTATTTAAATGTAAATTCATTTTTACCTCCTACCTTGCTAAAACAAGTATCTTGTTTATTACAGTTCTGCTTTTTGTATCCATAGCATATTTAATTATCTTTTCAAAATCTAAATTATTTTCCTCTATGAAATTATAGATTATTTCATCAGGATTATCTACTTCAATTCCTATATTGTCTTTATTCTCTATTAAGTCAAATAATTGTAAATACTTATAATTCTCATTGTTTATCTCAATTTTAGGTTTTCTAATTATAACATTCAAATTCTTATTTTCATATTTATTAAAGTTTTTACATTCATTTGTAGCAATATCTATAACATTTGGAACTTGAGTAGTTAAATGTGCTTCATTAAAAAGCTTTGCTCCAGTAATGTAACCTTTTATATTACCCTCTTTGTCCATTATATACTTATACCTAATTATTTGCCTATTTCCAAGTAACATTTTGCCAAATATATTTTCATTAGGGATATAATAAATGCCCTTATATGCTGTTTCTATTATGCCTTCTTTATTCATTCTATTTAAAATAGCTTTAATATTATTGAATACTTTTTCTTTTTCATTTTCGTTGTAAAATCTTATAATATACTCTTTAATTTCTTCAATAAAAATTGGTATTCCTTTTTCGCTTTTATTTATATATTCTAACACCATATTATAGCAATTCATTTTTACTCACCTCTTTATTACTATTTTATGATTATTTTTATATTTTATTCATATTCTAGTAATATTTTAGCATTTTTTTTGCCTTTTGTCAAATATTATCGGTGTTTAACATTCTATTCAATATGTATTGTGCATTTTTTGATTATTTTGTTGTGCAAATTTTGAGTATTTTATATGTAAGAGTATCAATATTTCAAAAACTGGTGCTAACAACAACACACATGTGTGTATTGTCCACCATTTTCTCTTGTTCCTGGTACATAACTACTAATATAGCCAGGTTTTAATATTCCTTTATCAAAAGGAGGATCTAATAATTTTATAACACCATTTTCCTTGTCTATTAAATGATTTTCTAAACTTTCCATTGATATATATTTTTTATCATTATCTCCTGCTTCAGATATAACTGACCAGCTCTGAGCAATTGAGTCAATTCTACATTCTTCATTTTGCATACTTCCTAAAACATTGCCATCATCCATAAAAGCTCTTCTAAACCATCTTCCATCCCAACCGCTTGAATTTAGTGCTCTTTTTAATTTTTCCATTATTTCTTCATATTTTTTTGCAAGTTCTATTTCATATTTTTCTACACATATTGGAATAAACTTTTTCAAAACATCATATAAGAAAAATCCTAACCATATGCTTTCACCTTTTCCTTTATTTCCAACTGTACTAAAGCCATCATTCCAGTCTCCAGAGCCTATTTTAGGTAAGCCGTTTTCCCCAAAATTTAGGGAAATGTTGATAGCTTTTTTACAATGTTCATATATGCTTTCTTCTATTTCAGATTGCTCATACATGTCATATCTTTCATCTACATCATTTTCAAGTAAATTTCCTTTTAAGTATGGAGTTTTTATATCTAGTATTTCTTTATCTCCTGTAAATGCAATATAGTCTTCTACTAAATACACAAGCCAAAGTCTATCATCCGAAAACCTTGTGCGTATGCCTCTTGAAGTTTCATCATGCCACCAATGTTCCACATCTCCCTCTATAAATTGATGTTTACTATGCTTAATTATTTGTTGTTTTGTTATATCTGGATTTACATATTTAAGTGCAATTGTATCTTGAAGCTGATCTCTAAATCCATAAGCTCCACCTGATTGATAATACCCTGTTTTTGCTAGTAGTCTTGAAGTTATAGTCTGGTAAATTAACCAACTATTTAATAAAATATTAATTGACTCTAATGGTGTATTTACTTGTAAGTTTTCAGTCATGTTTTTCCAATAATTTTTAGTATTTTTGTATTCTTCTTTTGCTTTGCTTAAATTATTGTATTTATACGCTATATCTTGACATTCAAGCACTGTTTGTCCTACACCTAATGTAAATATAATTTCTTTATTTTCTAATGTCTCTAATTCCACTTCACATTCTATTGCAATTATTTCATTTTGCCATAAACTATTTTGCTTATCTAATTCAATTTGATATATTCCATCTGGGTTAATAATACTTCCATTTCCTATAAAGCTTTGTTTGCTTCCTGTATATGATTTTATTTTTTCACTGCATGATACAAACATATAATCAGAAAAGGTATTTTCCACTCCTGTGTTTTTTATACAAACTATATTAGAATTTGGAACAAATTCTAAGTTACAATATCCATTTGATTTAATTTCATCTTCTTCTAATACTGGTTTAATATAATATATTAATTTAATCCTTTTCTTTTTTAACCCATGGTTTTCTAGTTTTAGTACTTGTACTTTTAAATTATCTTCCATTGGTATATACATATTTAAAGTTTGAGCAATTTCATTACTTTGATGTTGATATTTTGCATAACCAAGACCATAAGTTATATAATAATCATTTTCATCTGGGCATGGGCTTAAACCTAATGACCATATTTTCTTTGTATCTTTATCTTGCATATATATAATTTCCGATGGAATATCTTGTACTGGTAAATTACTCCATGATGTTAATCTATTTAGCCTACTATTTTTATACCAAGTATAACCTCCCATTCCTTCTGTAACTAATGTTCCAAACTGTTTATTTGTTAAAATATGACTCCATACAGTTGGTAATTTTTCATCTTTATTTACTCTAATTTTGTATTCTTTTCCATCTTGTGAAAATCCACCATATTCATTTAAATATTTTAAATCTTCTAGTTTTTCTCTTTTTGCCTGTATATTTTCAATAGTTCTTGGTGTTTCTTCAAATGGCAAATTTTTAATTTTTTCTAAATACTCTTCTTCTTGTTCTTTTAAGTATCTATATATATTTCCATTACTTGAGTCTAAACTCAAATTTGCACGATACTGTAAAAATTCTATATCTTCAGATGTTAAATTTTCTAATACAAATATTCCACCTTTTATATTTTGCAAATAAGATAAATTTTCATTTGATATACAATTATATATTTCATTTTTTAAATTATCTTCATAACTATATTTTTCTTGATTTACAATTACCAAATCCACCATTATATTTTTTACTCTAAAGTAATTATATGCTTTTAATACTTCAGTTAAATTTTCTACTTCATCTTTGTCTTTTATATTTAATAATAAGATAGGTAAATCTCCAGAAATTCCATATTTCCACAACTTACTTACTGGAGCATTTATTTGGTTACATGTTAAAGTTTTTAATGGATTGTTATACAGCAAATAACCAAGCATTTTTTGATATAATTCTGTCTGTTTTGCTGTAACTTCTAAATATTTATTTTCCGCTTCTTTACTTGCCTTTGATAATTCAAAGTTATGCTTAATAGTAGCTTGACTTGTAAATTCTTTTAAATTTTTAACAACTTCTTCTCTAGTTTCTGCAACTGCTAAAATCAAATTCAAAATTACTTTTTCTTCTGGTTTTATACTTATTGTTCTTTTCATTGCAGTAATAGGCTCTGTTGTTAATTGTACATTATTACTTAATGGAATTGAATTTTTTATTGCATTTGGAAGTCCAAGTTCATTCCTTCCATAAAATTTTTCTTTATCAATTTCATATTCTAATTTACCAATTGTTTCATTTTCTGTATATAATTTTATACCTAAAAAAACTTGTGATTCGCCTTCTTGCCTTTTTCTCCTTGTCACAATCATTGATTCTTCATCATTTAAATATTCATAGCTTAAAAACAAATTATTAAAGCTTGGGTGACTATTATCTTGCAATTCTTCTGATAGTACTGGCTCTAAAAAGCTTGTAATTTCTAATGTTTGATTTTCTAAACCATGGTTTGTCAATTCTAAGCTTCTTAGTTCTATTGGTCCGTTTTCAGAAATAGTAGTTTTTAATATTGTTTCTATAGCTCCATCTTGTCTTACTATTTTATCTTGATCATCTGAAAAATATATTGCATATTTATCAGGCTTTCCTAAATAATCCATTTGATTTGCTGTCCAAATTCTTTTAGATTTTACATCTTTTATATAAAAGAAAATTCCTTGGTTTAAATCATTTGTCTTTTTATATCTGTTAATTAATAAATTTCCATACTTGCTGTAACTTTCTCCTTTTGAATTCATAACTATTGTATAATTTCCACTTGAAATTACATTTATTTGAGGTATTCTAATATTAGGCTTTGTTATTTCTCTTTGAGAATAATCATTATCATATATATACTTTATTTTTTCAACCTTTTCTTTTTCTTCTTTCGTTATTATAATATTTTCTGGCATTTTTTCTTGAAGTAAGATATCAATTGCTTTTAATTCTGGGTTTTCCATAAATCTTTTTTGCATTATATTTTGCTTAAATAAATTGTTTATTGATACTAATATTAATCCTTGGTGATGTGCCATATATGTTTTTACTAAAGCATATTTTTCGCCCTTTTTTAATCTTGTTGGTGTATAATCTATTGATTCATAAAATCCATATTTTTCATACATGCCATTTTTCTCTAGTTTTTTCAAGTTATTTACCACATCTTTTGGATTTTCATTAATTGTTAAAATACTTGCATAAGAACTTGTTACCATTTCATCAGAAAGTCCTCTTTTTAATCCTAGCCATGGTATTCCAAATGCCTTATATTGATAATTATTTTGTAAGTCTTTTAAATAAAAAGCTGATTCAGATATTCCCCACGGAATGTTTAGTTGTTTTGCATATTCTTTTTGGCTCATTAGCATAAATTTGCAAGATTCATCTAATAAACTTCCTGGGTATTTTGGTATATTTATATTTGGCATAAAATATTCAAAAGCGGTTCCAGACCATGATATTAAACCTTTATATTTGTTTAATATTGTAAGTGTTCTGCTTAAATTGTTCCAGTGCCTTGCAGGTACATCTTTTTTTGCTATTGCAACTAAACTGGTTTGTCTTGCTTCTGATGCTAAAAGGTCATAATACGAATCTGTTAAAGCATTTTCCTCTATATTAAAACCTATAGAAAACAGCCTTGTATCTTCATCATATAATTTCGAAAAATCTGTATTGTATATTAACGTATTTACCATTTGAATTAGTTGTTCAGTTGTACCTGTACTCTCATGCTCTATTAAAAATTGTTTTACTGTAAAAAGGTAACCTACTAAATTCCCACTGTCTACAGATGATACATACCTTGGAGTTAGTGGTTCTAAAGTGTTTAAATCATACCAATTGTATAAATGCCCATTCCACTTTGGTAAACTACTAATTGTATTTAACATTTTTTCTAATAAATTTATTGTATCTTGTAAATTCTCATACCCTAAGTCATAGCTTGATATTACTGCTAATAGGCCTAGTCCAATATTTGTGGGTGAAGTTCTATTTACAATTCTTGGTCTTCTATCTTCTTGATAATTATCTGGTGGTAAAAAATTACTTTTTTCATTTATAAGATCTTTAAAATATTGCCATGTTCTTTTTCCTAAATTTAATAAATATTCTTTTTCTCCCTGGTTTAGTTCTTCAATTTTTGGTGCAATCTTATATTCTTTGCTTATTTTACACATTATATATGGTTCTATAAGCCAGAGTAGTGCAAATAATAGTATAAATATATTGCTAAATTTAAATGGTAAAATAAATAGCAAAATTAATGCCAATATTCCTAAAACAATATTTGATGCCATATTTTTATAATATGAAAGTACATCTTTTTTAGCATTTTTCTCAGCATCTTCTGCAGTCATCCATTCAAGTAAATGTTTTTTTGTAGAAAATACTCTTTTTAGTGTTTTTACACAAGCATTTAAACTAAAATATGCTTTATCTGGCAAATTACCTAATGCTAAAATTCCTCTTTGTATTGCAGCTTTTACACCTGATATTGTTTCAGTAAAAGTTTTTTGAGGTTTTTCTTGATCTTTTTTTAATAAAATACGATTTACCAATTCCAAAATTGTTGGAATTATTGCTGATATTATTAATAAAATCATTATTGGCCATATTTTTATATTAAATAATAATTTAAAAACACATACATAAATCATTGAAATTACAATAGTGGTTTCTAATAAACTTCTTATTAAGTTATCTAATATTTTATATCTTGACAATATACTTAATGGGTTTTGCTTTTTTTCTCCCCTTTTGTTTATAATTGTGCTATTTAGCCATTGAACTAATTGCCAGTCTCCTCTTATCCATCTGTGAAGCCTTGCTTTAAAACTATTATAGCCAGAAGGGTAGCCATCTAGTAACATTATATCTGATGCAAGTCCACACCTTAAATAACTTCCTTCTAACAAATCATGGCTTAAAACTGTATTTTCAGGAATTTCATTTGCTAAAACTGCTGAAAAAACTGGCAAATCATAAATTCCTTTTCCAGTAAATATTCCTTCTTCAAAATTATCTTGATATATATCTGATATTGCATTTGTATATGCATCTTTTCCTCCAGAACCTGCATACAGCTTAGTAAAATAACTTTTTTGTATATCTTCAAGCGAAATTCCTACTCTAGGTTGAATTAATCCATGTCCATCTATTACTAAATCTTGTTTATGATTTAATACAGGTCTATTTAATATATGTGCCATTGCGCCAATCATCTCTAATCCTGTATTAAGGCATAGTTCAGTATCTGAATCTAAAGTAATTACATATTTAATATTTGGTATTTGTCCAAACTTTTCTTTTGAATTTTCAATTGTATTTATTAAAAACTTACTTTTGCTTTTTCCTAAAATATATTCATTAAATTGATTTAATAAGCCTCTTTTTCTTTCCCAACCTAAATAACATTCTTCAGATGTATTCCATACTCTTTTTCTATATAGAAAATTAAATTTAGTAAATGTTCCGTCTGGGTATTTATTATTTAATTTTTGAGCTTCTTCTATTCCCGCATTTATAACCTCTTCATCAAATTTTTCCGTCTCATTTTTGCCTGCTGTACAATCTCCCAATAAAGCAAAATATATGTTGTCACTTTTATTTGCCATATAATATTTTTCTAAATTCTTCATCATCTTTTGTACTTTTTGCTTCGAATTCACAATTGTGGGTATTACAACAAAAGTTGCGTATTCTTTTGGAACTCCTTGTTCAAAATCTAATTTAGGTATTGATTTCGGTTTTATAAATTTTCCTAAAATATATTGAGCAATTTGTACTATAATTGTTTGTATTGGTATAATTAATAAAATTCCTAAAATAATAGCAAACCATATAGATGCTTTTGTTTTTATATAAAAATAACTTGAAAGTAATATTGAAATTATTGCTGTACAAACACATAGTATAGTAAGCCATATAGCAATCTTTTTATCATTTGAAAGCTTTTTCGTTGTTTTTCCAATAAGTTCTTGTAGCAACTTTTGTCTTCCATCTGATATTAAATAATACCCTACATGACTTTTTTTACTTTCTTTTTCAGCATTTTGAGCTAAACTCCATACTTTTTTTGCAATATATATTTCAGATATTTTAGTTTTTTGAGAAATCTCTTTAATTGCATTTCTATACATTATTTTAGTTTGATAATCCATCTTTTCATACACATCTGCTGGATCTTGTTTTAATATATCTTCTACTCCATTAATATCTTCAAATATTTCTAACATACTAATTCTATTTAAATTTTTAATACTTGTAATACAATTTCCCATTGAAATTTTATTTATTGCAATATCAAAATGCTCTTTTTTTATAGCCTCATCCAAATCCATTCCAGCTCTATTAACTTGCTCTTCTAAAATTTCTAAATATGGATATGCCTTTTTACCATATTTTTTTAATTTATATGATAAATACTCAATAAATGAATATTTCATTTCAGCATATTTTTCTATTTTGTTTTTATATTCCGATATTTTAGTAAACTGTAATTCTCCTTTATTTTTCTGTTCAACTAATCTTTCTACTATATTTTCAACTTTGTATTTTTGTATTTGAGAAATATATATTCTTTCACAAATTTGCCTAATATTCTCTATTAAAGCAATTTTCATAAAAATACTTATACTCCATATTTCTTCCATACTAAGAGTCTTTTTTCTTTGATAGCCAGCCAAATAATCTTTCAAGCTTTTTCCATCAATTTTATTGTCAGTATAATTTATAATTTCACTTGCCAAAACATACACTCTAGCAAATCCAGCATAATTACCATTAGATATTCCTAAAAACTTAGTATATTTACGTTTAGACAATTCTAATTTAATATTTTTTACAGTTTCATCTATTACATAATAATTATCTAAAATCCACTCTCCTGCTGGATGTATTGGTATTTTTAATTTTGCATGTTCATTCAACAAATTATATACATCAGAAATTATTTCAAAATTTTCCTTCAACCTTGGAATAGGATAAGTATTTTTATCAGAATAATTTTGTAAATTATGGCTTGAAGCCTCCTTTTCCAAATAATCCTCTAATTGACTTTTTCCTAAAATTGCACCCTTTATCATCAAATTTCTATATTGCATTAAAAAATTTCACTCCTTGTATTATATGTTTTACACATATTTTTCTCAAAAGTGGAAATTTTATTCATTTTAATATCAATCAAATACAGTTTATTCATCTGATATTTTTTAATTGAAGAAACAGGCTCTGACTGACATAATTTTAAATAAATGAAATATATATGTATGGGGTGTATTTATGATTATTTTAAGTAAAAAAAGATTTGGTATAATATCTACAATTTTATTAATTTCTTTATTTGTTTTTGTTTTTCAAGTTGCTAGTTCAAAACAAACTGTTCAAACTGTTTCTCTTCCTGTTTCTAACAAAGTAATCGTTCTAGATGCTGGTCATGGAAAGCCTGATGAGGGGGCTCAATCTAGTAATGGCACTACTGAAGCTGAAACAAATTTAAAAATTACATTAAAAGTTCAAAGTTTGTTAGAGCAATCTGGTGCAACTGTTGTTTTAACTCGTAGCGACGAAAATGCTATTTATGATTTAGATAAAACTACTTTAAGGCAAAAGAAAATTTCTGATATTCATAATAGAGTTAAAATTGGTAATGAGAGTTCTGCTGACATTTTTGTTTCTATTCATTTAAACAAAATTTCTCAGCAACAATATTATGGTTGGCAATGTTTTTATAAGCAAAACGATGAAAAAAGCACTGCTTTAGCTAAGAGTTTACAAGAAAATTTGAATGATTCTATTCAAAAAGAAAATAAAAGAGTTTCTATGAAGCTTGATAATGTTTATATTATCAAACATGTTGAAATTCCAATATCTATTGTAGAATGTGGTTTTTTATCTAACCCAGAAGAAGAAACACAACTTTTAAGTGATGATTATCAGAATAGGTTAGCATGGGGAATTTATAATGGAATTATGGATTATTTTTATAATAGCTAATGCAATATTTTATGTTTTGTGGTATAATATCTTTACAGTCAAATGACTGAATTAAAAATGTCAAAAAAGTCTCTCCTTAACAAGAGAGACTTTTTTTCTTATTTTTTATTCTTCAATTTGTTTTTTAAATATTGATTTAGCTATATTTCCTATTACTGGCAATTCTGGATCTTCTTCTTTATTTGCCTTAACTATACCAAATATTATAGCTAAAATATATACTGCCCATAGAGCTGTACTAAAGAAAGGAATAGTAACCGGAATAAATCCATAAGCTACACTAATAATGGTATATCCTAGTCCTATTACGACTGCTTGTGCTGCATGTATTTTTGTATTTTTTTCATTATCTTTTACAGCAAATAGTACAATTAAACCTCCTAACCAGCCAAATATATATGCTAATATTGCTCTTGTTTTTTGATTCATAATTTTCCCCCCATTCTCCCTATTTTCAAATATATAATAGCATTTATGTCGAAAATTGTAAATATTTTTTATATATTTTTCCTTCTATCAATAACATATGTACTTCCAGGTGTCATTTTTGCCAAGTGCTTTACTTGTGCTGCAGATTCCCCTATTTCAAGTACATTTTTAAATCTTCCTTTATCAACAACTACTACTGCTATAGAAATACTTGTTAATGGAAATTGTTCTATTACACATTTTCTATTTGGTATTTCTAAATATCCTTTTTCAATATCTGACTTGTTAAAATATTTAAGTACTCCTTGGTCAAATTCTAAAATTATATCTTGACATATTTTTTCACAATTTGTGTTAGCCGTTATTGCAACGAAATCATCTCCTCCAATATGTCCAACAAAGTTGCTTTCATCTTCTGTATCATGTAAATGATTTGCTACACATCTTGCTGTAAATTTAATTATTTCATCTCCATTTAAAAATCCATATACATCATTATATGCTTTAAAATTATCTAGGTCTACATACAATATTGAAAATTGATCATTATTTAATAATCTCTTTTTTATTTCAGTTTGAATTTGAACATTTCCTGGTAACCCAGTTAATGGACTTACTCTACGGTTAGTATCTAAAAGCCTTATTACATTTTTTACTGTGTAATATAAATATTGTTCATCAATTGGTGCTTTTATATAATGCTCAACACAGGCTTTTAATACTTGAATTCTATGTTCTTTTTCTTTTACTGAAGATATTACAATTATAGGTGTTATGCTATTATCTTCATTTTTTCTGATTTTATTGCAAAGTTCAATAATATCTTCTTTTATTCCATCTTCATTTATAATAATAAGTGCTGGAATGTTTTTTAACACACTTTCAATTTCCGCTTCTTTAGCTTTTTTAAATTTATATTCTTTTTCTTTTTTAAATAAATCTATTAGTTTGCTTTTTAATTCATTTTCTTCATCAATCAAATAAATTTCTTGTGACATATTTTGTCTCCTTTTATTATGGATTATATTGTAGTTCTGCTGTCTTAGTTATGTCATATCCACTTGTGTTGATAACTTGAACAGAAATAGTATTGTTTCCTTCCCTCAATTTTACAGGTCCTACTGTAACTTTCTTTCTATTTAAATCTCTTGCAGCATATACTTTTCCGTTTAAGTTAACTATTATGTCTTTTATTCCATCTTTGTCTTCTACTTCTATTGTTATGTCTTGATTATTACGTTTAACTACCATTTTAGGTTTTGAAGTTGAAGTTACTACTTCTTTTTCAAAACTCTCAACATTTCCATTCATATCTTCAGCAATTATTTTAACTTTTCTAGTTCCCACTGTCAAAGCTACATCTTTTCTAATTTCTTTTTGTCCTTGTTGATTTGCTTGAATTACTATAGGTTCCTCGCCTTCCCATTGATATGATATATATGATATAGCTGTTTCATCTTTTGCAATTATTGTCATATTATTATTTCCGTCTTCAGTTTCTACTTCAATAGAAGGTTTTGTAATATCAACTCCTGTTAATTTATATGGTTTTTGATATTTTATTCTTTTTCCATTTACATCTTCTATAACTAAATTTAAAGTACTATCATATCCTAAAAGTACAATTTCTTCATCTGCAGTTGTACTTCCTATTGGAGTAGTACTTCTTTCTCCATTATCCCATGAATATTCAATTTTAGATATTTCTACATTGTGTTCAACATGGACTACTGCTTTGTCATTCTTTCTTCCTACAATAACAGATGGTATATTTGCAGGTTTTCTATCATCTGCATCTTTGTACATAGCATAAGCTCCTTCTCCTACAAAGATAACTCCAAAAGCTATAAGTACAACAGAGAAAAATTTTATTATTCCTTCTATTTCAATAGGTCTTCCAGACCTTGTTCTTTTTATTTTTGTTTTAATATTAGAAGCAGATGTTTTTATGTTTTGTTTTATTGGTTCTCTTTTTATCTGCTCTGTTTGTATGTTATTATTTTTTTCATTTTCATTTCTATCGTTTCCAACAGCAAGAATTTGATTCATGTACTTCGAGTCTCCTTTGCTACAATCTACCATCATTATTATATCATAAGCATTTTTTAATGTAAATGTAGAAATAAAAAAATAATGCTAAAATAAGTTTTAGCATTATTTTTTATTTTATTCAATTACAAATTTTTTGATTAATATTACTCCTCCTGCAATTATACTAACTGATACAAGAGCTAATGTAATATATGTTTGTACACTACCTGTTGCTGTTGTGATTATAACTGGTGCATCATCTTCATCATCTTCACCTTTTTTGTCATTACCTGGTGTTGAGTCAATATCTGGTGAATCATAATCATTATCATCTTCATAAATTTCTGCCCAGTTTGTTTTTAATCCCATGTTATTTTTTCCATTTATCCATGTTAGTATTATTTCTACTGTTTGACTTTCTCCTGGTTTTATTAACACGTCTTTTAATTGATTTGTTAAAACTTTTCCGTCATCTGTTAATCTCCACTTTGGATTATCTTCCTGAACAAATTTTAAACCTTGTGGGATATAATCTATAATTTCTTTAGCATATCCTTCTATCTCTCCCTCGTTTGTTACTTTTATGCTAAATTTAAATTTTACAGTTGTTTGGTTTATTCTGTCTGAACGAATTTCAACTTTTGCAGGTGGTTCAGGATTTTCATCTCCTGTATGTCCTGTTTTTGTAATTGTTGTTTTTCCATTGTATGTAACTATTGATTCAGTAACCCATTTTTTAAGTGCTAAGTCAAAGTATTTAACTTTAATTTTCTCTATGTCTTGATCATCTTCGTCTGGATTATTGTTGTCTGGAGTTGAGTCAACGTCTTCAACTTCTTTACCATCTTCATCTGCATCTTCTGTAATTTCTGCTGTGTTTATTATTACTCTATCAGATGTATTTGGTTCTGTTACTTTAAATGCAATTTTTAGATCTCTATAGTCTGGCATTGTCATTGTTTCTGGATCAAAGGCTTTTAGTAAGTTTTTATTGTCAATATCATTTATTTTTGCTAAGTAATCAGTTTTTATATAACTTGCTTCTTTAACTTCAGTTGTTTCTGTTCCATCTTGTTTATACATTTTCCATCTAAAAGCTGTATTTATTGCATTAGTTGGTAAATATTCTAGTCCTTCTGGTAAATCATCTTTTACTTCTTCTGCATATCCTGCCATATTACCTTCATTAAATACTCTTAATGTATATACAACAGTATTTCCATTAGCAACTTCTACTGGTTCTTTTGAATGTACATATTTGTATTCATTATTCTCTGTTATTGTAAATACTGGAGCTCTACTAGTTATTTCTTTATCATTAACTCCTGTTATAAATTTTCTTAAAGCTAAGTCAAATCTTTTTATTACTAATTTTTCAAAGTCATCATCATCTTGTTGTCCAGGAATATATGTATCTCCACGATCAATTTCAGCATCTTTATAATTTGGTAATGTATCATCTGTTGGTAATACAACATTATCTTTTTGAGAATCTCTATCAATAATTTTATCACCGTTTTGATCAGCAAATCCTGTTATTTCTGCTATATTTGTAATTTTTTCATATAAGTCAATATTTTCTTTAACTTTACATCTAATTTGTACATCAATATAATCAAGAGTTGTTCCATCAAATGCTTTTAATAAAACTTTATCATCCACATTTGTTCTTCCTGCATATATATTGTCTCTGTTAGCTGAACTTGTTGTTGTTAAAGATGTTATATCTGTTTTTACTGTTCTTCCATCTTGTGATACTGTCCATCCATATTTTGCATTTAGTTCATCATTTACTATAAATTCTAGTTGCTCTGGTAAATGGTCTGTTATTTCAGTTACATATCCATCTAATTGTCCTTCATTGTATATACGAATTGTATATGTTACTATGTCTCCATTAGAAGCACTTACTGGTGTTTTGTCATGATTATATGTTGCTGTTGTTGCTGTTTCGTTTTTTAAGTCTGTTACATCAACTTGTGGTGCTCTATTATAATTTTTTGTTTTTGTTCCTGTTGTAACTTCTGTAATGAATTTTCTTAAAGATAAATCAAAGTATTGTCCTAATACAACTAAATCTTCAAAATCATCATCGTCTTCTTGGCTTGTTGTTCCATAATTATTTTTATCAACGTTATTTGGTTTAGAGTCACGATCTTCTGCTTCAGTGTTTCCGTCTTTATCTTTATGCATTGTTATTTCTGCTATATTTTTTAAAGTTTTGTTTTCAGTTCCTATTGTTGCAATTACTTCACATTCTATTTCCAAATCTTTATAATCTAATGTTGTTCCATCAAATTTATTAATCATTTTGTCTGCTAAATATGTTGTCTTTACAGTTTTACCATCTTTTGTTGTTTCCCATCCATATTGTTTATTTATTGCACTATTGTCTGCCAGTTTTAATCCTTCTGGTAAATAATCTCTAACAACTGCTGCATATCCATCAATGTTGCCTTCATTATATACTCTTATTTTGTATATAACCTTGTCTCCTGGTTTTACTGCAAGTGCATCTTTAGGATGTACTTTATTTGTTGTTGTAATTGCTCCATTTTTTAATTTTTCTAATTCTTGTGCATCTATTGCTGGAGTTCTATCCACTGTTGGTGCAACTCCATTTATTGATGTAATGAATTTTCTTAAAGCTAAGTCCATTGCTTCACCTAGCATTATTAAATCTTCAAAATCATCATCATCTTCTTGGCTTGTTGTTCCATAATTATTTTTATCAACATTGTTTGGTTGTGAATCACGGTCTGTCACTGTTGTATTTCCATCTTCATCTTTATGCATTGTTATTTCTGCTATATTTTTTAAGTTTTGATTTTTGCTTTCAACTACTGCTGTTACTTCACATTCTATTTCTAAATCAACAAAGTCTAATGTTGTTCCATCAAATTTATTGATCATTTTATCTGCTAAATATGTTGTTTTAGCTGTTCCAACATCTTTTGTTGTTTTCCATCCATATTGTGTATTTATTGTACTATTGTCTGCTAATTTTAGTCCTGTAGGCAAGTAGTCTATAACTGTTGATGCATATCCATTTACATTACCTTCATTATATATTCTTATCTTATATACTACTTTATCCCCTTTTTTTACTGCAAGTGCATCTTTAGGATGTACTTTTCTTGCTGTTGTTGTAGTTCCATTTTTAAGTTTTTCTAATTCTTGTGCATCTATTACTGGAGTTCTATCCACTGCTGGTGCTACTCCATTTATTGAGATAATGAATTTTCTTAAAGCTAAGTCGAATTCTTCTACTGTTGGTTCTTCTGGTATATCAGTAACAACTTCTTCTGAAAAGTTTCTTGTTATTTTTTCAACTTTAACAACAGGTTGTTCTAACTCTAAGTTGTTATTTCCTTTATCAATTACTGACCAATATGTAAGTTTAGTTTCTGTATAAGAACCTGAAATATTAAATTTTACACTTTTAATATTATTAGTAGATGGTACAGAAATATAAAATTCTTCTCCTACTAATTGTTTGTCATCAGTCATATTTATAATTTCGTTCTTATTTTTATCTAAATATATTACATCTGTTACTTCATTGTCATTTTCATCATTAACGAAAACATCTAAACTATATTGTGTATCTCTTACTTGTTCTAGTTTATATGGTCCAACTATATATCTGTTATTTACTTTTTGAACTGTTATATTACTTGTATCAGAAAGTTTAACTGGTACAGTGTTTACACTGCTATCACTTGGACTATAGCTAAAACCTTCTTTTTGAGGTGTTTTTACTAAGTAATCAAATAATGCTTGACATGCAAGTGCTCTTTCCCATCCATTTTCTAGTATATCTTCACTTAATGCTTTATAGTTTGCATCTACACCTTGTACTATATTAACATAGAATTCTACGTTTTCTACATGATAATCACCTGTAGGGTTTGTATAATACCATACTGCCAATTGTTGTACTGCATCTATATCATCATCTGTTAATAAGTCCATATCTGCAAATTCAGTTATTTCTGGATTTCCTTGTTCTACCGCATAATTAGTTGCTGCAGTTAATAAAGTATCTCTATTAATTTTAGCTTCAGCTTTTGCTGTTGAAGATGCATCAATTTTAGGTGCAACATAACAATTATCTAAAATCCATAATAATGCTTGATATTCTGTACCATTAACATCTGGTAATGGTGCTTGGTATACTGCAGGAATATCATCTGGATCCTTTAAATCAAAATATTTTGTATAATGAGTTTCAACAGGTGCTCTAATTGCTGAATAATCTGCTGATCCAAAACCAGGACCACCTCTTAAGCAATAAATAGTATCATCAGTATTTTTTCCTGTTTCATAGATTTTCCATACGTTTTTACTACCACTTGCTATTTGGTATCCATATCCTGATCTTCTTCCAACCATTGTTAAGTTAAGATATAGACTTCCAGTTCCAGAAGCTGCATTTACTTGTGTAAATACACTTAAGCAACACATTGATAGAAGTAAAAGTATTATAAACATTATTCCTTTTTTAAATTTCATTATCTTTACCTTCCTTTTTTATTATATTAATATTATTTTAATAGTCTATTAAGAACATGTCAATAGCAGTATTTTCCTATAATTTCATGCCTTTTTTTATTGCATTTTTTCCCCCTACGGATATAGGTTCTTGGATTTAACTTCTATTTTTTTGCCCTTATATTACAATTATATTACATTTTTGTAATATTTTCAATATTTTTGGTGCTAATATTGCCTCTTTTTCTTATTTCCCTAGTTTTTTACGTCTTGCTTAATAGAATTTTAAAAAAGATAAGAATTATAATTCTTATCTTTTGGTTCGCTGGAGGCGCCTATCGGAATCGAACCGATGATCAGAGTTTTGCAGACTCGTGCCTTACCGCTTGGCTAAGGCGCCATAAATATTAAATTATAGTCACGAATTACTTTACTTACCAGCGACTCGCTATCGCTCCCTGCATACTGAGGTTGTAACTCGCTATAGCTCGAACGACCTCAGCAGCTTGGCTAAGGCGCCATAAATATTAAGCTTAATAAAAAAAATGGAGCGGGAAACGGGGCTCAAACCCGCGACCTCTGCCTTGGCAAGGCAGCGCTCTATCAACTGAGCTATTCCCGCATAAGCTTTTTTTCAAAGCATATTTATAATAACAAATTTTTATATAAAAGTCAAGGTACTAATGATAAAAAATCTATAAAATAATCAAATATATTCTTTTTTTCTATCACTTGCTTATTTTTTATATTTAAATTTGCTATTGTTTCTCCATTTATTTGAATCTTTGCATTTCCTATAATTCTTCCCTTTTCAACAGGTGCTTCTAAGTAATATAATGAATTTATTTCCATTTTTATGTTATCAATATCTGTTTTTTTTATTGCAATTTTAGAATAGCCTAAACTTTCAATATCTAAATCTATCTTCTCTTGTTTTGCCTTATTTATATATATGCGATTACAGTTTAATTGTTTCCAATTTTCAAATTGTTCTTTTATTTTTTTTTCAATATCTATTACTTCATAATTTTTATATGCATATTCAATTAATTTTATGCTATCTGATGTTCTATACTTTTTGGTATCTGCTCCTAGTACTACTGTAATAATATCTAAATCTTCGCGTTTACAAGCTGTAACTAAACATCTCCCAGCTTCATTTGTAAACCCGGTTTTTACTCCATAAACGCCATTCAAATTTCCAAGTAATTCATTAGTATTTCCTATTAAATTACTTCTTGCATTTATTGTTATATTGTAATTTTTAGAACTCACAATCTCTTTAAACTTTGGAATTTTCAATGCATAATCAGCCATACAAGCTAATTCATACGCAGTTGTATAGTGTTTCTCTTTGTCTAATCCATGTGGTGTTATAAAATGACTATTTATAAGTCCAAGTTCTTTTGCTTTTTTATTCATCATGTCTGCAAATTCTTCTATTCCTCCTCCAACATGTTCTGCCAAAGCAACTGCAGCATCATTTCCAGATTTAAGCATTAATCCATAAAGCAGGTCATGTACCGTAATTTTGTCATTTGTTCTTAATCCTAATCGTGACCCTTCTGTTCCTGCAGCTTTTTTGCTTATTGTAACTACATCATTTAACTCTGAATTTTCCAAAACAACTATTGCTGTCATTATTTTCGTTGTACTTGCCATCGGAACTTGTTTTAAGCCATTTTTTTCATACAGAATTCTTTTAGAATTTCTATCAAATATTAGTCCAATTCTAGAATTCAACTTTAAGTTTTCTATATTTTTAGATACGGTTTCAATTGCTTGCTTCTTTGTTTCGTTAATATCAATAATTTCATTATCATTTATATTAGCATAACACATATTATTTATAGATAAAATAAGTGTTACAAATAAACAAATCATTGCACTTATTACTTTTTTATTTTTAAACTTCATATACAAAAATCACCTTTTACATTATATTTGTAAAGGTGATTTTTATGAATAATTTAATTATCTTCTTGAATCTCTTGCTTCAGCATCTCCCCATGGAGTTCTTCCTTCGTCATCATCATCTCTTTCTTGCTCTTTTTCTCTTTCTTGCTCTTTTTCTCTTTCTTTTATGTTTTCATTTACCCTCGCTTTTGCTTCATTTTCAGTAAGAACTTCTTCTCCTATCATATAATTAAAGATTTCAACAGCTTCTTTTCTTTGATATCCATCTTTTATAAATTTCTCAATAATTTCTTCAGAATGTTGCATAAAATGCATTTCATCATATTGTACTCCGTCTTGTATCAAGCCTGTTTTCTCTACGGAACTGTACATTCCAGTTTCTCTATCTGGGTCTGCAACACCAGTTCTAATTGAAGTTATTTCATTTACTTGTGAGCTATTAGTAGGTCTTCCTTTTACTTCAATGGCAAGTGCTACCCATTTTCCATTTTTTCCTTGTCTTGCTTCTTCTGCATATGGATATCCATAAGTATCAAACTTGATGTTTATTCTTACATCTCTTATATCTTGATCTCTTCCTGTTAAGTTTCTTGTTTGCATTACTTGTTGTGGTGACTCTTTAGTTACTGGATTACCATCACTTCCAATTGATACTGTTTCTTGTCTAATACCTGTTGTTGATGGCATAATATACTTTGATGGTTGCAATTCTCCATTTTCATCAATATATTCTGCTTTTACAAGTCCATCTTTATCACGACTAAATATTAAATCTCTTTCTACTTCTGGATGATCTTTATAAAAATTACTATTATCCCTAACTATTAAAACATTATTTTCAGGAATTCCCTTCTTTTTTGCAATTGCTTTTTGTTCTTGATTTTCTTCTTGTGGATCTAATTTCTCTTGTTCTTGTTCTTCTTCCTCTTCTTCAGTTTTCTCTTCATCTTCTTTGCCTTTTTCGTCTTGTTTTTCTTTCTTCTTTTCTTTTTCTAATTCTTCTGGTTGTAAAGTAATATTTCTTTCTTTTATTTCTTCTGGCAACTCAAGTACTGCATTATCTAAATTTAGCATTTCAAAATATTCTTGATATTCTTGTCTTAACTTTTCTATATATTCTGGTGAAAAATGAATTTTTCCAGCTTTATCAACTGTTGCAACTAAATCCCCATCTTTGTTATATATTTCATATACCTCTTCTACTCCCTTTTTACCATTTTCTCTATTAAGCTTCGTAACAAAAACATCATTTTCTATAAATCTCGCTGAATCAAAAGCAAGTTCTTTGTAATAAGTTATATTTGATATTTGAGTACTCTTGTCTTCCCTTTCAGCTATTTGTGTATAAATATTTGCCATTGCTTCTTTTATTTCATTTGACTTATCTATTTCCATTTATATATTACTCCTTTTTTGTTTTATTATATCATATATTATAAAAATAAACTATATAAAAGCAAAAAATGAGGAGAATAATCTCCTCATTTTTTAAATACTGAATGACATTACAAAATCTGTTCCTTCATTTAATCTCATTACAAATGTCTTTTTTACTGTTTTAGTATTTTTTTCTGTTTTATCAGTTATAGTAACTTCATAAGTATACAAATCTCCTTGTTTTTTACCATTGCTTGATTTTGCATTATTAGATTCAAAGAAGTTTGTTTTCACATACTTTTCAAAGTCAGCTTCTGTTTTAAAGTTATTTGATTTAAATGTTGCATCTAGCTTATTGTATACATATTTGTAGTCATTATTATTTAATGCTTCAAAACATTTTTGAAGGTTTAATATTACCTTATCCTCTTCTTTTGCATTTTCATATTTTTCAAGAAACTCTGGTAAATCTATTGTATATGTGTCTAGTATAACAGTATAGTCCATAACTGATGTTTCTCTAAATATATAATAATTTTCTAAGTTATCAATAAGAACATATTGAGTATAATCATTATTCTTATCAATTTTATATGATTTTAACTCAAGTGGTTTATATTTTGCTATGTATATCATATATTCTTCCATGCTATCAAAATCACCATATTGTTTTGCATTTTTATTATTATATGATAAATATAATTCTTTATTTTTGCTTACATATTGTGTAAAATTTTGTAAGCTTCCAAAACGCTTTTCTTTATAATTTTGATCTAAGTCCTGATATGCTTGTTCAATATTAAATGACATTCTTTCTGTAAATGTTTCAAATATATACTTAACATATTCTTCATCATTTAAATATATTGATTTAAAAACATTATAAGTTTTATTTTCTATTTTCTCTGTTCTATTAAAATTTATTTCTGAATTTTCGTCAATTTTTAGCATGTTTTTTTCTGTCATATATTCATAAGGTAATATTGAAAATGTACTATTAGCAGGGTTCATTTTAACCCCAACAGCTAAATTAAACATCTTATTTGAATTTGTGTCAATTAATTTTCCATATATTAAATATACATCTACGTCATTGCTTATTTTTATTGTATACATTTTGTTTATGTCAATTTTTACTTTAGATATATTGTTTATTTTTAACTGTTCTTTCGTTATATTAGCCATTTGTACATATTCGTCATCTAATAAACCATATATTTTTTCTCTGTTTCCATCTGAGACATAATCATAAAATAATTCTACACACTTTTTTGCATTATAATATTCATTTTTTGATTGCACTTTTTCTAATTTATTAAGTTCAAAGTTATATGTCTCTTTACCATCTTCTATTTCGTTTATTCCGTTCTTCATTTTTCTTTAATAACAACACACATATCATTATTGTTGTTATTGTTATAAAAATTATTAATAATATTATAATTTTTTTAAGGTTTTTATTCATAAATTAACATTCCTTATTTTTAATTTTATTTTCCAATATATCTATATGCTACGGCAAATTTATTTGGATCAGCACTAAGCAGTTTACCCATTGAGCTTCTATCTCCACTGCTAGATACTACACAATAATTTTGGTCTAAACGCTTTCCTCCATCTATATATATATACACATGATTACGATTTGGGTAAAACACAATATCTCCTTCTTGTAATTCTGCAAAACTAGTTATTTTTTGCCACTGATTTGCATATGAAGATTGTGTTAGCATATTTTCTACTCCCCAGCATCCATTATATGGATATTGATTAATTGTAGCTTCATCTATTAACCCAGCCTTCCAAAGAGATAAACTTACGAATGTTGCACATACTATTCCATATTTGCTTGGGTTTTCTATAGGGTAATCCCATGATGCCTGTATATTATAACCTACACCAGTTCTACCATTATTAGTTGCCCCTTCAACTCCATTTCCTGCGTAATGCACCTCAACTCCAGAGTTTAAAAAATGATCTGCAACCATGTACGCAGCTTCTACAATTGATCCGACTTCTCCTAAAAAGCAATTGTTTCCAAATATAGTTTTTGCCACTCTAAGTCTAGATTCAAAACAATATTGGGCATAATCTGCTTTTTCTTGTAAGGATGTTAAATCTGTTGCTCCTGAGTGTCCACACCTTATTTTATACTCTCCTGTTGATATTCCACCTAATTCATACATAGAGTAAATTTGTATACGTCCTCCTGATCCCCAAGTACTTCCATGGCTTTGGTAATAATCAATTCCTGCTGGATTATCAAAATCAGGTTCATTGCATAAATGAGTGTCTCCTAAATACATATATATACAAAACATTGCATATGCATTATTTTCAGGTTTACCAGCAAACATAGAATTTACAGTTGCATATTTTTGAGCTGTTGAATATGCATAATTATATTTATCTGTTCCTTCTGTTGAAGCATTAACTACCCATCCACAAAAATCTCTAATAGAATCACCATAAGAGCTATATGTAGCTCCTGAACTTTGCCCATTATATATTGCAAAGCCAAAAAGGTTATTTCCTGGTGTGCTTTTTCCATACCCTGTTTCTATACAAGCCCATGCAAATGCTAAACACGGATTAACATTATATTCTGCTGAAGTACATATATCATAAAAGTCACCAGCTGCATTAGATAGCTTACTATATGATTTCCCTCCATTGTATGCTTGAACAGCTGCTATAAATTCTTCTCTTGATAAATTTGTTCCAAATGCACTAACAGATCCTATTCCACTTATATTTGTAAAATTTGTAATATTAAATACACTCATATCTAGCGAAGTTACGCCATAGTCCTTTCCATTATAAAGATATAATACATATTTCATAATTTTTTCCAACTCTTGTGTTCTTGAACTTTTCTCTAACATTTGAAAGAATATTCCTGCTCCGTTTACTAATTTGTGTATTGGAGCTTCTTTTATCTTACTTAGAGGTAGTGTATATTTTGTTTTTAGCATTTCTAATATCTCATCTGTTTTTCCTTGTGCATCAGAACCTTCATCTGTTTCACTAACTCCTTCAGAATAAGTATTTATAGTTGTGTTAGTTATTACTTCTATCATCTGATTTACTTTATAAGTAATTGTACTAATATACATTCTAACTTCTTCTGCAGTTCCACTTGTATCTTCTGTAGTATATTGATATCTGTAACTTGCATCTGTATGTGATGGTGTTTCATCCTCAATTTCTTCGTATGAAGTATTTTCTGTAGGTCCATTGGTTTGATTGTTATATGTTATTTTTTGTTTTACAAACCATGTATCTACTTCTGTTATCTGTATTGTTGGATTATGTATTTCTATACTGCTATTTGATGGTGTATCAGATATGTAGTCACTTTCTTGACTTGGAAGTGTTACTTGTGGATTACCTCTTGTTGGATTTCTCCTTCCAGAATCAGTATATTCTCCTGTTTCTGAATTTTTGACATATATTCTTCCTTCTTTGTCAACAGATGTTGCATTTTTATATTTATAGGTTCTTGTTGTATTTATGGTAGTTACATTATCCATTATTGTAATAACTATTGATGTTTCTTTTACTATTTTATCAGTCAAAGCTGATATGTACTCTGGGTTTTGGGTAGCTACACATAAATTAATTAAAAATTCAAATGGTGTTATATATTTTGTTATTTTTGATTTATATTCTAACTCTTTTAAACTAATTGATGTTGGCTTATTTCCATTATTGTCTGTATTTACTACTTTATTTGCAATTACAAGCTTTCCTTCTGGACTGACTGAAAAACATTCTGTTATATCTTTTCCATTTTGCAATTGTTCATTTGCTATTGGCTCATCTATTTTAGCTTTTCCACCTGTCATTTCTTCGTAAGGAACATAAGTAAGAGGTATTGCTTCATCAGTAGACGAATTTGTACTAGACGCTTTTTTTACATATACTCTTCCATAATATTTTCCTTCTTGTTCTTCTGCACCTCTGTTCAATTCTTGGCTTACTACTTCTGCTGCATAGCATTTTTTTATTAAATCTTTACTCAAGTGTAATGAATTTAATTTAAAACCCATTTTTTCTAACTCTTCAATTAGTTCATCTGCTTGTTCATCTGATATAACAATTGAATTATCATCTGCATCATACTGAACTTGAACTGGATGTTCTGCTGTATATTTACTTACTTTATCCGAAAATGCATCCATTAAAGCATCATAAGCTCCACCTAATGCTATTATGACGAGAAATAATGCAACTGCAATTATAACCCATTTTTTTGTAAATATTTTTAAAGTTGCTTTTAATACTTTTTTTGCTTTATCTATTACTTTTTTTCCATTGTCTTTATTAAAATCATCTGCTTGCATTTTTTTCTCCTTACTTATAATTGAACACTATATTTTAATGTTTCAAAATCTTGTCCTTTTATATAAGCATTATAGTCCATAATAACATTAAAGTTCATATATTTTATTTTTCTATCTGTATTAAATGTTTTGTTAAATTTTATATTTATAGTCTTTGTCCCATTTTGTTGTACTACTAATATTTCCGTAGCTAATTCATCTATATATGATGAATATTTAACATCATTTTCGTCTGTTAAGTTTATATTATTTACATCATTTTGATTAGCAATTAATATTTCATTTTCTGTATTGTTAGTTATTTTTATTGTATATATTTCATAGTCAATAAATATTTGCTTTTCTATAACTTCTATATTTAATCTTTTATTTTTTGATTCAGTCCCTATCTTTTTTATATAAAGAAATTTATTTAAGCTTAAAACTTTGTTTTCATCCTCATCTGTAATATAGATGTAATCTATTCTTTGTTTGTCTGATTTTCCACCAGATTGTAATATATTGTTCATATATGTTACTTTGTAAATTCCATTTCCATATATTTCTTTTTCTACTTTTGCTGTTTTATTTTGATTAAATATTTTCTTTATGTAATTATTTTTAAATATGTTGATGTTTGGAAACAACACTGTTTTGCAATCTTTTGATATCATACCATAAGCATCTTCTATTTGGTTGTTATTGCAATATTTTACAAATTGTTCTATTAGTTTTTTTGAATTTTTTCTTGTAGTATCTGTTGTTATTTCCGAATTTGTATCTTGTGTATTATTTTCTAAATTACTATTACTACTAATTTGTGTATTTTCATTTATTTGATTTATTAGTTCTTCTCTTTTCTTTTCCTTAATATTTCTAAGTAATCCATATACTGCTTGTATAATAACATAAGAGAAGACTATTACTATAATAATTGTCCATAATCCCCTTTTATTTTGATTATATTTTCTAAACAAATTATTAAGCATAATAGCCTCCTTATAGTATTATATTATTTTGTTAATGTCCTTTATAGTTTTAATATACTTATCTATGTCTCCTCTTGGCACTCCTCTTTCCACTAATCCTTCTTTAAGATGTTTTAATTTTTTCTGGTTATCTCCAACTTCTTCAGCCATTTGGGCTAATATAATTCTTTGTTTAGATGCTCTATCTACTCCAAAATCATCTTCACTAGCTTTCATCGCCTTGATGATTAGCTTATCATCTGTAACTCCTGCTTCTCTGTATTTTTGTGCCTCTTCTTTCATTATTCTGCGTGCCTCTTTTTTAGAAACTTTAAGTTTCTCTTGATATTTTCTTATTCTCTCTGGATCTCTTAAAGCTTGTTTGTCTAGTATTCTATTTTGTCTAGCTTCACTCTCATCTTCAGTATGAGTAGCTTCATATAGACCATTTAATCCATTACTAATATTTCCTGCTATTGAATCTACTCTATCTGGTATAGCGTTAATTCCTGAACCTGCTATACTTCCTGCTCCTATTCCCGCTGCACCATATTTAAATACATTTGAAACGTCATCTGATACCAATCCAGCTGTCCCAGCCGCAACACCTCCGGCTCCCATCAATATGGCTTTTACTGCAGTTCTAGTCAAAGATCTTGCTACCTTCGGAGCACTATATGCTACTCCTTTCAAACCTCTTACAGCACCTCTTCCAAATGATCTTAGTAATCTTTTTCCTCTGCCTTCAGTTTGCGTTGTTTGTGTTGTTTGGTTTGTTTGGTTTGCTGCTTCTATAGCATTGCTATCTCCACCACTTTCTTCAGAGTCTGTATTATCTCCGAATTGTTGTCTCATTACGTCTGGTATCTCACTTTCATCAAATCCTATATCTCTTAACATTTGCTCATATTCTTCAGGAGAATAATTGTTACCTTCATTTGATTCTGCATTAGCTTCTCTATTCATCGCATCGCTTACTTGTGGATCCCAGTCAGCAGTTCCAAACCCTTCATCATATACATCTGCCATTGCTTGTAACGGTGTTTGTTCTTCTGGTACATTATCTCCTTGATTCTCTGTTTGTCCATCTGTTACTTGTCGTGCATTTTCTTGTTCATTTCCACTTCCGTATATTTCATTAATTAAACTGTTTGTGTCTTTACCCTTATCTGCTGTTCTTAATTTAGGATTTTTTTCTCCATTATTGCCATTCTCTCCGCCTCCAGATTTTCCACCTTTTCCGCCTTTTCCGCCTTTACCAAGCAACTTACTCATCTGGTTAATTCCTTGCATTGCCAAAGCTCCTCCAAGTGCAGATCCTCCTGCAACTGTTGACGCTTTTTCAAATCCAAAGAATTTACGTAATATTTTTTCAGCTTGTAAGATAAATCCTAATGCAGCTAAGGCAAATACTATGTTATCTGCTATCAAGTCCATTGAAGCACCAATTAAAACCGTATATAAAATTAAATGTACTGGTTGTATTAGTAAATTAAATATATATTCTTTAAGCCATGTATTAAATCCTTGAGCACTTCCATCTTGCAACTTATCTAAAGGATATGTCATTGCCATTAAAGGTGCAATAATAGTTAAGAATGCAAGCATCATTACTCTTTTTAGATATCTAAATAAAAATAAAATTGTATACATAACTAAAGCCAAATAAATTACAGTGTATCCAAATTGCCTCGTTTCTATGTCATCTTCTGTTAAATCTTCTGTTGGTTCTAATTGTAATTCTATTCTTGCTTTTCCCATTAAGTTTGTAGGCCACATAAATATATACTTTCCATTGTAGTCTGTAATTATATTATTGTCATGTAGCGTTTTTCCTAATCCATCACTTACATTAAATATGTTTTCTCCTTCACTATCTCCTGAACCTGCTTCATATTTGTAATCCTTTAATTTGCTATCAGAATCACCAAATGTAATATAATATGGATCATTTACACTATTTACTGCTTTTATAATTTCCTCTGTCATTTTAACAGCAAATGCCATTATATAATGCATAAAGAACAATAAACACATTGCAACTAACCAGTCCACCATCCTTTGTTTATATTTCGCTTTATCATCAGCTGAACTACTTATTAAAATTCTTATTCCAATATAAACAAGTATTGATAATAATGCTACTATAGCTAAATTTCTTAAAGCAAAATACCACTTAGATATTGTAGGTCTTAATTCTAATGCTGTAGATTTCATTTTTATTTTTTGTCCAGTTTGTGTAATTGTTTCTATATATTTATTTCCATCTGCATCAGTTATTAGTCCATCTCTTGTTTCACTAAAAAAGTTTACATCTAATAAAGGTACTTCATTAGCAAACATTGCTTCTGGTGTAAGTAAAAATATTGGGAGTTTAAAGGTAGGCGGTATTGCATTAGCAGTAACCTGAGTTACAACATATCCAACTCCAATTGATGTTGCAGCAATTCCTATTATTGCTCCTAATGAAAGTCCTCCTGTAAAAGGTGCAGCTACCACTGCGGCAATTAATGTCAGAGCAGTTGCTATTCCGTATAAAATTCCCGATGCCGTAGACTGCCACTCATCTTTATGTTTTATTGTTAAGAATGAAACACTTAAGTTTGTTCCATAAATCATTGCCTGTACAATGGACATTACTCCATCTGCTATTACTAGTAATAAATCTTTAATTGGTTCAAATAGTATACCACCTATACTTGCAGATGAAATATTTGGACATATAAAGTTTAACAATGTTACAATTACAAGAGCAATGATTATTTTATTTGTAATTGTTTTCTCCGTATAAAATTTCATATTAGTTCCCCTTTAATATATTTCTTGTCTTCTTTTTTTGCTTTTCATCTGTGCTAATTTATTTAAGTTAGTTTCAACAAATTCAAATTCTTTTGCTGTAGGTTGTATTTGAATAATTGCACTATCTGCACCTACTTTTAATAATCCTTCACCTTTAAAACATGTAATTAAAAAGTTTGATTCTCCTTCACTTAATTTAAATACTTCTTTTAAATATTGAATTTCTGATTTATCTTGTGCTAAAAATAGTTTTGTATCTGATGATGTTAATACTGCTTGTGCTTCTGGTTTTTCATAAAAGTCTTGGAATCTTTGTGAAATAATTGCTAGTGATACGTTTCTTTTTCTAGCACGTCTAGCCATTGTATTTAAGAAATCAACAGCCTCCGGGTATGGTAAAAGCATCCAAGCCTCATCAACTAAAACTCTTTTCTTTGCTGCTTTGTTTCTATCTTCACTGTTTTTCTTAACATATTTTTCCCAAATCCAAGCAAGTAAAATTTGCTGTGCCAAAGGTCTTGCAAATCTTTCCTCCAACTGTGATATATCTAGGTTAATAAATAATGTACCATCTAATAAATCAAATGTAGATTGTCCATCAAAGTATGCCATTTGTCCGTCATATTCTCTTATGTATTGTTTCATAACTTTTAGCAAATAACTATAATGGAAATTATAGTCTTGATTTGTATTTTCTGACGCCTTGTTTTGTATTCTTCTATACCACGAACCAATTGTTGGCATTTTCTTTCTTTCTTTTCCTAGCATATTGCCACTTAATCCACCATTTGCTGCTTCATATAAGCTGTTTGGATCCGAATTGATTCCATGTGCTGCATATTCTTCTGCAACTGACTCTGCAATAATTTGTTTAGTAAGCTCGTTTACTTCTTGACTTCTTGTACTACCTCTTGCCATTGTAAGCAAAGCTTGTGTAACGTCTTCAACTTTATTTTCAACATTAAGTACTAATCTATCTCTACCTGTAATTTCGTCTTTAATTACCTCTGTTTCAATATCAAAAATATTAATAATTGTTTTAGATGTTGGAGAAAGAACAACATTTATTCCTCCTAAGCTTTCTGCAACTATGCTATACTCGCCTTCAGCGTCTAGTGCTAAACTTTGAATTCCCATTAATACTGCTGAACGAGATATTAAAGTTTTCATTGTAACAGACTTACCAGCACCAGACTTAGCAAATATAACCATGTTATAGTTTGTAAGTGAGCTATGGAAGTTATCAAATAAAATTGGTACTCCAGTTTGTTTATTAATACCTAAAGGAATTCCTGAAGGATGTCCAACCTCTGATGTTGTAAATGGGAATACTGTTCCCATTGATCTACGGTCAAATGTGTGAACTTTTTTAATTTTATCGTCCATTAATGGAAGATTTGATTTAAATGCATCTTCTTGTATTGCCCACGCACTTTTTATATTTACTAGAGATTTTGACATTTCTGTTGCTAATAATTTTGTATATCTGTCCAAATCTTCTAGACTGTACGCAAATAATGTTGCTACAATTGAAGCTTCATAAAGTTTGTTATATCCTGCTGCAATTTCATCTCTTAATTGTTCAGCCTCAAATCTTTTTTGTCCTAATGTACTTTCTCTGTTAATATTACCTCTATCTGCTGCTACTATTCTTTCTGTTTCTAGTTCGTTTATAACTCTGTTTAATTCGTTTTGTGACCTTGATTCTTGAATTGGATTTATATATATTGATGTATTTATATCTCCAAACAAGTACATATCTCTAAATAGTTCTGGGAAAGTACACATTCTTGGTAAGCTTGATACAAAAAAGCTTCTCGCATATCTTGTAACATTAGATATTATTTCTAAATGATCTATATTGCTTGAATCTATTCCAGATGGTGCTATTAATTCTTTTATAGTTTTTTTCTTTAATATTTTGAATTCTTCTGGTTTTGTATAATCGCTTTGTTGTCTTTGTATAAATTCGTCTTGTTTTTTGTTCTTTTTACTCATCCTCTTTTTGTACCTCCTTCTTCTACTTCTTGTTTCTTTGGTCTTCCTTTTCTTTTTGCTTTATCTTGATTTACTTTTTCTATTGCATTTTGTGCAATTTCTTTTCCAACAATATTTTTATTTTGTTCAATAATCATTTTAGCCATTTGATCAATTAAATCTTCCATAGAGTCTTGTTTTTTCTCTAAAGCTTTTTGTTTATCTGATTTTGCTTCCATAACTTTTTGATTTGCTTTATCAAAAGCTTCTTTTTCAATTTGCTCATTTAATGCTTTCATCTTTTTGTCAAGTACATCTGGTGCTGTTGAGTATAATTCATCGTAACCTGCTTGAATTGCTTTATCTACCCCGTAAACCTCAGCATCATCGCGGTTATATGCTACATATAACAAGTCAGCTAACGAATTTGAATCTAGTATTTTACCATTTACTCCACATACTCCTAATGTTCTAACAATTGATTGTGCTCTTGTATATAATTCTGAAAACGCTAAACTTGTAATTTCTTTTTTGTCAAAGTTGTTTTCTCCTAGTTCATCAGCATAATATGGAATAACTACATAGTATTTTTGATTTAATACATTTTTATTTAAGCTCATCTTTTCTGTTGTATAAATAATATCTTTTCCATATTCATATAAGTTTGTTGTTTTAGTTAATTCAAAAAAAGCTGCCTTTAATTCATCTTCTGAATAGTTGTCTGAATTTACCATTTGTTGATATTTTCTTTTTTCTTTTTCTAACTCAGCTTCTATTCCTTGTACTTTCGCGCGATATGTTTGTATACTATTTTCTAGATTAATTGTTCTTGTTTGTGTATATATTTGAACTGGATGTCTTAATGTATTTAAGAATTGAATAAATCCTTCTTCAACTGAATTTTTTTCAACTTCTGACATAAGGTCATAATTTACACCTTGGCATTCTACAACCATTATATATTTAATTCCATTTTGAGTTATTATCATATTGTCTTCGATTTTATCAAATTCCATAAAATCAAATACTGATTCAGTACTATATGATTTTGTTCCTTTGCCTTTTTTATTTCCTGTACCAGCTATTATTTCATCATTTTTTTCATCCTTCTTTTTTCCTTTTGACTTTATATATAAAATTCCAAGGACTAATAATAACATTACCATTATGCCTAAGATAACGGTCAAAATCATTGTAATCATATTTATACTATTCATCATTTTTGCCCTCCTTATATACATATATCTTCTTGCCTTTTGTTTTAAAAAGTATTGCTCTTTTTATAACATCATCTACTGCTTCTCCACCAGTCTTTTTACTAAATTCAAATTTTGCTATTTCTGGTACTTTTAATGTTCCTACTCCAAAACCAATTAAAGAAAATAATGCTACAATTATAATTCCAACCATAGTTAAGTTAAACATTTTTAGTATAAAATAGAAAAGTAATCCTATTCCTGCTGCTACAGCTGAATATATTAGGCTTTTAGTCGTAAATATAAATAAGATTCTGTTTTCGCCTTTTACATTTCTGGGTAAATTATATGTTCCCATTATGTTTCCTCCTTCGTTTACATATATATTTTCACTTAATTTATATTATAGCAAAAAACCTCGAAAAATGTAAATATAAAATAAAAAAAAAGTGCATTTTATATGCACTTTTAATATAACTGTAATATGTTTGTAATATTAGCTACCTAATTTAAATGAAGCTATTGCTTTTACAATTCCTGATGCTCCTAAAAGTAAAACTATACCAACAAGATATGGAATCATTGTTTTTTTGTATTCTGCTTTTTCTGAAGCACTTCCCATCATATATTTAATACCTAAAACTAATAAGACAATTACAGCAACAATTATACCTATAGTAGATAGTATGTTAGCTATTTGTCCACCGATTGTAGATATACTTCCTGTATCTACATTGTTTCCTTGCTCCATGTTACCAATTATTGCATTTGGATCAACTGCAAAAACTGTTGTAGAAATTGTAAATAACATCATAGCTGCAATTAATAATACACTAATAGCTTTAATGGTTTTGTTCATATATTTTCCTCCTTTATCTTCATATTTATTATAAATGTTCCATTTAAAATGAAACAATTTTAAAATCATGCATTATTTAATATTGTTATAACCAATTTCCAAATTCCGAATGCTCCAAATATTACTATACATCCTGCAACATAAGGAATTAATGAATCTTTTATTTTAGCTTTTTGTTCTACACTTCCAACCATAAATTGTATACCAAGTACAGCTCCCACAATAACTGCAGCAACAGTACCAATTGTTAGTAATGAGTTAAATAATAAATCTGAACCCTCTTTCAATTTAGTGTCATTTATTTCGTTTGAAGACCCTTTTCCAGTGTTTACAAAGTTATCTGCTCCATCAATTATATTATCACATGCTTTAACACTAATTAAACTAGTACAGCACATAGATAAAACTATAATTGCTAAAATTAAAATTATTTTTTTTACCATAATCAATTCCTTTTTTATTATAACTAATTATTTTGTTTAATCACCTGGTGCAGTTGTTGTTCTTCTGCCAGCTCCATGGCCTGATGATTGACCTCCACCACCTGTCATTTGACTTGGTTCAACTATTTCACTAGTTATATCAGTAGTTAGATTATAAATAATTTGTACAAAGCTACATACTGAAATTAAAAGTACAAGTCCTATTATGTAACTAAACATTGTTTTTTTGTATTCTGCTTTTTCTTGTACAGTTCCTACCATATATTTTATACCTATTACTATTAAAGTAATTACTCCAACAACTATTCCAATTACAGTGATTACATTTAATATATTACCTGCTTTTTGAGCAGCTTTTGTACCGATCGTGCCACTTGGTCTATAAGCATCAGCATTTTCTAGTGGGCCACTTGCCATAACAAAAGTTGGTATTAAAATCATAACTACTAATAATATTATTGTTACTAAACTTAAAACCTTTTTATTTTTCATCAAAAATCTCCTACAAATAGGTATTTTTTACATTATAACTTATTTTTTTTATTTTTTCAAGTATTAATATAACATATCTTTTCATATTTTTCTTTATTTTAATAAAAATGTAATATAAATGTAATGTTTTTGTAATATTTTCTCAATAAATACAAGGGATTCTCTTTTACAGAGTACCCCTTGTATTTATTATTATATATACTTATAAAGGTAATATTTATCCCTTTGCTAGGCTCATTATTCTTGCATTTCTTTTTGGCGATTTAATTTCAATGCTATAATACTTAGCAATTAATTCATCTAATTCCACGCTAATTTGATATGTAATATTATAATCCTCATCATTAATAATACTATCATTTAATCTCTCTCTTAATTTACAAATTTCATCATTTAACATAAAAATCACTCTCCTTTTTTTATTTTTTCTTTTGTATATATTTAAAATACCATATTTTTACATAATAGTCAATTAGTTTTTGTTTATTTTCGGTACTTTGGCGTATTTTCGTTCAACATTTTTCTACATCATTTTACAATATTCTACATTATTTTTACTAATCTGTTAAATTACTCTTTTTTTCCACAATTCTATACATTTAAAATTTTTATTTTATTAGTAACAAAAAATCTCTCTAATATATAGAGAGACCTTTTTTATTTATTTGGTTCAATTATAGATACAACTTTATTTTCATTTTTAAATATAATTCTTAAAATATCCTGAGCATATTCTTTTGTAACTGTTTCAAATTCTTCAATATAATCAAAACTTTGAACTTCTTTCATCGTATCTGCTAAAAACATTCTTCCAATATTAGCAACATTATTATATTCTATAACATATTCGCCGTACAATTTTCTTCTTGCCCTTTCAAATTCTTCATCTTCTAATCCGTTTTGCTTTAGTAATTCCACTTTTTCAACTATTTTTTCAATTATCTTTTTTGGTTCTCTTGACACACCAGATATCAAGACATGTGCATATTGACTACTAAATTCATAATCAAAATCTGGTTGCGCTAGTAATAAGCCGTTCTCATATAATTCTTTATATAGCTCAGAGCTTTTTCCAATTATAATATTTAATAATATTTCAATAGCTATATGTTTCTTTACAACATCTTTTTCATTATTTTCTATATCTTTGTATCCCATCATAAATATAGGTGTACTTACTTCCATTTGTGATGTTTTTTCTGGCATATTTATTTTATTTTCTTTTTCAGTATATATTCTTTTTATATCTGATTGATTTGTTTTTGGTAATAAACGCTTTTTTATTTCTTCTAATAGTTTTTCTGGTTCAAAATCTCCACATACTACCATTGTCATATTTGATGGATGATAAAAAGTATTGTAACATTTATATAATACATCTGGATTTATTTTGCTAATTGATTCTACTGTTCCAGCTATATCTATTTTTATTGGATTTTCTTTATACATACAATCTAAAGTATTCATATACAATTGCCATCCAGGATCATCATCATACATTTTTATTTCTTGTCCTATTATTCCTTTTTCTTTTTCTACATTTTCATCTGTAAAATATGGATGTTGTACATAGTCCATAAGCTCGTTTAGTCCTTCTTCAAAATGATCTGTACATTCAAATAAATATGCTGTATGGTCATTTGTTGTGTATGCATTTGCATCAAGTCCAAGTGCCATTAATGTATCTAAACTATTTGTTCCATCTGGTTGTTCAAACATTTTATGTTCAAGAAAATGTGCTACTCCATCTGGTATATACACTTCTTCTCCTGTTTGTGGCATTATAAAATGATTGTCTATTGAGCCAAAATGTGTGCCCCATATTATATATTTCTTTTTTGTATGTTGCTTTGGTATTATAATTACTTTCATACCGTTTTCAAGCTTTTCAATATAAGCTTTTTCTTTAATCTTTGAGCTTTCTACAATTTTCATTTTTTTATTCCTTTCTAATCTTTTAAAAAATATATTGTATTTATAACTACATTTTGTGCTAATTGAATAATCTGCTCTTTATTTACAGCTTTTATCTTTTCCATATATTCTTTTAATTCTACGAATCTATTAGCTAATTCTTGTCCATAATAGTATGTTATTTCTGTATCTTGTTCTTCTGATATTCCTTCTATAGATGCTAATATTAATTCTTTGCTATCTTTAATATCTTTGTCAGTAAAATTGCCATTTTTCATATCTTCTAACTGTTGTTTAATTGTATCTAATGCCCTTTGATAATTTTGTATTTCAATTCCAGCTCGAATAAATATACAATTTTTAGTTCTATTATAGTTTGAACCTGCTGTGTATGCTAAACTTGCTTTTTCACGTACATTTTGGAATAATTTCGAATTAGCTCCCCCTCCAAGTATTGCATTATATACAGATGCAATAAATCTACTATCTTCAGCTATTTCATTTATATTTAGTCCCATTACAAGTTTTCCTTGTGTAATTTGCATACTTTCGTTTATTATATTTGGTTCTTTATTCTCAATTTGTTCTGTTGTTTCATTGTTTATTACATATTCTGGTTTTCTATCATTTAGTTTTTTTATATTTTCATTTTGTTCCACAATTTGTTTTACTTGTTCTTTATTTATAGTTCCAGAATAAAATATATCTATTTTACAGTTATTTATTAATTTTTTATAATAGTCATATAGTTCTTCAGGTGTAATTTTTTCTAATTCTTCTATATATCCGTACTTATACAGACCATAAGGTTTATTTTTGAACATTTCCTCTATACACCTATCATAAGCATATTTAGCTTTATTATCTATTTTTGCTTCAATAATTTGTTTTAAATTTTTCTTTTCTCCTTCAACATATTCTTGTTTAAATCTTCCATTTTCTATCAATGGATTGAATATTATATCTGTTAAAATATCTATAGCTTCTTTTAGTATATTTTCCGCAGATGGTAAAAACTCTTCACTTAAAGTTTCTAAATAAAATTTCATTATGTGGTTATCACCTGTTTTTTCAACTCCACAGTCAAAACTAGCTCCATATAGCATTTCTAATTTTTTACTAATTAAGTCTTGCGATGAAATATTTTTAGTGCCTCTTCTTAGCACTGCTGTTAGTAGAGCGTCAAGTGTCACATTTTCTTTTTTTAGTGGTGTTGCCAAGAATACTGCACTTAAATTTGTTTTATAGTTTTCAGTATAAATTTGATGTAAAGTTATACCTTGTTTTATTTCTTCTTTTTGATAATTCATTATTTTTCCTCTTTCCTTTTTAAACTCATGTATATTATAATCTAATCTTGGAAAATTATTCAAGGGTATTGTACACATTTGTTATTTAACGTGTGTTAGTATATATTGTTTTTACATACAAATAAAAAATCCAGAAGAATTAACTTCCAGATTTTTTATTATATGTCAAACTAATTAGAATAATTCTTCATATTTTCAAAATTATTGTAATAGTTTTTTAGCAACCTCATTTATTGTTTTTCCATCTGCTGATGCACCTAATTTTTCTTTTGCTGTTTTCATTACTAAACCCATTTCTTTCATAGATGTTGCACCTAGTTCAGTAATTATTTCTTTTACTCTTTCTTCTATTTCTTCAACTGATAGTTGTTCTGGCAAGTATTCTTCTAATATAGTGATTTCCTCATTTATTTGATCTAATAAGTCTTGTCTTCCACTTTTTTCATAATCAGCTATTGAATCTTTTCTTTTTTTGGTTTCTTTTGCAATTATTTCAATTATTTGATCATCTGTAACTTCTATTTGTTTGTCTTTTTCAACTTGTAAAATAGCTGCTCTAACCATTTGTATAACATTTTTTCTAATTACATTTTTTTCTTTCATAGAATTTTTCAAATCTTCTAACAATTTTTCTTTTAACATACCTTTTCCTCCTTTTATAAATTATAAACAAAAATGGATTGAAAATTTAATAACTTTCAACCCATTTCTTATTTTTTAAAATTTTCTTTTTCTTGCTGCCTCTGATTTTTTCTTTCTTTTTACACTTGGTTTTTCATAGTGCTCTCTTTTTCTTACTTCTTGTAATACTCCATTTCTAGCACATTGTCTTTTAAACCTTTTTAAGGCATCTTCTATATTTCCGTTATTAACTTTAACCTCTGACATTTTTTGTTCCCCTCCCTTCAGTAGTTACACTCTTACGTGTGGGATTTTAACTGAAAATTATTATTTATACGTTAATTATTATAACTGTATTGGGTAAATTTGTCAATATTTATATACAATTTTCTAGAAAATTACTTATCAAAATCGAACAAGTCGCCTAAAGGTTGTGCTTCATTTACTCTTTTAATTGCTTCAGCAAATAATGGAGCAATTGATAGTACTTTAATTTTATCTATTTGTTTTTCTTTTGTTAGTGGTACTGTATTAGTTGTTACTAATTCCTTTATTGGAGAGTTTTGAATTCTTTCTATTGCAGGTCCGCATAAAATTCCATGTGTACATGCTGCATATATTTCCTTTGCTCCATGGTCTTTTAATATTTTAGCTGCTTCAACCATTGTTCCTGCTGTACTTACCTCATCATCAAATATTAGTGCTGTTTTACCTTTTACATCTCCTATAATATTAGCAGCAACTGCCTTATCATCATTTCCAGCTCTTCTTTTATCTATTAAAGTCATTGGACACTTAAAATATGTAGAATATTTATATGCTTTTTTTGAACTTCCTGCATCTGTTGCAACAACAACTTTATTTTCTATGTCTTTGTCATCAAAGTATTTTTGTAATAAGTGTTGACCTGTTATTTTATCACATGGAATATTAAAATATGCTTGAATTGCAGGATTGTGTAAGTCACATGTAATCACTCTGCTTGCTCCAGCAGCCTCTAAAAGTTCTGCAAATAATCTTGCTGTTACCGGAACTCTTGGTTGATCTTTTTTGTCTGATCTTGAATATATGAAATATGGTAGCACTACATTTATTCTATGTGCTGATGCTCTTTTAGCTGCATCTATCATAATAAGTAATTCCATAATTCTTTCATTAACTGGTGGTTCTGTTGTTTGTATTAAATAAATATCTTGTTCTCTAACAGTTTCCTTAAATTGTACAAAATTATTATCATTAGCAAATTTGTAGCATTCCACTCTTCCCATTTTTAAACTCAATGTGTCACATATTTCTTTTGTAAATTCTTCTGCTGTTGGACATGCAAATATTTTAATATCTTTCATTTTTTTCTCTCCTTATATTATTTTTTATGTTATATAAAATGGCAAAAGTGCCAGTTAGGAAATTTCTTTCCATGCTGTCACTTCTCCATTCTTTAAACTCTTTTGTACATCTATTACTCTTTGGTTTGCTGAACCTCTCCAGTCTAGTGTTGGATTATGTAGTTCATCTACATATTGTCCATCTACTAAGACATCTAAATATTTTACCACTTCTTTATCCTTCAAATCTCTATCAAATTTGAATCCAGTCCATGCCCATAGATTTTTGTCAGGATATTGCTCTTTAAATACTTTTGCTAATTTTGTAGTTCCTTCTATATTGTTTGGGTGCATTGGTTCGCCACCTAAAATTGATAACCCCTCTACGTTTTCATTTTTACAAAGTTCCATTATTCTGTCAATTGTTGCATCAGTAAATTCTTTTCCGCCATTAAAGTCATGTGTTTCTGGGTTAAAGCAATTCTTACAATTAAATGCACATCCTTGCATAAATATAGATACTCTTACTCCTGGTCCATCTGCTATATCCATTTTTCTGATTTTGTTATATTTCATAGTTAACAATTCCTTCCTTCTAATGTTTCTTTAATTGTAATTATTTTTCAATTATTCGTCGTCTTTGTTATCAATATGAAGAACCCTCTCCTTTATCTCCTGTGTTCTTCCTTTGTTCCAAAATTGGCTTCCAATATATCCACATGTTCTTCTTGCTACATTTAATGTATTGTGGTCTCTATTTCCACAATTTGGGCAATACCACTCTAGATTCTCATCTATTAAAATTTCTCCATCAAATCCACATTTTTGACAATAGTCTGATTTTGTGTTTAATTCTGCATACATAATATTATCATAAATAAAATGAATTATTTGTAGTACAACTTCTAAGTTGTTTTGTAAGTTTGGTGTTTCTACATAAGATATAGCTCCACCTGGGCTTAATTTTTGGAATTTGCTTTCTAATTTTAATTTAGAGAATGCATCAATATCCTCAAATACAGGTACGTGGTATGAATTTGTAATATAGCTTCTGTCTGTAATTCCTTCAATTGTTCCAAATCTTTTTCTCAAACATTTTGCAAATTTATATGTTGTAGATTCGATTGGTGTGCCATAAACACTGTAATCAATTTTCTCTGCTTCTTTCCATTCTTTACATTTATCATTTAATTTCTGCATTACTTTCAAAGCAAATTCTTCACCTATTCCATTATCTGTATGGCTGTTACCTGTCATATATTTTACACATTCATACAATCCTGCATATCCAAGTGAAATTGTTGAATAACCATCATGTAATAATTTGTGAATACTTTCACCTTTTTTAAGTCTTGCTAAAGCACCATGTTGCCATAAAATTGGAGCAACATCACTTGTTACTTTACTCAATCTTTCGTGTCTTATTTGTAATGCTTTGTGACATAATTCTAGTCTTTCATCAAATATTTTCCAAAATTTTTCTTCATCTTGTTTTGATGATAATGCAACATCAACTAAATTGATAGTTACAACACCTTGGTTAAATCTTCCATAGTATTTTGGTTTATTTGTTTCTGGATCTACATAAGGTGTTAAGAATGATCTACATCCCATGCATGGGTAGCAGTTTCCATTTCCATTTTTATCTATTTTAAGTTCCTTCATTTTCTTTTCAGAAATATAGTCTGGAACTAATCTTTTTGCAGTACATTTAGCTGCAAGTTCTGTTAAGTACCAATATTTACTATCTTTATGAATATTGTCTTCTTCTAATACATAAAGAAGTTTAGGGAATGCTGGTGTAATATATACACCTTTTTCGTTTTTAAATCCTTCTATTCTTTGTTTTAAGAATTCTTCAATTATCATTGCAAGTTCTTGTTTATATTCATCCGTTTCGCCTAAGTACATGCAAACTGATAAGAATGGTGCTTGGCCATTTGTATTTGTCATTGAATTTACTTGATAGTTAAATGTTTGAACACCATCAGAGATTTCCTTTTTAGTGTCTTGTTCTGCATATTCTTTACATTGTTTCTCACTTAACCCTCTTTGTTTATATTTTTTATAGTATCTATCATAACTACTTCTTACAAATGGTGCTAAATGTGTTATAGATACAGTCGCTCCTCCATAAGTAGATGATGTAACACCTAATATAATTTGTGTAGCAATTGTCATAGCTGTTAAAAATCTATGTGGTTTTTCAATCATAACTCCATTCATTATTGTTCCATTTTGTAACATGTCTTCTAAGTTTATTAATTCACAATTTGTTAGTGCATTTTGGGCAAAATAATCTGCATCGTGAAAGTGAATAATTCCTTCATCATGTGCTTTTACTACATCTTCTGGTAATAAAAATCTTCTAGTAATATCTGTACTTGTAATTCCTGCTAAGTAATCTCTTTGAGTGGTAACAACTCTAGCATTTTTGTTTGAATTTTCATTATTCCAATAATCACTTTCTCCATCAATTAGCTCTTTTATTGATTGATCTGTTGTATTTGATTTTCTTACTAGTTCTCTTGTATAACGATATGTAATATATTTTTTAGCTAAAATGTATTTTCCAAAAGTCATTAATTGTTCTTCTATAATATCTTGTATATCTTCTACTAGAATTCTCTTTTTATCTAGTTCTTCTATATAGCTGATAATTTGATTTATTTCCTCTTTAGTTGCTCTTTCTCTTGGCTTTACCTCTTTATTTGCTTTTTCTATTGCTATTTTTATTTTTGATTGGTCAAAGTCTACTACTTTTCCGTCCCTTTTGATTACTTGCATTTTTCTTTCCCCCCTATATGTTGTGTCTTCTCTACTTAAGTTACATATTAAATATAATTTAATATGTAACTATTAGTTTTTTCTTTTGTACCTTTATATTAACCCACTAAAAAGATAATGTCAAACGCATATTGTTTATGTTACCATTTAAGATTTCGCTTGATATATAGCGTCTTTCATTCGTTTGCCTTTTAGTTTGTTTTTTGCTTTTCAGTCAATTTGTCACTTGTAAAATCTCAAATTTTACGGTTTTTCTGTTTTGTTTAAAATATATTACAATTTTGTTACATTTTAATAAAAAATGTTGATTTTCAAGCATTTTCATTAATATCTTTTTAAGATTAATATTATAATTTCCTTGATATTTCAATATAATTTCTTTATTTATTTTCAAAAAAATGTCAAAAAATATTTTCTTTCTATTTTTCTACCTTTTAAAAAATGATTTTTTTGTTTTTTCTTATTTTAAATGTTTTTTAAAAAGCGTTTTTATATATTTTTCTTTTATTTTCAGCACTTTTATATTTTTTTATTTTTATTTTTTTGCAATAAAAAACTCATTTTATTAAAAATGAGTTTTTTGTTTTTTGTTATTTTCACATATTTTATTTTTATTTTTCGGTTTCATTTTTTGTGATTGTCTTTTTGTTGTAGTTATTTTTCTAATTTTTTAATATTTGCTAAGAAAATTATGTCTTCGATTACATCTAATACTGAATAAATTAGAATCACAATTCCTATTGTTACAACAATTACATTTGATACAAAGATTGTATATATTCCACATATAATCATTATAATAGAAATTAGTAAACTATATATCCAAACTGGTGATTGTACTAATTTTAATTTAAGTGATAGACTTAATCTTATTATACCCGTATAAACTATCCATATTCCTATTAAAACTCTAAATATTGTTTCAATTTGGCTTTTGTAAACTATTGTTATAATTCCAAGGATAATAGCTATAATTCCATAGGCTATGTCATAATTGTAAAAGTTATATTTTCCTCTTGTTAGGCAATAATCTACTAATTTGTATAGTCCTACTATAATGAAAAGTATTCCTACAATCAATGATACTACTTTTGTACTTCCCTCTGGGTTTGTAATTAAAAGTATTCCAAGTATTGCAAATACTAATGATGTTAACAAAGATGTCCATCCTGTTCTTTTAAATATTTTTTCAAGATATTCCATATTTGTTTCTCCTTTCATTTTTATTTATATTACTATATTTATCATTAAATTTAGTTTTTTTCAAGACTAATTATTTTCTTTTTCATCGCTTTGTTTTAATGGATCTGTAATTAAAATAAATTTAACATATCACATTTTTACTATTTTTAATCTTTTTTTACTATAAATATCCAGTAATTTTTCTTGTGTCCAAATCTTTCAACTTCTCTTTTTTCAATTTTTAAAATTTGATAATCCTTAAAATATTTGTTTAATTCTTTGTCGTCAAATAAATGTATATATTTGCCTTTATTAAAATAAAAATTTTCTTCCAGCCTTATAGCAGTATCCTTTATAACATCATACCCCTCTAATCCATTTACACTTCCAACAAATAATCCACCATTTTTTAAAACTCTATGTATTTCACTCATCAATTGGGCTGTTTTTTCCTCAGAAAAATAGTGTATTGCCAAGCTTGAAAAAACCAAGTCAAAACTGTTATTGTCATACTTTAACGGCATACTCATATCTACTTTTTCAACATTTGGGTTGAATTTTTTTACTTCATTTAATGCAATATCTGAAATATCTGTTGATATAACTTTATATCCATATTCAATTAATCTTTTAGAATATTGTCCTATACCACATCCCAATTCTAAGCAAATACCTTTATTATTAAAATAGTTTTTATATTCATCTATCCACATATCTATACTTAACTGTCTATTTATATGTTCTTTCCAATATAAATCATTTTCAAAATATTTATCATCAATCATAAATTCTCCATCTCAATATCCACAATTTTTTCCTACATGTGTATTATATCATAAATTATAAAATGCACACAATAAAAGACGGAGTTTTTAATCTCCGCCTTAAATTTATTTACCTAATTTTTGAATAGCTTTTTCTGCAAAGCTGTTGTTAATTACTTTTCCGTAGTCAGCTTCTTTTTCAAGTTCTCCCGCTTCTTTCATAACCTTTTGAAGTAATGCAAATGATTCTTGCTTTAATACTGGATTATCTCTCCAAGCATCAATATCTATATAACTTTGTAAAGCTGCTTCTAACATAGTTAAATCAGTATCTGGAAAAAAGTCTACTATTGCTTCTGCTATCTCTTTAGCACTATGTGATTTTACCCATTGTTCTCCTTTGTATATTGCATTTGTAAATCCTTGAATTATATTAGGATTTTTTTCGATATAACTTTTCTTAGCAAAATATGCTGTATATGGAATTTCTCCTGATGCTTCTCCAACAGATGCAACAATATATCCTTTACCTGCTTTCTCTGTTGCTGAAGCAGTTGGTTCAAATAATGTTACATATTCAGCATTTCCACCTGCAAAAGCTCCTGCCATTAAGTCGAATTTAATGCTATCATCTAATACTAAATCTTTTTTAGGATCTAGACCATTTTGTTTAAGCACATATTCAAAAGTCATGTATGGTACTCCACCTTTTCTACCAGGAATAACAGTTTTTCCTTTTAAATCTTGCCAACTAAAATTATCTGTTTTTTCTTTGCTAACTAAAAATGAGCCGTCTTTTTGAGTCATTTGTGCAAATACTTGTGTATAATCTTCTTTTCCTTCATTATATACATATATTGAAGCTTCTGGTCCTGCAAAGCCTATGTCACTTTGGTTTGCTAAAACTGCGGTCATTACTTTATCAGCTCCTTGACCTGTTGTTAATTCTATTTCTAAACCTTCCTCTGCAAAATAACCTTTTGAGATTGCCACATATTGTGGAGCATAAAATACAGAACGTGTTACTTCGTTTACACGAATTTTTTGTAATTCCGCTGTTTCTGTATTTCTATTAAGTAATATATAAGTAGCTATTCCTGCTGCTACTATTATAATAACTAATACAATAATCAAATACTTTTTCAAGTTTTTCATTCCTTTCTAATCTATTCATGCCAAAGGAGATTTTAAGTATTTTGGCATGTTATTTAACTTTTCTTGTTACTTATAATACTTTTCTCCTATAAGTAACATTTTTATCTGTTATTTCTAAGTTCTTTTAGACATTTTTTTCATAACAATTTTTTCTGAAAGTACTATTGCCTCATAAATAATTGCAGCAACTATTGCAAGAATAATTACCCCTGTCATTACTAAGTCTAGTTGAAATACCTGACCACCATATACAATTAGGTACCCTAAGCCTGCTTTTGATACCAAGAATTCTCCTGTTATCACGCCTACCAAAGATAGGCCTATATTTACCTTTAATGAGTTGAAAAATGTAGATATGTTTGCAGGTATTACTATTTTTGTTAATATTTGAAATTTACTTGCATTAAATGTTTGTGCCATTTTTATTAGTTCTTTGTCTGTATTTAAAAATCCATTTAGAATTTCTAATATAGTTACAATTAGTGAAATGGCAAGACCCATTGTTATAATTGCTCCCATTCCTGCACCTACCCAGATGATTATAACTGGTCCGCAAAGCTACTTTAGGCAAACTGTTTAATACAACTAAATATGGTTCTGATACCTTCGAAAAAAATGGAGACCACCATAGCAAAATTGCTATAAATACACCTAGTATAACTCCTGAAACAAACCCTATTAGTGTTTCTGTAAGTGTTACTCCTAAGTGTGTTAGCAGTCCATTAGCTGATAAATTTAAAAAGGTATTTAATATTCTTGAAGGTTGACTTGTAATAAAACTATCTATTATTCCTTTATTAGCAAGTAATTCCCACCCTATTATAAATATAATCAGGATAAGTAATTGAGTTAAAATAACAGATATTTTATTTTTTCTTATTTTTCTTAGGTATTTTTTTCTGTCCTCAGACATATTTTTATCATACATGTACATCAAGCTCCTTCCATATAGCATCAAAGTACTTACTAAATTTAGGGCTTTCACGACAGTTGATTGGATTTCTATTTTCCATTTCAAAATTAATAGTATGAATGGTTTTTACTGTTGCTGGTCTTTTGGTTAACACTACTATTCTATCACTCATACTAATTGCCTCTGATATATCATGTGTCACTATAATAGCTGTAATATTTTCATTTTTTAATATTTGAAAAATATCATTTGTAACCATAATTCTAGTTTGATAGTCTAACGCTGAAAATGCTTCGTCTAATAACAAGATTTTTGGCTTAATAGCTAAAGTTCTTATCAGCGCTGCCCTTTGCCTCATTCCTCCAGATAACTGATTTGGGTATTTGTCTTTAAATTCATATAGACCATATTTTTTAAGTAATTCTATTACATAAGCTTCATTTTCTTTTGTCTTTTTTCTTCTTATTTCTAAGCCAAATGTAATATTATCATAAATATTTCTCCATTCTAAAAGACTATCCTTTTGCAGCATATAGCCAAGACCACCATCAATTTGTATATCACCAGAAGTTTTAGGTTCCAGACCTGATATTATTGAAAGTAATGTAGATTTACCACACCCACTTGGTCCAATTATGCTAACAAATTCTCCCTCATTTACACTAAATGAAATATTAGACAAAGCTTCTACTTCACCATTTTTCGCTTGGTACTTTTTGCTTACATTCTTTAGTTTCAATACTTCCTTCATAAGTACCTCCTAATTCAAATTTATCATAATACATCTTATGAAGGTATACATAATTTAGTGAATTAAATTCTAAATATTTGACCGTGGATATATTAGGTTTGCGTTTTGTATACGATTTAGTCTTACTATATTTGCTATAGTTGTGTTGTATCTTCTTGCAATTGACCACAAAGTGTCTCCTCTTCTTACTTTATATAGTCTATGTCCACTGTCATGTTTACAATTGCTGTTTACTACTAATCTCTGACCGTGGATATATTAAATTTACATTTTGTATGTTGTTTTCTTGTGCAATTTGGCTTACTGTTGTATTAAACATTTGCGCTATTTTATTTAATGTATCTCCACTTTTAACAATATATATTGTTGTACTATTGGTGGTTTCTCCTTTTACTGGTACTATCAGAGTCTCTCCTGCATATATCAAATTTGGATTTTGAATATTATTTAATCTTACAAGTTCTGCTACTGTTGTGTTATACTTTATTGCCAATTGAGATAAAGTATCTCCCCATTTTATTTTTATTTTCTTAGTTGTTTTGTTGTCTTCATCATCTTGTTTCGGCTTTTCTGTTTCTGGAATTTCTGTACTTTCTGACATAAAAATTTCCTTTGTAAACTTATCTCTATCAACATGATTTGAAATCCCAGCTACTCTACCCACATCTGTGTATTGCCAACCTGCCCAGCTATTCCATGTTCCACTATTCTCAGGTTCATATACTTCATATTGCGCAATCCATAAAGGATATTTTGTTACTTCTCCTTCCCAAATACGACTTGCTGTATAGGCATTACTGTATAGTACAACTTCTTTTTTTGTCAGTTCTTCTAGCTTTTTCATAAAAGCCAAACCTATTGTATTTATCTCTCTTTTATTCAAATTTCCAAAGCTCTCAAAATCCATTGCAAGTCTACAATCTGCTACTTTTTCTGATATTACTGAAGCAAAAAACTGTGCTTCTTTTTCTGCTTGATTTACACTTCTTGCTGTTACATAATGGTAAAATCCAATTTTTAATCCTGCATTTCTTGCTCTTTTATAGTTTTGTTCAAATTTTGAATCTATGTAATTTGTACCTTCACTAGATTTCATATATACAATTTCTATTCCATCGTTTTTTACTTTTTCAAAATCAATATTTCCTTGATATCCACTTACATCAATTCCGTTGTATATTTCATTACTTGATGGCCCAAATGCCAACACTTTTGTTGGCATTGTGTATATTGTTGCAACTGTTAGCATTATTACAATAGATAATAATTTCAATATTTTTTTCATATTATTCACCTCATATCACTTCATATTGCAGTAACTTTATTTTGTTTGAAATATATTTTTCGTTATTATCTATTGATTTGCTTAAATCTGTACTTAGATATTTTTTATTATCATCTGCAAATACTGTTACTACTGGTCCTTTTATATCTTTCTGAAGTAGTACACTTCCTAAAAAGTTTGCACCTGATGAAATTCCTACTCCTATTCCTAGTTCTGATGCCAATTTTCTTGACATATTTATACTGTCTTCATCATTTACTAAAATTACTTTGTCTATTTCGTTTTTATCTAATAAGGCTGGAATAAAATCATCTCCTATTCCTTCTATCTTGTGTTGTTTAATTATTCTGTTTTTAGAAATCAACGGCATACATTCTGGTTCAATTGCAGTTACAGTTATTTCTGGATATCTTCTCCTTAACTTTCTTCCTATTCCCATCAAAGTTCCACCTGTGCCAACTCCTGAAGCAAAACCTACGATGTCTTCTGGAACCTGATTTAAAATTTCCTGACCTGTTGTTTCATATTGTGCTAGAACATTGTCCATATTAGCAAATTGGTTTGCTAGAAATCCATTTACTTTCTTAGCTAAACTCCTTGACTCCTGAATACATTTTCTAAAACCTCCCTGTTGTTTAGAAAATGTTATAACTTTTGCACCATAGCTTTGCATAATTTGCACTTGTTCTTTACTAGCCCAATCTGGAATAAAAATATATACTTGATGATGATAATATTTGCCCAGTGCGGCTAAAGAAATTCCAGTATTTTCACTTGTCGCCTCTATTATTGGCATACCATCTTTTAATTCTCCTCTTTCTTTTGCTTTTGTTATTATGTAATATGCTGCTCTATCTTTTATACTTCCTGTTAAATTATAGCTTTCCAGTTTTGTGTATATATAATTTGTTTTGCCTTCGTACTCATATTTTATTTTTATTAAAGGTGTATTTCCTATTGTTTTAATCATAAACACCACTCCTCACTTTATGTTTTATATATTTTATACAGTTTGTGGTGGAATGGTTAATGGAAAATTATTTAATTTGTTTAATATGATGCAAGTAAAATCTATTTTTTCTTTTGTAAATTTCTATTACATCTATTCTTATACATTGGTCTTCTAACTTATGTGAATATATGTAATATCTTGTTGCGTTCCATATATGCTTTTGTTTTCTTTCATTCACTGCTTCGCATGGCATTCCATAGTGAAGGTTTTGCCTTGTTTTTACTTCAATAAATACGTATTCATTCTTGTCTTTTGCAATAATGTCTATTTCTCCTTGTTTACATTCAAAGTTTCTGTCTATAATTTCATACCCCTGTTTTTGTAAATAATCTGCTGCAAAATCTTCTCCCTCTTTTCCTAATTCTTGCCTTTGATTTATCATAATATCATTCCTTTTTTATATATTTATTTCCTGCTACACATTTTATATATCCATCTAATTCGAGCATAAATAATATTTGCATTATTTCAGATATTTTTTTACCTGTCATTTTGCATATTTCATTTGCTGAAATCGGTTGCGTGTTTATTAAGTTATATATTTCTTCATATTCTTTTGGTATTGTAATTTTCGGTTGTAAATCATAATATTGCAATATGTCGTCTGGTTCCATTACTAAGTTTGCTCCATTTTGTATTAGCCAGTTTGTACTATACCCTTCTGGCTCATCTAATCTATTTGGTATACAAAACACTTCTTTTCCTTGAAGTCTTGCATGTTTTGCTGTAATTGTACTTCCACCTCTATATGGCGCTTCAACCACTAGTACGCCTAGAGCTAACCCACTTATTATACGATTTCTTGCTGGAAAATTTGCCATATCTTTTTCTTTTTTTGGATGATATTCTGATACAACACATCCACAATTCTGTATTATTTTGTGGAATAACCACTCATTTTCTTCAGGATATATGTGTTTAAATCCACTTCCTATTACCGCTATTGTTTTGCCTAGTTCTTCCATGGAATTTATATGTGCTACAGTGTCTATTCCAATTGCTAATCCACTTACAATACACATTCCTTTTTGTGATAATTCTTTTGCAAATTTTGCCGAATATTTTTTGCCATATTCTGTACATTTTCTTGTTCCTACTATTGCTATTGAATTTGAGTTTAATAATTCATAATTTCCTTCTACATAAAGTTTTGATGGTGGGTTGTGGATGTTTAACAAACGTTTGGGATAGAATTTATTTGTTTTAGATAAAATTTTCATATTTCTTTCCTTTATTTTAATTTAATAGTAGCAATATAAGTACTTTTCTTCGTTCCATCCCAGCATCACTACAAAAAGTATTATATTGCTACCATCTGTATAAAATTAATTTAAATTTAATTCTTCCAATACTTTTTGTCTAGACTTCTGTATTGTATTGCTTCTGCGATGTGTATTTTTTGAATGTTTTCACAATTGTCTAAATCTGCAATTGTTCTTGCTACTTTTAAAATTCTGCCATATGCTCTTGCACTTAGTCCCATTTTCTCGAATGCTGTTTGTAATATTTCCTTCCCTTCACTGTCTAATTTGCAATATTTTGAAATTAGTTTTGGCGTTAGACTAGAGTTTGAATAAATATTTTCTTGTTTATATCTTTCTATTTGAATTTTTCTTGCATCATTTACTCTCTTCTTTATTGTATCTGAACTTTCTGGCATTTCGTCATTTCCTAGCTTTTCATATTTTACAGGACTTACTTCTATTTGTATGTCAATTCTGTCTAATAATGGCCCACTAATTTTGCCCATATATTTTGATATTGCTTGTGGTGTGCATGTACATTCTTTGTCTGCTGAACCATAAAATCCACATGGACATGGATTCATTGATGATACGAACATGAACTCACATGGGTATGTAAAACTTCCATTTACTCTACTTATTGTTACAATTCCATCTTCTAGAGGTCCTCTTAAAACTTCTAATGAATGTTGATTAAATTCTGGTAATTCATCTAAAAATAACACTCCATAATGTGCTAAGCTTATTTCTCCTGGTTTTGGTATTCTCCCTCCACCTACTAATGACACCCCAGATATTGTATGATGTGGTGAGCGAAATGGTCTTGTTGTAATTATTGGTGTATCTTGTTTTAAAATTCCCGCAATACTATGAATTTTGGTAATTTCTAGTGCTTCTTCAAAAGTTAGGTCTGGTAATATTGATGGTATTCTTCTTGCTATCATTGTTTTTCCGTGATCCAGGTGAACCGAATTAAAAGACAATTATGTCCGTCCAGCAGCTGCTATTTCAACTGCTCTTTTTACACTCTCTTGCCCTTTAACATCTGCAAAATCTAATATTTTTTCTTTACCTAATTTCAAACAATCTTCCCAATTTGTTGATAAGCTTTCTATTTTTATATTTCCATTTAAATATTGAACCACTTCTGCTAAATCATTTGCCCCCAGTATTTCCATTCCATCAATTATGGAGGCTTCTTTTTCATTTTGTTTTGGTAAAATTATTTTCTTTATTCCTTGCTTTTTTGCTTCAATACATATTGGTAGTGCTCCATTTATTGGGTTTAAACTACCATTTAATGATAATTCTCCTATCATTAAAATATCTTCATTTTGAGTTTGTGTTATAGCTTCTAAACCTTTTAAAATTCCTACAGCAATTGGTAGGTCAAATATTGATCCCTCCTTTTTTATATTTGCTGGTGCTAAATTTACAACTATTTTTCTACTAAACAGTTCATAGCCTGAATTTTTTATTGCTGTTCTTACTCTTTCTTTTGCTTCTTTTACGCTCACATCAGGAAGTCCAACAATATCCCATGATGGCATACCACTTGATATGTCAACTTGCACGTCAATTAAAAAGCCTTCTAGTCCGTGCAAGGCCATACTTTTTGTAATTGATAACATTTTTTGAAATCTCCTTTAGAATAAAATTTCTTGAAATAAATTTTTTGATTTAAAATACTATGTTGAAATTATATGTTATTATTTACGTCTTGACAAGTATTTTTTCCATAATTTAGTAATTTTTATTTTTTCGACAAAGTTTTACACCACTTATTTACATTTTGTGGTATACTTATGTCAACCAAGATGTTTTAGTGCGTTTCTTAAGTTATTTTCTATATAGCTTATATAATCTATTTTTTTCATCAAGGTAACAATGATTATATTTTTTTCTATCATTGTTACCTTTTATTTACAATACTGATAGAGGAGAGGGCAATGACCTCTCCTCTATTATGGAATCACTCTCTATTCTTCTCTCTCCAGAGGCTTTTCCACTTTTCCTCGTATTCAACTGGGTAATCCAAATTGCTGAAAGGTACGTAGAAAAACTTCCGACTATAGCCAGCGCTGACCAATGTCTTCTGAACCCCAATATCCGGAATCACATACAAGTCGCTATTTTCGTCAACAAAAGCGATAACACTATTGTTATACGAATACTCATCCGTTTCAAGGGCCTTAAGATCAACGACCTCATTCTTGCTGAACTGAGGCCAATAGACCTTCATCTTTTTCAATCATAATTTACATAACTCATATTATTTTTAATGCTTCTTCGTATTCTTCTCTTCCAAAATCAACTGTTGGAACAATCTCATTATTATTAAACATTTTAATAAATTCATCTATACTAACCCATTTAGCTGCTGTTGCTTCTCCATCAATAAATGTCAAATCTTCTATATTGATATCTTTTTTAAACAACCATAAGTCTTTAAAATTTTGAGGGACTCTTTCTCGTTTTACTTCTTTTAAAAATATTGCTTCTTCTGGTTTAAATATAACTCCAAGTTCTTCTTTTAACTCTCTTAATATTCCTTCTTTGCTAGTTTCACCTGCTAATATTGAGCCACCATTGCATTCCCACATTCCACCAAATTTTTTATTCGTTGCCCTTTTACTAATCAAAATTTCATTTTTAGAATTTAGTATAATTCCTGTTACAACTATGTGATATTCACCCTTTTGCAATATAGTTACATCTCTTATTGCTGTTCTTCCTGTTTTATTTTTATTTTCATCATATATGTCCCATAATTCAGGCATACGTTATTGCTCCTTTTTATCAATATTTATTTTGTGTACTGGAAATTTGCTTTCTTTTAATACCTCTTTTAGTACATCTGGTCTCAATGGATATTCATCTATTTTATCTAAATCAATCCACTCATATTGTAAATAATCTTTTCCCTCTATATTTTGTAATGTACTTTCTAATTTTTTATCTTCCTCTTTTACAAATTCTGCTTTGTATATGAACATTATTTCATGATATTTTGCACCTTTCATTTCAAAAAAGTTTTCTACTGTTGATACATATCCTGTTATTTCAATTTCTTTTCCTAGTTCTTCTTGTACTTCTCTTTTTATTGTGTGCTCTGAATTTTCACCGATTTCAACTCTTCCGCCAATCATTGCATAATGATCTGAGTTTACATTTCTGTGTAATAAGATTTTATTATTGTGCATTATAACTACACCAGCTCTTACATTTAATTTGTAACCACCAACATCAATTGTAATATCCATCAATTTCCCCTCCTTTAATATTTTTTACATTATATCATATAAAATAAAAGCCTCATATATTAAATATGAGGTTTTTTTATTATTCTATTGGAATATATTTTTTCTCAGGCAATTCTTTCTTTTCTTCTTTTTTAGGAATTTCTATTGTAAGTGTTCCATTTTTAAATTTAGCTTTAATTTCATTTTCTGTTACGTTTTCACCAACATAAAAGCTTCTTGAACATTCTCCTGAATATCTTTCTTTACGTACAAATTTACCTTTTTCTTCATCCTTTTCTTCTTTATTAACTGTTGCATGTACTGTTAAATATCCATCTTGAATATTTAATTTTATACCTTCTTTTTCATAACCTGGCAAATCAATGTCTATAATGTACTCATCCTTTTTCTCTTTGATGTCTGTTTTCATTAATTTGCTTTCTCCCTCGTTGAAAAATACATCTCCAAACATGTCGTCTAATAAGTCAAAATCACGTCTTCTTGGTATCATCATCATAAAAATCAACTCCTTAAAATTATATTTATGTGTTGACACTTGATGAGAGTGGCACATATGTACTTTTTGATAAATCTTCTTTATCAATTTCGATTATATTATATATCTATTTTTAGCAATGTCAATAGCAGAGTGCTAAAATTCACAAAAGTTTCACATTACTTTTTGTTAATCATATCCCAAAATATTAAATCTTGAATGTCATCATCATTTGCCTCATCGCTCGTTTTTTCAACATTTTTATAACTATCTTTATTTAAGGCAATAGCTACAATTATTACTATTGTAATAACTGGAAAAATAAACATTATTGGAAGCCCATTAAATCCTGCAAATATACAAAATATTAGAAATATTACATACAATATTATCCCCATAGTTTTCTCCTTTATTCATATTATATCATTATTTTATTTAATATGATATAATGTTTACAAATGATTTTAGGAGTGTAATATGAAAGTTAATGATTATTTAGGAAAAGTTTTAAAAATTGAAATTGACAGGCCTTTAGGAAGCAAACATCCTAAACATGGATTTATATACCCAGTTAATTATGGTTTTGTTCCAAATACAATTAGTGAAGATGGCGAAGAATTAGATTGTTATTTGCTTGGTGTTTTTGAACCTTTTGAAAACTTCGAGGGAAAGTGTATTGCTATAATTCACAGGACAAATGATAATGATGACAAACTAATAATTGTACCAGATGGTAAAAATTATGATAATTCCGCTATTGAAGCTTTAACCGAATTTCAGGAGCAATATTTTGAACATGTTATTATAAGATAATGGACTTTGATATAGTTAGTTTGACATTGCTTTCGCATAAAAAACCGAATGAATTAACTCATTCGGTTTTATGTTATATTTCATTCCAATAAGTGGTTTCTTCTATAGGTTTTCTATCTAAATGCCTTTCACTTGGTTTTGCATCTGCTGATGGATAGCCAATAGCTAACATCGCAATTATTTCTAGGTTTTCTGGAATTTTATATACTTCTCTAACTTTGTTAGAATCAAAATATCCTATCCATGTAGCTCCTAGTCCTAAATCTTGAACTTCTAGCATCATTTGAGTTGTTGCAATAGATGCGTCAATAATTCCTTCATCTCTACCATCAAACTTACTTTTCCATGAGACTGTTTTATCATAACAAATTATCATTATTAGTGGAGCATTCCATCCCATTTTTGTACATTCACTTAATCTTGATAACTTTCCTTTGTCGTTTAATATTAATATTCTTTGTGGCTGATAGTTTACTGCTGTTGGTGCTACTCTTGCTGCTTCTAATATTTTTTCAATCTTTTCCTTTTCAATTTCTTTTTCTTCAAAACTTCTACATGAATATCTTTCTTTTGCTAAATCTAAAAAATTCATAATTAATTTTCCTTTCTATATTTTTTATTTGATAAATACCATAATATTTTATCAATATTTTCTTTTATTCTATCTTCATTTAGTATAGCTTCTGCCTCATCTCTTGTTATCAATTTAAAATTAACATTAATTTTCATGTTTGTATATAGCGCTTCGTCGTAATTATCATTATGATAATTACGACAGTATGACACTAAAATATTCATTACAATATAACCAGTTATTTTGTTACTATCCAAAATGGAACAATGTTAAAACTTAATCCCTTTTCCATATAACGCTCTTTATGTTTTATTACTATCTATAGTAACACAATACTAAAACCCTGCAATAATTGCTGAAACAAGTGCCTTTGTTTTATTACTATCCAAAATAACACAATACTAAAACGAGAGAACCCCAGGGAGGTGGAAGTCCTGTGTTTTATTACTATCTAAAATAACACAATACTAAAACTCTGAATTTATTCCTTTAACGGTAAAAACAGTTTTATTACTATCTAAAATAACACAATACTAAAACACAATAGCTAATCTTGTTAATAATTCGCTTACTTCTTGAGGCGTATAAAATTCTCCTCCCGATTTTCCAGCATTAGAGGCATACATTGACATTAAAAATTCATAAGCATCTCCAAATGCATCTATTGAGTTATCTTTATAGTTTCCAAGTGGAATATTAGCAATTCCATCTAATATTTTTACTAATTTATCATTTCTTTTTGCAACAGTTGCTCCTAATTTATTACTATTAACATCAATATCATCAAATAAGCCTGCAAAGTCTTCTTCACTTTCTGCTCCCTTTGCTGAGTTTTCAATATTATTAAAGATTCTTTCTAATGTTTCATTTAAGTTTTCATCATCTTTAGCTTTTTTACATACATTAGCAAATAGTTCTGATGGTAATATAAAGAATCCTTTTTCATTTACCATTTCCTTTCTAATTGTTTCTGCCTCTTCATCTTTTAATTTTGCATAATCAAAGTTAGCATCTCCCGCTTTCTTCTCACCTTCATTTATGTAATTTGTTATATTTTCTGATATATATCTATAAAACATCATTCCTAATATGTATTGTTTAAAATCCCAACCATCAGCTGATCCTCTTAAATCATCTGCTATTGACCATATTGCTTTGTGTATTTCTTCTCTTTCTCTAATATTTTTGTTTTCCATACATTTCCTCCCAAAAATACTTTTTTACATTTCATATTCTACCATAAACTTACAATTTTTTCTACTTTAAATTTCAAATATGCTAAGTTTATTTATTGATACTACCTAATTTACAAAAATCATGCTATTTTTTAGTTAATAAGGTCTAAAAATAGGCAAGATTTTATTATCTTGCCTACTTTTAGTATTTATGAATTCTATATTTATTAAATAACTCTTTCCTTAAATAAATTCTATTATTGAATAACTAATTTCCATTTGCTTCAGGTATTCAATGACTTTATCTAATTTCATATCTTTTATCGTACTTATAATCTTTTCAGCTTCATCCTGTTTTAATTCTTTTATTATGATACCTTTTTTAGATTTTTCATTTTCTCCTCTTATTATAATGCTGTAGGTACATTTATTTTTATCTATACTCTCTTGCTTTATCATTTCAACATTTATTCTTTCTTCAAAAATTTCAATCATCTTTAACCTCCTAATATACAATAGTGTCATTTTTCTTAATATTCTTTCTTCTACTAATATTAATAATAAAAATGTTTATCATTTATTCATCTATTTTAATTTCATTTTTCAATTCATAATTATCTATTTTCATAATCAGATAATTGAAATCATTTATTGAAAAGTCATCTCCTTGTTTACAATCAATAAGTTTTTTTGCAACTAATGCTTCTGGAGAAATCTTCATATATTCCATTTCTTCAAGCTCCTCAATCTTTGTATCATATATGTATAATTTTAAGTTTTCATTTTGGTCTTCACTATATAATTCATACAGTTTAACCTCATCAATAATCTGACTTTTATACGTATTGTTATCATTTCTTATCTTTTCAAGTTGAACATCCATTTTCTTAATATTTAAATTAGTATCTCCAATTTTATATTTATTTTCCACTCTACCCAAAAAATAATCTTCAATAAATTGCCATCTTTCATCATCACTCTCCAATTTTGTAAAAAAATATGACATATAACGTACTGAATCATGATGAAGCTTTTGGATTGTAGCTAAAGTCTTACTCTTATATAAATGATTGTCCAAAACTTTTTGTATTAAATACTCACTGTTTACACGTACAAAGAATTCAAGACTATTTCCTCTTTCAAATGTATATGATGTCAAATCCAATAATTCTAATATTTGAGCGGCTATTAATACTGGATCAGATCTCATCTTTTTGTTATCATCTTTATTTGTATTTATTACCATTATTATTTCATTATTTTGTTCCTCTAAATCAAGCATTTTTTCTATTGCATTTTTTAAATGTTGTATCGTTCTATCATAATACGACGATACAATATGATATCTATTTGTTTTTGAATTATAGTCACAAAATTTATATCTTCCAGCTGTATAATTATAATCATATGAAATTAGTAAATTTAGTAACGGTTCTATTAAATTATTTACTTTTGTTTTGCTGCTACTTGCTCCCTTTTTCATAATTAATTCTGCTATTTCATCGGGGGTATAATGCTTATTTGACATTTTCATATCATCTAAAACACTCTTTATAATATTTAGCCATCTTATAGCGCTAACTTTAACATCATTAAAACTATTTAGTTTTAACGATAATTTAAGCAAAGTTCTATCATTAAAACAAGTCCTATCTATTTCAGGTAGCTCACCTAGATAAAATTTTCTTTTAAAATTTCCAAACGACATACCATCATATTTTCCATTATAATGATCTAACCAGCACTGCTTAAAATCGAAAATATACAAATCTCCCATGTATATAGTTTTCTCATTTGATATATCCATTTTTTCCAATTGATTTCTATCATATTTTAATTCTAAGTATTTTTTCCATCCATATCTCTCAATAGTTTGCATTTTTGAATCAGATATAAAAAACAGTCCTTTAGTAAACATACTTCTTGGTGTAAATATCAGTGGAACATAATTTGACATATTTTTAAAATCTCTTTTTATCGCAATAATAGTTGCTTTTAATTTACTTTCGATTTCATCATCATTCTTTGCTTGAAATACATGTGAAAATTCATCTACGGAGACCAAAAAATTTCTTCTATTTCCAATTTTGTATTTATATAAAATCTTCATAAGAACGCCTATAATGTTATATACCGTTATTTGAGACATTCCTTCCAGCCTATTAATATATCTAAAATCTTCCTCATAAAAATCAGTTGATGCAATGCCGTCCATTCCCGGTTTTCTCGCTGCTCTTCCAATTTCTTGGACATAATCTGCTAAGTTTCCAGTAGGCGCAAAATGGTAAACATTTTTTATATCTTCAATATCTATTCCCATACCAAATGCTTTAGTTGCCAAAATAACATTTTTATTTCCTCTTCTTATATCCTCAAGTGCCTCATCCTTATCAATTTTATCCATTTTTCCATGATACATAGCTATTGCAGATTTCGAGAAATTTTCAGCCATTTCTTGTAATGATCTTATTGTAGGAAAATATACTAATGTTTTATCATTATGATCTTTAACATAACAATCAATTTTTTCTTTAACTATTTCATCCTTTTCTTCTTTGTAAGCATGATCTTTCAAATGGTTGTATATATGAAATTTTATGTCTTTTCTTTTAATTTCTCCAAAAAAAGTATCACATGTTAAATTCAGACTTTCAACGATGTCGTGGTACATATCCTCTGTTCCATTACTAATTGTTGCTGTAGCTGTAAATGTGGCAATAGGAAAAATATGTTTAGTTCTATGTCGTAACTTGTTTAAATAATCACCTAAATTCCAGTAATCTGGTCTAAAATTCTTTCCCCATGTAGATACTGTGTGTGCTTCATCTATAACTAGTAAACCAATTTGTCTATCACCTATAAAGGTTTCTATATCTGCATTACTTAATAATGATTCTGGAGAAATATACAGAATAGATGTTTTTTTATTTTTTATATTCTCTAATATCTGTTCTTTTTCTATTGGAGTATATTCTGAATTTATAGTTGCAGCACAGTTAGTTAATGGTTTTATATTATTAACTTGATCCTTCATCAATCCTATTAGTGGTGATATTACTATAGTTAGTAAATCGTTTTTTTCAGCGGCTACTATAGCAGGTATTTGAAATAATATAGATTTCCCTGATCCAGTTGGAGCAGTTACAAATATATCCTTAAAGCTTTCATTTTTTTGTGCTTTTAATATATTTTGATAAATCGTGTCTATAATAACACTTTGATCTATATATTCCATTTCATTGCTCTCAAACGGGTCTTTATACATAGGTATTTTTCTAAAATTATATTCAGGATTTTTTCTTTTTAGGACCTCTAAATATATATCATATAAATCCTGTGTCACATAATTTTTTTCTCTTTTTTCTTCTATAATATTTATTCCCATATAGTTAAGAATAAATAGAAATTTTTTTATGTATTTTTCGTCCTTTCCTTCTATTTTTATAAATTTGATGGTATTATATTTTCCATCAATAATCTCATTAAATACCTGCACAAATTCTTCAGAGGTTGAATTGTCGTATAGTTTAGTTTCTTTAATTACCTCCTTGGGTTTATTGTCAAAATATTCGGAATATCTTCTAATAAGTTTTACTTGCATCTCCGTCTTTTCATTTTCAAACATATTATATGATATAACAAGGTTTCCACTTCTGTTTTCCATACTTGTATATATTCTTTGTAACATATTACTTTCTGGTGTCTCTTCTTCAAATTTCTTTATAGTCTCATTTATATTCTTACTTTGAATTCCTGGATAATAATAGTCAAAGCACCCAATATCAATTATTTTTATCTGATATCCTGAAGCACTAATTAAGCCATACAAACTTTTCTTTTCTGTATATATCAACTCCTCATATAAACACCAATAAATATTGTTTAGCTTTAATTTTTCAAGATTACAAATCATAAATGAATTATCATCTACGTTAAAAACGTTCATCAGATTATCACAAATTCCTAGATCAAATATATGATCATACTTTAACTCAATATTATTAATTATAGAATCAAAACCCTTTAATATATATATTGTCTTTTCTTCGTTCATAAGATTACATAATTCTTCTTCAATTACTTTTAACACTTTTTATCCCCTCTTTTTTATAACTTTAGTATGTAAACCTACTATTTTTATTTTCTTTATTACTCCAAAGCTCATTTAACATTTGTAACTGTCTTTCTATTTTATAATTCAGGTTTTGTACTCTAAAACTCGTAGTTCCTAGATTCCAACAATATGATTGAAAAGTCATAATAGTATCCCCCATTCATATTATGATTTTATCATAATGCTTTAAAATTTCCAATAGTTAAGAAATATTTTTATACCCCATTATGTATATTAGACATATCATACATCGCACTTTATTTTAAATCCATACTTCGAAATACTTAAAGTTTTAATTGCCATTTTACTTTATATCTTGCATATACTATACAAGACCTTTGATTTTTTCTTAGTCATTCTTATGTACTTACTTGATTTCTATTATCCTATATTCTATATTTAATTCTTTTAACCCATTTCTTAATACTATCTATTCTGCAAAACTCATACTGTTTTTTAGTTGATAATGTCTAAAAATAGGCAAGATTTTATTATCTTACCTACTTTTACATTTCTATTCAACTTACATTGCATACAAATTCGTTAAAATTTCAATTAATTTTTCAGTACGTTTCTTTATTTTATCAATTGTCCACTCCTCTTGATTTACTACGTCTTCATTCAAGAACAAACCATTTCTATATCCAATATTTTTTCCATCTTTATTTTTTCTATCTCTTTTATCTATAAATGACATATTACTCAAGTTCTGATTATATCCTGTTATCGTTAAATTTCCTAAAGTATGAACATATTTTTCTAAATACTCTTTTGCTTTTTCTCTATCTCCATCTGCAATCATTTTCACCCATACTTCTGGTATATTTTGTCCTTCTGGAAATATATGTTCAATAGTCCAAATATATTTATTGCTATTGTCTCTACTCCATAAGTCTATATATATTTCTTTTGTTTGATGTAACGCTTCTATCGAACATAAAATAAATCTTGTTGCATCTGGGTTTTCATCATACATTTGTCCTCTTAACTTGTTTTCAAATAATTCATCACTGGCAGAAACTTCTTTTAGAATTTTACTTATATAGTTACAGATTTCTTCTCCTTGCTTTTGTTTTATACTTTCTATTATATCCATAAATATTTTATTAAGGTTTCTGGTATTAGGTATATCTGTTATATTTCTTCTTACAAAGAAAGTAATTAATAACTTGATTATATTTTCTAACTGCTCATCAGATATCTTTAATTTTTCTTGTTCTGTTAGTATATATAACAATAAAATATATGAAGGAGCTCCCTGTATTCTTTCTAGATCCAATAACTGTTCTTTATATATTTTTTCTTCGTCAGAGTTATTTATTATAATTGCATATATTTTAGCTTCTCTTACAAGATTAGTTAAAAATGTGCTAAAATCTTTTTTTATCATTCTTTCATATATATCTAATAACGTAGTCCTTGTTGCCATATAAGCTAGCGGATATTTCTTCGTTGGATTTTCTTCAACAAATGGTTTATTTAGTTCTTCTCTAAAGGCATTATAATATTGCCTAAAAAACCTTTCTTGAGTACTATATTCATCTGTTAAATATTCTAGTGCTGTTTTCCACTCTTCATAACACTCGTCTGATTCATTATTACTTTCTGATGCTGCAATTAAAGTATTTTTTATCAAATCTACTGCTGAAAGTGGAATTCCTCTGTTATTTAAAGATTCAAATAACATATATGCATCTTTATGAGAATCTACTTCAATTCCAACAATAATTGCTCCATTAAACTTGTCCTTTAAATCAATTAATAATGATATTTCACTATTATTGCCATTTATATTTTCATTTATATATTCATCTATGCATTTATTAAAATATTTAAATGCTTTGTAAATTCTTCTGTTTCCTGCATTGTTTGGCTTTTTCATTTTGTCTGATATAATTTCATTTTCGTATAGCAAGCTTAGGTAATCATCTAAGTTTGAATTCTGTACTTGTAGTAAAAGCTTTGGTTTATATACACCTTTTTCAGCATTATAAGTTAAACTCTTTTTTATATTTATTAATGTAGATTTTTCTTCTTCGTCTAGCTTTTCTTTCTCTTTATTTAACTTTGAATATATAGCTGCTAATAATATGGAAATTGTAGTAAATCTTTGTTGACCATCGATAAGTTCTAATTCAGGGGTTCCCATTGTTTTACTACTCACACATATATATGATCCTAAAAAGTATCCCTCTTCGTTACTTATAATGTCATCAAATAATTGATTCCATTCATTTACTCCCCATGTATATTCCCTTTGGTATTTGGGAATTTTATATATTATTTTACTATCAATTTCAAAAACTTGTGATATTTTATATGGATGAACTTGATTTATCATTAACTGCATCTCCTTATTTTTTAATTATTATATTTATATCACAATTTTTATTTTTCTACAATATAATTTACGTTCTGTGCTCTTTTCCTTAAATTTAACATTAAATTATCTAATTATCTATTTTCTATATCTTGTTATTTTGTTTTTCCTATCTTATATAAAATACTGTTACTACCTAATACCTTCCTTTATAGATCTAAATTTTATTCTTATTTTTTATCACTTCAAAAAATATCCAAATTCTATAAAAAATTTAAGTAGGCAAACTAAATTCATCTTGACCATGCTTACCTTTTTCTATTTCTTAAAATTTACTTTTATAGATATACTTTCATCGTTTATTTTTGATTCCATATTTATATGAGTAATATATGCTTCATACATTAGCCCTTTTTTCATAATTTTAGCTAATTCCTCACTATAATATCTTGGAACATATCCAATTTTATACATACCATATTTTATAATAATTGCATTCACATCGTATTTATTATTTTTTTCAATTTCTAATGTTACTATATCATTTAATTTAATAACACTTTTGCACTTATTTAGTCCAATTGTTTTCTAATAATTATGAATTTATATATATATTCTTTATGCTTATCTTCTATGATTCCGTTTGGCAGTCGATTAAGTATTCTATATATAGATATTCTATGTAACTTTTTTATATTTAGTATTTTCCCTTTCATTTTTTCTGGATAATTTTTATATAATTCTGTAATTAATTCAAAATGTCTATATCTTCCACCAAGATTTTCTTTGTAGATGCATGTCTTTGATTTTCTTGCATATTCTTTTAAATCTTTTTCTTTATTATAGTATTGCTCTGTAATTCTTTATTTTTAAATTCTCTTGTATAAATGATCTTCTTTTCTCTACTTCCTTTTGTGTTTATTTTCTCATCTGCAAAAAAAGTCAATTTCTTCTTTTAATATTTTATATTTTGGCATTTTTTCTTCCTTTGTAGTATAGCATACATTTTACAAAATATACAAACTTTATTTATTGTTTAACTAGAAAATATTATTTTTTCTTTTCATATTTATATAAAAAGAGACTGGCTAATTCTCCAGTCTCTTTTAAATAATCTGATTGCGGGGGTAAGACTCGAACTTATGACCTTCGGGTTATGAGGCGTAGTTGAAAGGTTTATGTAATTTAGTGAAATCAAGGGTTTTAGCTGATATTTCAACAAAAATTTGGGAAATGATTTTTCGAACTTTTGTGTATTTTTTAGAACTTTTTTGAGAAGTTTTTCCCCAACTTTTCCCCAAGTGGTTTGATACACATGTTCGTAATATTTTTAAATTAAAATGGGAAACCTAAAAATTTATTTTGGAGGTTTTAGAAATGAATAATAAAATTACTTATCGTAGAGAAGGAGATTATTTTATTCCTGATTTATATTTGCATAAGCAACCTGAAGGACACATTGGAAAATATGGGCGATTAAGATTAAATTATTTAAAGAATTTTGATAAAGGCTTATATACCGAATTACTTATAGATGGTACTTTAAAACAATATTTGCTAGATATAGATGAAAATGCTAATAACAAAGTAAATCTTCTTATAAAACAGCTTGCTGAATCTGAAAATATTAATGAACAACTAAAAGAACATCATCAAATAGAATGGGTTCAAGCTATGAATAATATTAAAAATAGAGCAGAAGAAATTGTTTTAAATGAGATTATATATGTATAGGAGGATTAAAAAAATGATAAATTTTAGAGAAGTAAATGAAGATGATATTTTAAAAGAGTGGTTTGATTTTAGAGAAGAGACTTTGCTTTGCCAGCTTTCTGATGAAGATTATAAGCATAGTTTAAATTTTGATAAGTTTTGTGAGAAGATTTTGCGTAATGTTTCTAAGGATAATAAGCAGTTTGTTCAGTCTCAACTTGATAAATTGTATGATGATTTTATGAAGTATCTTGATTATTGCTGTGAGAAGTATTATAGGAATGGATTTTGTGATGCTACAGAACTGATTTCTGGATGTTTTAACAATTAAACATATGAAAAGCCCGGATTCTACGGGCTTTCAAATTTTATACATTTAATTAATAATAAAATCTTTTACATTTATAAATAACTATCTATCACATTCTTTTCTTTATCTAATTCAAATAATATCTGTTTAATCTCACTAATTGTATATTTATTTAAACAATTTATACAATATTCATTTTCTAAATCTTTAATCATATAACTGATTTCACCAATATGTTTGTAACTCTGATTCTCATTGAAAACATTCTTCAATATGTTTCTTACTTCAACGAATACTTTATCATCTTTTTTTCCAATATTTATAATTGATTTTCTTATATTATTATATACGCCATGAAAAGAATCATCCTTGAAATCAGCATCAAATGTTAACTCTAATATCTTTATTAAATAATCTATCATTTTTATATCTGATATCATCGAAAGTTGTTCATTTATATCATTATAATATTGTTTATCTAGATATGGTTTTTTAGTCTTTTTAAGAAAAGTATAATAATATTCTATCCCTTCAACTTTATTGCTCGAAATTAAATATTGCGCATAAAACATTTTATTTGCAACTTTAGGTGTAGTATTCATTTTATTTAAAAGCCATTCATATAATATATCTTTATCCTTTTCTATAATCATATTAATGATATTTCTTTGCATTTTTATTTCTAATTTTATAAAATATTTATCAATAAAATCTTTTAATTGCATAAATTTTATTAAATATTTTGCTGCTAAGTTTCTATCAAATTCAAAATTTTTTCTATCTAATAAATATTTTCCAATACTTTCACAACATTCACCTATTTCATTATCCATACAATATTCTACATAATTTTCAAACACCTGATAATAAATTTGTTTTTTATTTAAATTTTCTATTATTCTTTTTGATACTTTATCCTTGTTTACTACTTGAATTATATAATCAATTCCCACTTTTTTTCCATTAGTTGAAAATTCAAATTCTAGCATATCTAACAAAACATTCTCTGGATATTCAAAATTAAATTTATTTCTAAAAAACCAATAATATAAACACCTCAAATTTATTTTATTATTTTTCAGTGCTGTTTTAAAATCACATTTTGTTATTCCTCTGTCACATATATTATGTATAATTTGTATTTGGTTTTCTTCCAATTCTATTTCTTCTTTTCTATCATCAATTCTTCTATATATTTGATCTAATATAACAAAATCCCAATCCCATGAGTCGAAAGAATGAATATTTACTTTATCATCTTCTTTAAAATGACCACATAAAAAGTATAGTAACTCTCTGTATCTGATGTTTGATTCTATTTTATCATATCTCCTAATATCTTTTAAAGTTTCTAAATCAATATTTCCATCTTTTCCATATTGATTTAGAAAATCCATTACTAAATTAATGAATTCTGTCTTATTAAACAGACTATTTATAAATATTTTCTCAGATTCTTCTTGTATTTTTTTATGATCTTTAATTATAGGTTCCTTTATTTTTTCCCCAGATCTTTCTTCATATAATTTTTTTAAGTCCGTGTAAAATTTAATGCTATTATTTGTAAATCTAAGTATACTATTTGTTGTATCATCTGAATATTTAAAATCTTTATATCCATTATAATAGTATTCCATGCATTCATCATCCATTATAATCTCATATACTCTATAAGCTCTTTTGTGTTCTAATTTCATATATTCTTTAAAAAATTCTAAAAGCATATCATGCGATTTTATTATTTTTATAATAGATTTCATATTAGCATAATTATATTCTTCTTCCACTTTAAGATAAACTCTTAGAAGAGATTTTACAATTTCATTCAAATTTTTATGTGTATTAAATATTGAATTACAGATATTTATAATCAGTTTGTTTTCTTCATTATAGTCATGAATATCTATTTTGTTTATAAACTCTATCGCTTTGTCTAATGTTTTAGGTTTTGAAATTTTATTAAATGCTTTATAAAATTCTTGAAGTTCATCCCACGAATATATATCTTCATTATCATCTGTTCTTCTAAATACATTTTTACTTATATCCCATCTTTCAATAAAAACCTCGATTGACTCATTAACAATTTCTAATGTATTACAGAAATAAAAATAACTTTTTCTTAATGTAGAATTTTCTTCTTGCTTATTTATTTTTATTATTTCTAATAATTCTTTTAAATTTCCTAGCTTTAGGTTAGCTAATATATTTATTGCCATAGATCTATTATATACAGTATATTTTTTATGTTTAGCAATATATAATAAAACTGCTTTTATCTCATCTTCTAATTCATATAACTCCTTAATATTTTCTATTATATATAATGCATTTCCTACTGAAGTATAATGTAAATTATTTTTCATAATATCTAGCAAATATTCAATATCTTTGCTATCACTTACCAAATTATTAGTTCTAACATTATATGGCAACCACATTTTTTGGTTATTATATGTTTCTAATAATAATCTTAATACTTTTTTCTTAGTATCTTTATTTACTATATCATTTTCTATATAACATATAAACTCAGGCATACAAGATATAATCCACTCTATTAATTCATTATTTTTATATTTATTAACCAAAAAAGTAAGTGTATTTATCCAAGTTGGTTTTATTTTTGATTCCACTTTTTCATATGTAACAATTTTTTTTATTGTGCTTAATGAATATTCATTAATTTTCTTTGCTGCTAAATATTCTCCAAAGTTATTATGGATAAAGCTAAAATTTCCATCACTATTTTTTATCCATATGGAACTATACTTTAATAATTCTTTATTTTCATCTTTCTTTACTAATTCATTATATTCATCTATAGTTAAATAATTTCTTCCTAAATATTCTAATGTTAATGCAACTTTTTCTAATAATGAAGTTAATTTATTCTTTTGAAATTCTAAATCAATAGTATTTCTATATTTATTATTATCAAATAAAAAACTTCTATTAATAATATAATCCATTAATTGTTCTCTAGATGGTAATTCTTTTTCTTGTATAAAAATATCTGTAATTTCATTTAAATAAAATGGATTAAAAATTATATAATTTAAATTTTTAGAGTTTATTTCATTCCAAAATACTTCATTACTTATGTGTTTTTTATTTAAAAATTCATCTATATTCTCTTTTTTTATATCGGACATATAAAACTCATTAAAACCATTTATTGTTCCATCAAAATTTTCACTTTTATTTATATAGAAATTCTGTCTACATGAAATAATAATTTTAACATTATTATTATCTTTGCAAAATTCTTCAATTTTCCTTACAAAAGTTTTTTTATTTTTCTCCTCTATTTCATCAAATCCGTCTAAAACAAATACTAAATTTTTAAGATAAATATTTTTGTACTCATTTGGAATAAATGATAAAATTTCTTCATTAACATATGTATTTAATCTATGATAAAATGGAAAATATTCAACATCATTTTCTTTCAGTTCATTTAAATCATTTATTAATTTTTTTAATTCTAATGTTTTTCCTTTGCCTGCATCACTTAGCAAAACTACTCTATTCTTTTCTTTAACAACTTCTATCAATCTTTCCTGACTACCATTAGCATCTTGTTTATTTACAACAAACCTATTTATATAGTTATCTAATCTAGGTTCTTTTTCTGATATTTTACTTACATTAGATAATTTAGGCAGTACCCTACTTATAAATTGATTTTCTAAAAATTCTGCAATCTCTGCTAATTTATTTGCGTCAAGTTTTTGTAGTTCATTAACCAAATCATCATAATCCATAATATCACTATTTATATTAAATGTTGATGTAGGGTTAACTATTTTATTAATTTGATATTTATCTTGTTTCCCTTTTAACATAAAAAATTTAACATATTCATATTTTTCATATAATTTTTCACTTGAACTCCAATATATTTTAAAAGTATGATTTATTTTTTCATAGCTATTATCTGCTGTCACTTGAATAGCTAGTTTATTTCCGTCATCAACTATATCAACAGCAGGAAAATTTACTTTTTTTTCATTAGCATTTACAAGTTTATATCCATATATCAGATTTAGTAATTTAGCAATTATGTTTTCTAATTCTCTATCAATATCATAATAACCAGAAAAATTAGACATTTCAACATTAGCTTTAATAGTACTTAAATATGTTCTTATTTTATCTTTATTTTCTATTACTTCCACTTTTTCTCCTTATATTTGCTTATTACTTTATTTTTTGCACTTTAATATTTCATATAATAATAAATCTTCCAATCTCTTATTACTCTCAAATTTATCAAACTCAAAAAACATTTCTTTATCTTCAATAAATTCTTTTTTCATTATTCCTATAATTACTGAAAGTATTACTGCAACAACTATAGCTATAAATATCATATTTATATATCCAATTTTATCGCTCAATTTTTGTAATCCTATTTCCCAAATAGTAAATGTAAGTGTTCCTATAATAATCGGATTTATATAATTTATTGTTTTTATTTTTCTTTCTTCACATAAACTTGATCTTAAAATCTCTAGCTTCGAAATTTCATTAAGTTTATTTTTCTTACAATAATTAGTCATCCAATTCTTTTGGTATTTATCAATCTCTAAATATAAAATTTTAAGCTTTTTACAATTATTTTTGTTTCCCTTGCCCGAATATATTTTATTGAATGCTTTTCTTTTAAAAAAGAATAAACATAATAGATATAATATTAGTATGCCTATTAAAAGCCAAACAAACATTTTAAAATAATTTTGATTTCCATATGATAATTTTATATATACTATAGATAAAATTATTATCCCTATTTTCCAAATAATACTAGCAAGTTTACTTGAGATTGCACACTCATCTTTATATTTTTGTAATAATTTTTCCATAAATGCTTCCTTTCATCATAAATACATTTTTAATTATTTTTCTAATGTCGTTAATAGTTCATCTAACTTTTTTTCAAGAACAGTTGTTGCTTTTTCGCCATTCTCGTATATACTAATCATTTCCTTTACATCTTCATCATTTAACACAATTATCAATTTGCCACTTTCTCTTAATATTCCTTTTGTTAATTTCATTCCATTTTTATCAATACCATGTCTAGTAATAATTATTGCAACTTTTCTTAAAGCTGTTTCAAACAAATATTTCTCAGTAGTACAAATTTGTCCTTGTTTTATTACATCCGAATAATTCTTAAATTCAAATAATATATATTTCGTCTTATAATATTTTTCAAGTATTGTGAAAAAATCATCATTTACTCCATTTTTTATCTTACAAATCATATCAAATATATTTATTCCATCTTCTGTTCTACTTTGTCGTTGAAATAAAGTTAATTCATTAGAAAAAATATTTTTAATTATTTTCTCTAATAACACTTCATATTCTTTTGATTTATTTCTCCCTTCTTCTATCTTATTTAGTTCTTCTATATAATTTTTCCTTTCATATTTTCCTTTATATTTAATTTTATTACTATCTAATTTGATACTAGTTTCTTCTGGAATAACATTATCCAAAGAAAAACCTATTAATCCGTTTAAATCTCTTTGTAAATTTTCATCATCATATATTAAATATAATATATTTGATATATCATAAATGTTAATATCATATTTTTCTTTTACCATTTTTTTATATTTACTAGGTACTTTATCTAATACAACAAGTATCCCAGAAATTTTTTCTGATTTTATAAATTCGTGAAAGTTTTCTAAAATTTTTCCTAAAAGATTGTTTGAAAATTTAGTTTTTACTTCAATACAATATCTTTTTTCCTCAAACATAAATATAAAATCAGGTACATATTTGTAATGTTGGATTATTGGACTTTCATGAGTAATATCAACCATTCCCAATTTTTCAAATACACTCTTTATAAACATTTCTCCAGCTAAATACTTATTAAAATTATTACTTTTTTTCATTATACTACTCCCATAAATTCTTCATCTAATATTTTCTTACGTTCTTTCCAATCAGGCATAAATATTGTAATAAAATTATAGAAATTCTTACTATGATTTTGATGTTTAAAATGAGATAATTCATGTAAAACAACATATTCTATACAGCATATTGGAGTTTTTATTAAATTCAAATTAAAAATAACTTTATTACATGCCGGTATGCAACTTCCCCATCTTGTTTTCATTCGCCTTATTTCTATTTTAGGAATTCTTATAGCATATTTTTTTAATGTTTCTTGATATTTTATCACTAGCTCTTCTAGAACATTCAGAGCATATTGTTTCAACCATTTTTCATAAACTTTTTTAATATAACTTTTATTGTCTATATATTTTTCTTTTATATGAATTTCAATATATTTATTATTTATAACAACATTGTTACCATTATCTGAAATAATTTTCATTTTATATTGCTTTCCTAACAAATAAACTGTTTCTCCATCTTCAAAAGTTATATTCTCCTTTTGTTCTGCAAATGTATTATAGAAATCTTGTTGTTTTTTTATCCAATTTGCCTTTTTCCTGACAAAGTCTTTTGCTTTATCTAATGACATGTTCATTGGAATTGATAACGTAACTTTTTTATCAATATTAACTTTTAAATTCATATTTTTTATATTTTTTCTTTGAATGTGAAAATATATTTTTTCGCCATAAGATTCCACAAATTCTTTTTTCATGTTACCATCCTTTCATAATCTTTAGTATTTCATAAGTGCTATATTTATAATTTCCTCTATTAGTTTGTCTAATTCTTCAAGGTCTAAATTAATATTCTTTCTTGTTGCATACATAAATATTGTATCATCTATTGCTTGAGCAATTTCGTTATGAATATCTGTATTATAATGCCAATCTCTTTTTATTTTACTTTCAATCTCTCTTTGAATAGTTAAAGTAATTTCGCCTATTTCTTCTATGTTAGCATTTTCTTTCATTCTTGGAATTAATTTATCATATATAACTCCATAAAAAGCTCTTGAATTTTCTGTTGTTATATTAGTTGGATAACTAATTCCAGAATTTCCTTTTCTAAAATCTTCTTTGATATCCTGCATTTTTTGTAAGTACTCACTATCTGTAATTCTTCTATTTCTATATGCTTCAATAGTTTCTTCTATTCTTGTAGAAAATTTCTTGTAATAAGCTGGATCTTCTTTGGATTTTTCACTTATAGTTCTTGTTAGCCTTGTTCTAATAGCATCTGCTTTTCCTCTATCTGTTCCCATTTTTTCTAATTCTTTATCAAAATTTTCTGCATCTGTTATATCTACTGGTTCTGTTATTCTCATCATTTCTTTTGCAACTACATAATTGTCTAATAATTTTTGCATCTTAGCTTCATATTCTTTATGGTCTATAGTTTCAGAATATCTTAATTTTACTGTTGCTCTCAATTTTTGATAGAAAGCTAATGCTTTTCTTAATTCACTTATTTTTTCTTTTCCAACTTTGTAATAAGCTTGGTCACTTGGTAGAATTATGCCTAACATACTTCCGAATTTGCATAGTTTATTGTAAAAGTCTTTTCTTATCTTTTCATCTTCTAGAAGTATTTCATATTCTTCTAAATCATTTTTATTCTTTATATCTTTGAATAACTCTTTAAGGTCTTCATATGCTTTAAACATATTATTTATTTCTGTATCAATGTAATATACAGATGATTTTATATCTTCTTCTTTAAATTCTTCTAATCCTGCATCTTGATACATTGTTAATGCTTTATCTAATTCTCCTAAAAGTCCTCTATAATCAACTATATAACCATAATCTTTTCCATCGCAAAGTCTGTTTACTCTTGCTATAGCTTGTAATAAATTGTGTTCCTTTATTTGTTTATCTAAATATAATGTTGAAGCTCTTGGTGCATCAAACCCTGTAAGTAATTTATCTACAACTATTAGTATATCTATATCTCCATTTATAAATTTAGATTTTATGGTTTCTTCATATTCTTCTTCATTTTTATAGTTTGAAATAGCATTTATATAAAACTTCTTTACAATATCATTTGTATCTTCATCAATACTTCCTTCGCCTTCTCTCATGTCTGGAGAAGATATTACAACTGCAACTTCTAATTCAGGAAATTCGTCTCTAAAAATGTTATAATATTTTACTGCTTCTACCTTTTTATTACATGCAAGCATTGCATTAAATCCTGTTCCTTTTAGTGTTTCATTATAATTTTTAGCTATATCCCATGCAATCAATTCTAATCTTTGCTCAGATGAAGCGACTTTTTCAAATCTACTCCATTTCCTCATAACTTCATTTTTTTGTTCGGAAGTCAGGTTTCTTGTTAGCATATCTAGTCGCATATCAATAGCTTCTTTTGAAACTTCTTGATCAACCATTTTCCCTTCATATATCAATGGTACTATAGCTTTATCTCTTAAAGCATCATCTAAAGAATATTTATGTATTAATCCTCCAAATTTATCAAATATATTTCTGTCTCTTTTCATAATAGGTGTTCCTGTGAAAGAAATATATATTGCTCCTTTGAACACTTCTTGCATCCTTCTATTTATCTCACCATATTGAGTTCTATGTCCTTCATCAACTAATATAAATGTATTGGGCGCATCTACTGTAATTCCTGATTTTACTACTGTTTCAAATTTATTTACAACAGTTGTTATAATTCTTATTTTTTCATCTTTAATTAACTCTGTTAAATTGTTTCCTGTTGTAGCTCTTGCTGCTTCTACTCCAATTCTATTAAATGTTTTATGAATTTGTTTATCCAAATCTACCCTATCTGTAACTATAACTACTTGTGGATTTTTTATTTCTTTATCTTCCATCAATTTTTTGGTTATATATACCATTGTTATGGATTTACCAGAACCTTGTGTATGCCAAACAACTCCACCTTTTTTGTCATGTTTTATTCTTTCTAACATTGCTTTTACAGCAAAATATTGTTGGTATCTACATATCTTCTTTTTTCCAGCTTCAAAAATTATAAAATCTTTTATTAATTCTAAAAATCTTTCTTTTTCAAATAGTGAAATTATATCTCTATCTTGCTTTGTTACTTGTCTACCAATTACAGTTTTATTTAGTAATTTATTTTGTTTTTCCACATATTGTTCATTCCATGTTGACCAAAATTTATCTGGGGTCCCACAAGTAGCATATTTCGTTTCATTTTTATTGGCTGCCATAACTATTTGTATAAATTTAAATAATTGAGGAATATAATCTGGTTTTTGATTTCTTATATTTTGAGATATGGCTTGTATTATTGGCACTGATGCATCTTTACACTCTATTACTGCTAATGGTATTCCATTTACAAATAAAACAATGTCTGGTCTTGCATAATCTTTACCATTCATTCTTAACACAGAAAATTCATCTGTAACATAAAAATCATTATTTTCAGGATGTTCAAAATCTATATATTTTATATCAAATGACCTTTTAGTTCCATCTACCATATTTTCTTGATATGATTTTCCTAATGTTAGTAAATCGTATATTTTTTCATTTGTACTAATAAGTCCAGTTACTAAATCTTCATTTAAATCTTTTATAGCCTGTCCTATGGTACTTGCTGAAAATTTATATTTTTCCCCTTTATATTCATAACTATTTATTTCATTTAATTTTTTAGCTAATATATCTTTAAATATTACATCTGTTAGAATGTTGTTTCTTAATTTTTTATTTTCGTCTTCTGATATGTATTTATATCCTAATTTCTGTAATACTTCTATAGCTGGTCTTTGACTTGTAGTCATTTCATTAGCTATTGGTATTTTTTCTTTCATTTAATTTTCCCCCATAAATTAAATTTATATTTTTACTCTTATTTTTCCTGTTAATAATTGTTGCATTAAGCCCTTTTTTAAAATTTCGTATTGTTCTATTTCTTCTTTTAATTTTATATTTTCTTTATCAATATTTTCTAATATCCTTGCAAACTTTCTTTGCTCCTCTAACTCAGGAATTGTAATATTAAATTCTTTTAACCATCCTGTATTTATATTATTTTTTGCTCCTCCACTAACCTTTGTTCTTATTTGATTTGAAAACTCTTTAGAACTTATCCATTGTTTTAAAAATTTATTATCTATATTTTCCTTAGCTCTTAAGTACCCTAAACTTACATAAATTCCAAAATCAATATCTACATCAACTATTACAGGATTCCCCAAATTAGATCCTACTCTACTAAAAAGTACATCTCCATTCTTCGGCTTTATTGTATTACTAGCTCTATCAAATTCTTCCTGAGATATATATTTTGTATTATCAAAATCCAAATATCCTGATGAAACATTCTGTGATGACAAAAAAGGAATTCCAACCTTCACATATTTAGGTTTATGCGTTAATCCTAAATATATTTCTGCCACTTCTTTTACTTTTTTTCTTTTATACTTAATTTTTTTTAATACGCTATCTACTATTGCATTTTTTCTCTTTATATACAAATTTATTTTTTCTCTATTTTTTATGCTAATTTCATCTATACGACTCAATATTTCAACTATTTTTTCTTGCTCTTTTATTGATGGTAATAGAATTTCTATGTTAGATAAATCTTTGTATTTTAGAGCTGTTCTTGTGCTTCCTTGAGACAAATTATATATTTCTTTTCTAAATCCTTCAGATTGAAAAAAATACTTTAAGTACTCTGGATTTATGCTAATAGCCTCAAATACAGGATATGCTGGACTCACTATGCCAATGTCCCTATTTTCTAATCTATTTATGGTAAATGTACCATTATCACTCATACTTCTATATGTAAATTGCCCTCTTTTTATTATTTTATATCCTGTGTTATCTTTACTAGCTACTTGTTTATCAAAATAGTCTTCTTGAGAATATATTCCACTTTTAGACGACGTTAATACTTCATATTGATTATTTTCAGTAGTTCTTTCATTTACTTCTTCTACACAATCTCTTAATTTTACTCTTTTCCATCCACTCATATTTATTCCTCACAATTTCTTATTAAGTTATATCCCAATCTAGTAACCCTAATTTTGTCTATTCCTGCATCTGCTTTAACTTGTAATTCACCAATGCTCATAACATTTCCTGTTGATTTTAAACTTTCACAAATTCCTAATCTAAATAAATTTAGCATTACAATTTCATATTCTTCATCTGATAAGTTTAATATTTGTTGTATTTCATTTTTATCATAATAACCATTTTTATTAGTTAATATCATTTCAAAATTTCTATCCTTACTTATTATTTTTAATAGCTTAATTTCATTCACATCAAGATTTTTTAATAAATCTATATACATATATTTTTTATCACAATTTTTATCAGGATCTTGCCAATTTAATAATAAATTATTCCATTCATCTTGCATATTTTGATTGTCTTCATTAAATGCATTTTCTAAGATTTCTATTAAAAACTTATGTGGTAATGGTGTCTCTTTTCCTTCCAAATTTCTCTGTTTCTTCTTTTCTACATATTTATCTAAAAATTTTACTGCATTATTCCATCTAAAATATGACAATGCATCTACTACACAATCTCCCACTTTAGCTAATACTCTATTATTATAATTTTTCAACTTCATATTAAATCCTGTCTGGTCTAATTTTAACTCAATTTCTTTATCTTTCTCTTCCATTTTACTTCTCCTATAACCCCAATTCTTTTAATGATTCTTGTACTTCTTTTTCTAACACTTGAAGTTCTTCATTTATTTTTTCAATATTTTTCTTTGTTTCTTCAATATCAATTTCTTCTTCCTCTTCAAAAGTATCCACATATCTTTTAATATTTAAGTTATATTCGTTTTCTTTAATCTCATCCATAGTTGCAACGTGAGAATACTTTTCAACTTCTTTATAATTTTTATATGTTTCTAATATTTTTTGGATATTTTCTTTTGTTAATGTGTTCTGATTTTTTCCCTTTTCATATTCACGGCTTGCTTCAATAAATAATACATCTTTTCTAATTCTATTCTTTTTAAATACAACTATTGTGGCTGGTATAGAAACTCCATAAAATAAATTTTCTGGTAGTCCTATAACAGCATCAATTAAATTGTTTTCTAATATTCTTTGTCTAATTAATCCTTCTGATGCCCCTCTGAATAATGCACCATGTGGTAGTACAACCGCCATTCTTCCGTTATCTGCTAAACTTTTTAACATATGCTGAATAAATGCGTAATCCCCTATACTTTTTGGTGGAACTCCATATTCAAACCTATTATATGGATCCATTGAAGCTTCCATTTTAAATGTATTTTTCTTTTTCCCATCATCAATAATTGTTGAATTTGAAGGTTCAAATCCCTTTGCCCATTTATCTAAAGAGAATGGTGGATTAGATACTATTACATCAAATTTCATTAAATCATCATGTTCTAAATGTAGTGGATTAGCTAAAGTATCTCCCCATTCAATATGAGCATCATTAACACCATGTAAAAACATATTCATTCTACATAAATTATAAGTTGAGCTATTACTTTCTTGACCATACACACTAACTTTTTTATCTTTAACTTCTTTAGAAGCTTTTAATAATAGTGAACCTGAACCACAAGCTGGATCATATATTCTGTCATTTTCTTTTGGTTCAACTAACTTTGCAAGTAATGTTGAAACTTCAGCTGGAGTGTAAAATTCTCCTCCTTTTTTTCCTGAATCTCCAGCAAATCTTGCAATCAAATATTCATATGCATTTCCTATAACATCTAAATTTCCTATTTTAGATGGACTTAAATCTATATCATCATTATTGAAATCAGATAATAAAGTTTTTAATATTGCATTTTTTTCTTTCTTTTTTCCAAATACAACTTCACTATTAAAATCTACACCTGCAAACAAATTTAATAATTTAACACCATTTAAAGTTGTTATTGTTTCTAATGCCTTATTTATAATTTCACCTATATTATCTTCATTTCTTTTGCTATATAGATAATCAAATGTACATTCTTCCTTTAATATAAATTTACTTCTAGAAAGATATCTTTCTATCATTTGTTCATTTCCTTTATACATTTCATTTGCTTTTTCTTTTTCTTCTTTATATGTATCACTTAAATATTTAACAAATAGCATTACTAATGCATAATCTTTATAGTTTCCTCCTGGTATACTACTTCTTAAAGTATCACAAGCTGACCAAATTGTTCCGTTTATTTTATCCTGTAATTGTTTTTCATTCATTTTATTTTTTACCCCCATTTATCACTTTATTAACTATTGAATTATAATAATTATCTTTTTCTATTATCATTTGATTATATAATTTTTTTTGTTTATTCCAACTAGAAATCAATTTTGATATTTTTTCCTGTTCTTTAAATGTTATATTTGGAATTTCTATTAGCCTCAATTTTGCAACTGGAATTGATTTGACGGCAGTTCCAATAATAATTGTTTCTATTTGTCTACTTACTTCTTTACTTTCTAAAAACCACTTTAAAAATTCATTATTTATCTTTTTATTATCACACCTTATAATGCAATATAAATTATTAATTAATAATCCTTCTGTTTTTTTATCTACTAAGATGATTTTACTAGGTAAAGAAAGTCTAAAAATTAAATCTCCTTTTTGTGTAATATAACCTCTTAAATCTTCCATGCTATAAAAATCATCATATTCTATTTTTTCTTCATAGCACCTTATATTGAAAACTTTATATTTATTTGTTTTATTTCCTTTATATACAGCTTCTTTTCTTTTAAGAACTACTCCAATATGTACATCTGCAACATCTCCCAGTTTCATATAAGCCTCCTCTCGTTTGTTCTAAATATTTTATAACACAATTTTAATTGTTTGTCAAGTTTTTTTGTTATATTTGTTTTAGAACACTTCAAAAAGATAAGACTGATACATTTCTGTACCAGCTCCTACCTATCATATCTTCTGTCTTTTTTCTTCTTCTCTTTTAATTTCTTCTCTTGTTCTTTTTCTTCTATCTTCTGCTTTTCTTTATCATTTAGTTCTTTTAATTGTTCTTTCATCTTTGGCACATCATCATAAAATTCACCACACAACCTAATCTCTTTTCTAACCTTTGTTAAAACAGATGTAACATCAATTATTTCCTTAGTAACACTATCTTTTTCACTTTCATTATCTAATTTTTGCCTTTTATAATATAATCTATTTCTTATATTTAATATCTTTTGCATTTCTTCCTGTTTCTTTTCTTTTACATTATCAATATCACTTAAAGTCTCAATCTTATACTTACATAAAAATCTAATTCTTTCCGAATACTCATCCATCTTTTTTACTTCTTCTCTCATTTTAGGAGTCAATTTATATTGTGTATTATTTCTAGTGTATAACTTTATCAAATATCTATAATAGTAATACAAAGCAACTATTCCTTTGGGTTTGTATTTTCTTCTTATTCTATCTCTTGTCGTGAAATGTCTATGTCTTATTAACATATAAGGAATTATTTTTTCTTGTCTTATATAATCATTTTCTAATATTCTTCTTTTAATATTTTCCAATGAATACTCTTCTCCAAATGCTCTTTCAACTCTTATATTTCTTTTGTATGGTTCTCTTCTCACACTTAATTTATCTGCTCTATAATAATAGTTATATCCCATTGATACTAACATCTGTTGAAATTGTTTCAAAGTGTATGAATGTTTTATAGCATAATCTATATCTTCTTTTGCAAATTTATAATAATCGGAATCTCTCATAGATTTCTTATAAAAATTTTCAAAATTTATTCCTGATTTACAAGTCTTTTCTGTTAAAACACTTAAGCCATATTCTTCACATATTTCATCTGATGTTTTTCTTAGCCATGCTGTATTCGTTAAATTGCTATAATACTTTTTCCCATCTTTAAATGAAACCGAATTGATTACAAAATGATTATGGAGATGTTCTGTATTTAAATGTGTAGATACCACAACTTGAAAACTGTCTCCCCACATTTCATTTGCAAGTTTCACTCCAATTTCATGTGCTATTTCTGGAGTAACTTCTCCTTCATTAAAAGATTGATAAGCATGAAATGCTAATATTCCATTTTCTTTTCCATATATCATTTTTACAAGTTGCATTTGTTTAACTGAATCTTTTACTTCACAATTTATTCCTGTAGTAAAAAATTGTTTCTCTGTTTTTTCTGGATTAGTTGCATAAGTCATTACTTGTCTAATACTTTCAAACTCATCCATTCCATATTCACTATAATTATTTTTTGTCTTTTCTTCATTTGTTGCATAGTTAATTACATGATCTAATCTTTTTTGTACTTTCCATATTTTTGTTGTTGCCATTTGCTTTCTCCTCTCTTCTAAAAAGGGGATTGGGGAATTTCCCCATTTAGAATTTCAAGCTGACGAAATTCATTGCTTGTTAGGACAAAAATATGCTCTTTTTTAGTACTAAAATTATTACTTTTTTCTATCAAATGCACACTATATTTTGAAAAATACTTAGACTTTTCAATCAAAATCCAAGTACTTTTCATCTTATTTTTGAATTATAAATTATTCAATTTATAATAATTTTCTCTGCAAAATTTCAAACCATTTTCATCATTTATATCGCTTTTTATTTCATGATTTTCGTCTTCTAATTTAAATATTTTATTTAATTTTCTTAATAAAATTTCTTGTTTTGTATCTCTTATTAAGCATGGAACTTTGTCATATCCTAGTGCTTTTGCTGCTAATAATCTTATTCCACCACCTAGAACATAGTACCCATTTTCTTTTTGAATAACTTCAAATGGTTTCTTAATTCCTTCCTTTTTTATTACCTCCATATATCTACAAACTTTTTCTAAATTTCTGCTACATATTGCGTTAGCTTTAACTCCTTTTATATCTTTTACTTCTATTTCTTTATATTCTTTATAAACTTTCATATTATCAATTCCCTTCTTTTTCTATTTACTTTTTTATATTTTTGTATTAAAATATAATTATAATCATTTAAGTTAGCATTTAGTTTGGTCGCTTGTGCTAGCTTTTTCTTTTATATTTTTTAGTGTTATTCCATAACACATTTGATACAATTTTGAGATAATTGCATCTACTAATTGTTCATCTTGACTTTGACTAAATCTTTCTATTAATCCCTGCTTATCAAATCTTGTTGTAATGATTATTGGTAATCTATTCTCATTTCTATTTTGAATAATTGTATATAGTTTTTCTAATGCCCAATTACTAATTTTTTCTGTTCCAAGATCATCAATTATCATCATGTCTACATTTGAATATAATTCTATTAATTCATTTTCTGACTTTGTATTATCTCTAAAAGTTTCCTTTATCATGTCTAGCAAAGTTGTTAGTCTTCCCATTAATACAATCTTGTCATTTTCAATTAATTTGTTAGCAATTGATGCTGCTAAATGTGTTTTTCCAAGTCCTGACTCGCCTGTTATTATCAGTCCTTTAGTTTGTACTTTTGTTATACATTTATTGGTATAATCATTAGCAACTTTTACTGCTATTTCATTGCCCGAATTAATATTAAAATTTTCAAAGTTCAGATTCTGAAATTTTCTTTCACTATAGTTCTGTTTATATAGCTTGTTTATAACATTTCTAAAATGTTTTCTCTTCTGGATTTCATATTCTTGCTCATCTCTTCTTTTCCAATACTCTTGTGCTTTATTACAATCACATCTTTCGTATTTAATTGCATCAGGAGAAATATTAGCATATAAATAATCAAGTCCTATTGGGGCTAATTCTTTGCCACAAAATTCACATTTTTTCAATTTATTGTGTATAACTTCGCTACAATTTATATTGTCTAAAACCATTTTCGCTCTCCTTTCTTATATTTTCTTCTTTTTTATTTTCTATATCTTTTGTATTCTTTTCTTCTGCGTTACCTAACGTTTTGGTAACGTTACTTTTTTCATTTTCACTTTTATGCTTTTCACGAAATCTTCTTTGTCGTTCTCGACCTTGCATTTGATACTTTTCATATTTTTCAATACTTTGATACTTGTCCCAATTTTTTATCAGAAATGTTTCCCCTTCTTTTATTAGCATTTCTAACTCTAAAAACTTTTTCAAAATTTTTTCAATTTTTTTATTAGATTTTCCCATAATCTTTGAAAAATTTTGAATTGTCATCGGATTATTTTCTCCTATTTCTAATCTTCCTTTATTATTACATTCAACTGCTAATGCAATTAATTGAATCCAAACTCTAAAATAAGTGTCTCCTTCAGGAAGTTTTAAAAGTATTTGAATTTTCCTGTTTGAAAATATATTAGTTTCTGTTTTAAACCAAGGTAATTCATACATATCCTCCTTTCCTCTCTTTCCATCAATTAGTATTTAATTGATTCTTTTTCTTTGCTACTTAGATATTCATCTAGTACTTGAACTCTAAATAGAAATTTTCCACCAACTTTTGAGCATGGTATTTGCTTTCTGCTTACTAATTGATTAATTAACCAATAAGATATTCCTAAATACTCTGCTGCTTCTTTCATTGTTAGTGTCGTTCTTTGTACTTTTTGTAATTCCATAGTTATCACCTCCTGTTTTTTGAATTTAACTATTGACTTTTGTTAACAATTGAATTATAATATCGATAGTTAACAATGTAAAGACTATTTTTGAATTTTATTAAAGTTTGAAAACAATAGTTTTTAAGACTTTAATAAAATAAATTGTTAGATTGGAGAAATTAATGAAAAGAACTGACTTTAATAAAGAAATAAAAATCACATCGCTTATAGATGGTAAGCTTTTAGGATTAGAACTAAAATCAATTTTATATACACCTAATAAATATCGTATTCCTGTTGCTTTTTCTGATAGAGTAAATTCTGCAGATGATACAGAGAAATATATATCTGAAAACTATAGCAAAGAAGATCAAGAAAAATTAAAGCACAATGAAGAAATTGATAATGAATTTTTAGCTAAAGTAATTGAATTAAATTCTGATGATGAAATTAAAAAACTTGCAAAAGAATATAAGGCTAAATGCCTTGATGTAGACTATAAAGCTCCTAATGCATTAAGATGCCTAACTACCGATGATGATATAGAGAATTTATCAGGATATTTAGTTATCGATTCAAATGCTATTCTTGATTATAGCGGAGAAACACTAGCAGAATTCTTAAATTTTGATTTTAGTAAATTTAACAATTTTTTTGTATTTTTTACAAAATATTTTGGAATGTTTATAGATAGTTTGTCTGAAGAAGATTTAGAAAATTTAGAAATAGACGAATTAACAGATATAAAATTAATCATTTCACTTGCCGTAAAAGTTTATGAAAATTCTAGAGAAAATATTGTTCAAATTCAAAACCTATTTAAAAAATTCGTTGATTTTTTATATGGTTATAATAATAGTCAAGCTCTAAAATCTCTTACTTTAAAACAGAAATTTTATGTTTTCTATGAACAAAATCATAAAGATTTAGATGACTTTTCGCAAAGTTATTATCATAAAGGACTATTTAATTTTTATTATTCTTCTACAGATTTAGAATATTTAAAACATAAAGATACTACAGAATTAATAGAGAAAATCAGAAAATTCGATGCAAATGGTTCAAAAATTTGTAGTGGTTATGGTATTATTACTACTAATATATATACTATGTTTTATATTTCTCTATATAATATTGTATTGAATAATGCTGCCATGATTAGACAATGTAAAAATTGTCATAGATATTTTACAACAACTAAATCAAATACATATTATTGTGATAACATTTATTCTCAAAATAAAAGTTGTAAAGATGTTGGAAATCAACTATCTCAAAAAAGAAAAGAAACAAAGGAACCTGCTTATGGAAAATATAGAAGTATATATTCAAAAAAAGCTACTCTATTAAGTAGACATCCTGATATATATTCTCGAGAAGCTTATGAACAGTGGAAGAAAGAAGCTAATCAATTCATGAATGATATTAGACATGGACTTAAGACTTATGATGAATTTGATAAATGGTTAGATAAAAATAAATAAAGGAGGAAATTATAATGCAAGACAAGAAAAAAAATGATAAAAAAGATCTCGAAAAACATTTTTCTAAAAAAGAAAAAAACTCTACCAATTTAAATAATATAGATAATATTAATAATTTAAATAAAAATTTAAATTATTCTTTTAGTAGTTTAAGCCAATTTAATTATAATACTGTAAATGAAAAGTTAAACTCTGCTTTTAACAGCTTAAATCAAATTAATTATAATACTTTAAACGAAAAGTTAAACTCTGCTTTTAACAGTTTAAATCAAATTAATTATAATACTTTAAATGAAAAGTTAAACTCTGCTTTTAACAGCTTAAATCAGATTAATTATAATACTTTGAATAAAAAGTTAAACTCTGCTTTTAACAGCTTAAATCAGATTAATTATAATGCTTTAAACGAAAAGTTAAGCTCTGCTTTTAACAGCTTAAATCAGATTAATTATAATGCTTTAAACGAAAAGTTAAGCTCTGCTTTTAATAGTTTAAATCAAATTAATTATAATGTTTTAAATGAAAAGTTAATATCTGCTTTTGATAAACTTAACAATAGTACACTCTATTCATGGGTTGATAATATATATGATCATTTAGACACAAATTCATATAGTACATTTACAGAAAATATTCAAAATATTGCACCAGCCATTACGTTAGAGGATTTTGAAATAGATGATAACACTTTGATAAATGATTCTGCAACTCATCTATCAGATAGTTTTATCGCTAAGCTATTTACAGGAACTCTATCATATGATGATATAAAAAATAATAAATTAGCAGCATTTATATTAATTATTGCATTTTGGTTTGTATCAAGCTTAATTTCATTTATTTTAGAAGACGGTTATACTTATGCAAAAAATTATTTAAAAAATAATTTTTTAAATGAGAAAGAAGTAATAACTGCAGAAGATTATAAAAATTATAGAATTGTTATTACTGATATTCTTAATGTAAGAAAACAACCATCAACAAATTCAGATATTATAGGAAAGCTTTATTATCTAAATGTTATAAAAATTATAGACTCAAAACCATATTGGTTAAAAGTTGAATATATAGATACAGAAAATAACGTTCATTTAACTGGTTGGATATCTAAAAAATATACTAAAGACTTTTCAGAAGAAACAGAAAAATTATTAAATATTAATAACAACTAGTAAATTTTATTCTCTCCCACCCATAGTTATGCCTGAAAGGAGGTGAAAAAGGTAATGGCTGGGAGTATTGAAAAAAGAGGAAAGAATAGTTACAGATTAGTATGCCTTGCTGGATATGACTTGCAAGGAAGACCTATTAAGAAAACCAAAACAATACACGGAACAAAAAAGGATGCTGAAATAGAACTTGCTAAATTTGTTGCAGATGTTCAAAACGGTCTTGTAATTGATGGTAAATCTCTTAAATTTTCTGAATTTACTGAACTATGGAATAGAGATTATGGTTCAAAAGAACTTGCACCTTCAACTTACAAGAGATATTGTAGAATGTTAGAAACAAGAATTTTACCATACTTTGGACATTTCTATATTAACAAGATTAAACCAACTGATATTATGCAATTCTATGATTTACTCAGTAGAGATACTCAGTTAGTTAGAAAGAAAAGTAACAATGGTAAGAAAACTTTAAAACCTTTATCTGGTAAAACTATATTAGAGCATCACAGACTACTTCGTGCAATGCTACACAAGGCTATATATTGGCAATTGATTGTATCTAACCCTGCTGAACGTGTTCAACCACCAAAAGCAATGAAACCAAAAAGAAGATACTATGATGATGAGCAATGTAAAATATTATTAGAAAATTTAACAACACTTGGTGAAGATCAAATCAAATACAAAGTTGCAATCATCCTAACAGTATTTACTGGTGTAAGACTTGGTGAACTAATGGGATTAGAATGGCAAGATGTTGATTTTAAAACTGCCATTATTAGTATAAATCGTTCAAGTCAATATTTAGCAGATAAAGGAGTATTTACAAAAACACCAAAAACAGAAAGCTCTATCAGAGAAGTAGCAATTCCAGATTTCGTGATTTCTCTACTTGAGGAATATAAGTTATGGTATGAAGAACAAAAATCCATTTATGGCGAATTATGGACTAATTCTGATAGGTTATTTGTACAAGCTGATGGCAAACCTATGCATCCTTCTACAATTAGCAAATGGTTTGTGAAATATGTTGCACAAATAGGGTTACCTGTAATTAACTTTCACGGATTAAGACACACAAATGCTACACTTTTGATATCACAAAACATAGATGTAGCAGTTGTAGCAGCAAGACTAGGACATGCACAAATTACAACAACATTTAACTTTTACGTGCATCCTATTATTTCTCACAATAGACAAGCAGGAAGTGTTTTAGAAAACTTGCTACTACCACAAAAATTAGTCTAAAATCTTTTTTCAGATTTCACTAAGGCAAATTAAAAGCCATTAAACTTTTCACGATAAAAAAATAAGTAAAAGACTACTAAAAAATATTTTAGGTTTCCCATAGTCTTTTACTGAAAATTTATTAGAAATATAAACGTTTTTTGAGGATTTCTTCCCCAACTTTTCCCCAATTCTACATAAAAAGGCTGTTTTTAAGCGTTATTGTTAACTAATTGGAGAATATAAAAAATCGCTACAATCCTTAAGACTGTAACGATATAAGATTGGTTGCGGGGGTAAGACTCGAACTTACGACCTTCGGGTTATGAGCCCGACGAGCTGCCAACTGCTCCACCCCGCGATGTATTTAATTTCTTAACCTTTATTAGTATACTTCTTTTTCTTAGTGTTGTCAATATATATTTAGAAAAATCCTTGATTTCACAGATTTTTTTATTTAATATTAACCATTTATTTTAATCTACATCTATATTAATTATACCTAGCATGAGCTCAGCCTTTTGCCTTGCTCACACTATAATTTTATGCTATTTTACCGTTACATATTCCTTTATATTTTCAAATTTTGCTTCTCCTATTCCTTTTACTTCTTGTAATTCATCTATTGATGTAAATTTGCCATTTTGCTCTCTGTATTCTACTATCTTCTTCGCTATTGATGGGCCTATTCCTGGCAATTGTTCAAAGTCTTCTTGCTTTGCTTCATTTATATTCACTTTTTGTTTTTTACCTCCTTCTACTTTATCTTTTATAATCACATTATTTCCACTTTCTGTGGTTATATACACCTTTCCTTCGTTTGCTTCTTTCTCTTTTTTGCTAGGTATATATATTTTTTGTCCATCTGATAACACAAATGCCAAATTTACTTGGTCTAAATCTGCTTCTTGTGTAACTCCTCCTGCTTTTTTTATTGCATCTGAAATTCTTGATTCTTCTGGTAATTCTATTATTCCTGCATTTTTTACTTTTCCTGTAATGTGCACAATTATTGTGCTTTCTTTTGGTTCATCTGCTTCCACATTTGTGTAAAAATCATTAAAATTATATTCTTCTTTTCCCCCATTTGTAGTGTATATGTATATTCCAACTCCCAATATTACTAATGTCCCCACGATTCCAATAATTAATTTTTGCTTAAAACTTAATTCCATATTTATTCCTTTCCAAAAAACTTGAAATTTTGGCAATTTTAATATATATTTATATTTGTAACTTAATATAATAAACTTATAGGAGAAATTTCATGAAGAAACTTAAAATAATATTTTTTATTTTTATATTTTTAATGCAATTTATCATATTTATATCTCCTTCTTATGCTGATAGTGATAATTTAAAAACATATTGTCCTTCATGTATTTTGATTGAAGCTAATACTGGAAAAATTTTATATGAGAAAAACTCTAATGATGTAAGGTTTCCTGCAAGTACTACTAAAATTATGACTGCCATTTTAACTGTTGAAAATTGCAATCTTGATGATGTTGCAACAGTCAGTCACAATGCTGTTTATTCAATTCCTTATGATTACACTCATGCTAGTTTAAAGGAAGGCGAGGAACTTACAATTGAACAACTTTTGTATGCTCTTATGATTCCTTCTGCAAATGATGCAGCAATAGTATTAGCAGAACATATTTCTGGTAGTGTTGAGGAATTTGCTAAATTAATGAATAAAAGAGCTGAAGAGCTTGGTTGTAAAAATACTCATTTTGTTAATCCAAATGGTATTCATAGTAAATACCATACATCAACATCTTATGATTTAGCTTTAATGGGAAAATTTGCTATGCAAAATAGCATTATTAGAAAAATAGTGTCAACTACCCAGTTTACATTACCTGCAACAAATAAATATAGTAAAACCGATAGAATCTTTAATAATTCAAATGATTTATTAAATACATATAGCAGATATTATTATGAAGGAACTACTGGTGTAAAAACAGGTTATACTGGTGAAGCAGGAAATTGCATTATTGCAAGTGCTAAAAAAAATGATTTTGAAGTTATTTTGGTTGTACTTGGTGGTGAATCTACAAATACTGGTTTAAGTCAAAGATATTTAGATTGTAAAACTTTATTTGATTATGCTTTTAATAATTATTCATTAAAAACATTAAATGAAAAAAATGCTGTTTTAAAGCAAATTACAGTTCGTGGAGCTACTGAAGAGACACAAAATTTAAATGTTCTTATAAAAGATAAAATAGAAATTTTTTCTGAGAATAGTGCAGATTTATCTAGCTTAGAACCTGAAATTACTTTGGATGAAAATTTAATGGCACCAATTTCTGCTAATAGCGCAATTGGTAAAATAACTTATAATTATGATGGTCAAACATATTCATCTGATTTAATTGCCGAAACTCAAGTACTGTCATCTGATTTTTTACCACTTTTATTTAGAATTTTATTAATTTTTGTTGTTTTATATTTGCTATTTTTACTTTTGAAAAAACCTAAAAATAAATCTAAAAAAACATATAAGAAAAAAACTAAAGGTGGAAATTATAAATTTACGCAGTTTAGTAATTATTAAAGATAATAGGGCACTAATTTTAATTAGTGCCCCATATTTTTTTATTCATCTTTTCCTAAAATAATCGTAACATCAACATCTGTTTCTTCTGCAGATGAACTTCTTTGAGTTTGTACTAATAATTTCATTTCATCTATTGCAGCGTTTTCAACATTTCCTCTTTTTATTATTATGCTATTATCAATGCTTGAAGTTTCTGAACTTTGTATATTAGTATATCCAGCTTTTTTTAATCTGTTTTCTATTTTTTCTAATTTAACACTACTTCCACTTCCGTTTAAAACTTCAATTTTAATTTTTGATTTATCAATTCCAGTTGTATCAACACTACTTGTGTCTATTTCTTCATCTTGTAGTTCTGGGTTTAAGAATAGTTTGTCAATTACTTTTGCAGTTTCTTGCTCTTCTGCTGCATAAATCCAAACTCCATTTGTGTATTCTGATGCACCTGGTAATTGTTCTGTTCTTAAATTTTCAGTGTTAAATTCTACTATATAAGGAATGTAATCTTTAACAATATTAAAGTCTATATTTGTTTCAACATATTTTTGTGCAATGTCTATAAATTCATTTATTTTTAAAATGTTTTCAACTTTTAATGTTTGCTTTGCAAGTGCTTTTAAGAAATTTCTTTGTGTTTTCATTCTACCATAATCTTCAATTCCATATTCAGATGGATATGTTGAACCATCATTATTATGTCTAAATCTAACAACTTGCTCAGCCTTATCACCATCTAGTTTTTGAACTCCGGCTTTCAAGTTAATATGTAAATTCTGTCTATTTGAATCATACTTCATATCAATTGGTACATCAAATGTTACTCCACCTATTGCATCAACTAATGCTTTAAATGCTTGTGTATCAACTTTTAAATAATATTTGATATCAAGTCCAGTTAACTCATTTACTTCTTTTAATGAATTTTCAGCTCCTGTTTGATATACTGCATTTATTTTATCCCAAGCTGTTGCTTGACTTTTATTATATCCAATAAATGTATCTCTAGGTATTGAAAGCATAGAAGCTTGTTGTTTTTGTGGATCATATTCAGCTATCATAATAGTATCTGTTAAGTTTTCACTTTGTCCTAATAATAAGCAATAAATTTTAGGTAAAGTTTTAACTGTTTCTTGGTCATGTCCAATTGCTGTAGCTAAAATTCCTTTTAAACCTCCACCATTTTTATGTACTTTATATGCAAATACTCCTCCAACTATTAATAAAAGTAATAATAGTAATAATAATATTTTTTTACCAATTCCCTTTTTCTTCTTTTTATTTTTCGTTTGTTTTTCTTCTTTCAATTTTTTCACCTAATTCCTTTTTATTTGACAATTTATATAATAACAAAAATCTTGCCTTTTGGCAAGATTTTTAATTGAAATTTAAAATATGATTTTTAATAATAAATTGTTATTATACATCGCACTTCCTATAAACGATTTTTGTAATGCAATTATAAATGAAGTATTATTTATCATTGGGCTTATAAATGAAATTATTGCTAATGCAATATATATAATTACTAAAGATTGTAGCAATCCGTATACTACTCCTCCTAGTTTATCACATTGTTTTATAACTGGTAATTTAGTGATTAAATTTGCCAAACCTTTGATAAATAATAGAATAATTCTACTAACTATAAATAAACCAATTGCAACTGCAATATTAATAATCATAATAGCAACATTTCTTGCTGTTGATTCTACTATTGCTGTTTTTGCTTCATTTCCAGCTTTCTCTACTGATTCATTTATATAATTTGTAATAACATCTGGCATATTTTCTTGTGTTTTTTCTTCTTCTGGTTTTTGTTCTTCTTGCTTTAAGAAACTTTGTTTAATTGCCTGTTCTAAGTTTTCATCCCAGTCAGTTTTATTAATTATAAAATTTGATACAGGTTTAAATAATATAAATGCAATTATTAACGCTAATACAAATGATACTATTTTTAAAAGTGATCCTGTTAAACCTTTGTGATAACCAATTAAAATACATAATGCAATTATAGCAACTATTACTAAATCAATTATTATACTCATTGTAACTCCTCCTATAAATTAACAATTTCTATTTTGTCTCTATAAATAATTCCGGCTACTCCGTCACCCAATATAATTTTTTCAATTACTTGAGAAGAGGTATACCTTTTTATAAGCCATGCATTTGTGTCTACAAAATAAACTTCATCTCCAAAATTAATTGCTATTACATTGTTACATGAATCCACAGCTTTTGCAACTTCTTCAATTGTGTATATACTTTCTTTTCCATTTGATGTGTTTTGTATTTCTATAACTGTATCTGCGCTAAAAATTCCTGTTGACTTTTCATAAGTTCTAAATATATGTCCATCTAATTCTATATCTGCAAATGTAATTTTAGGGTTGTCTTCATTTAATTTTACAAGTTCAACATCAACTCCAGATTCAAATTTATGAATTCCATCATCATACATGCAAATTAATTGGTTCTTGTCTTGATATTTTATTCTTAAAATTAAGCTATCTTGTGGTGCATTATATGTGTATTTTGCTTCAGTATTTTTTTCTTTTACATCTTTAATTGATATTATTTTTATATTTGATTGTATTACTGTTCCAGAATTATTTACTTCTGCATAAGCAAATTCTGAATTATCTGGTGATACATAAGCATCTACTGCAATAGTATTTGATAAATATGTTTTAAATAGCTCATTTCCTTTTGTATCAAATGTACTAATTACTGCTTTATGTGTTGTTCCTGTTACTATTGCACATACATATCCATTTTTGTTTACTGTTACTTTATTTAAATTTCCATCTATGTTCTTTTCCCATATAACATGATCTTCTGATATTAAGTATATTTTTTGACTATTGTTTTCTGCAATTACTAAATACTTTCCATTCACATCATATATTGGGTTATTAATTTCAATTTTTACTTCTTTCTCTTTTTTACCAGATGCACTGTATTCATTTAAAGTATTTTCTGCAAGTACACAAATATATTTTCCATAAGTAAAAATATTTGTATTAGAATCATAATCAATTTCAATTATTGGTACATTTTCCTCTGTTACATCTTTTCTAAATATATATCTGTCCATAAAGTTTCTAAAACTTTTATTAGTATTATATATTATTGCTGATGTAATGACTAATATTATTAGTATAATAATTGCAATTACTATATACAATTTCTTTTTATTAAATTTTCTATCTTTTCTAAATTTTATTACTTTGTCCATTGTTTTATTCCTTTATATTTTTATACAATAACTATATACTACATTCAGTTAAATTACAAGTATTTTACTTTCAAAATGCCCCAAATTTGTATTAACCCCAGCACACCAAATATTGGATATAGCAAACTTACCAAATTTGAAAATCCCACTGGCGCAACTAATACTGATATTACACAAATTCCAATCATCCATATTTTTTCATTTTTATTAACATTTTTTATAAATCCATAGCCAGATGCTATTGCAGTTGTAAATATTGCAATTAATATAACTATTCCATAAATCACTGAATATATATTTCCAAATTCTTTTGTTATCTGTATAAGTGGCAATTCCAAATTTTGCACATAATTATTTCCTCTTAATAATAAAAAATATAATGCTAAGCCAAGCACACATAAAATTGCACTGCATAATATACTGCACATTTTTATTTGACTTTGTTTTTTTATATATACATTAAGTTCTATTAAGATTGGAATTAATAAAATACTGTTATAACTTGCATACAATACACTACTAAATAACCAACCTGTGCAATAATTTATTTGGTTGTTGTTGCTTGCTATAAAATTAATATTTTTTATTCCAAGATAGCTTATAAAGAAACATAAAAATGGTATTAATATTGTATTTATTGATACAATGCCTTTAGTATTATTCTTAAATGTTATATAGCATAATATGCTAATACATATTGCTGGAATATAAATTAAAATTTTAAATTCCTGGTTAAAGTATGCACTAAATCCAGCTATCATTACAAAAAATGATATTAATAAAAAACATTGTATTATTACTTGCATTAATTTATTTAATTTTTTATTTGTACTTAATATTAATAAAAAATCAGAATATGATTTTACAGATTTTATATTTAAAATTTTAAATACCTTATAAATAATAAATCCTGTTATTATACATGAAAGTATCATTCCTATAATTCCCATAAATCCATATTTATTAAAAAATAAATATATTTCTTGCCCAGATGCAAAGCCTGCCCCTATTGTTGTTCCAATTATTACAAAAACAATTTTCAAAACATTTTTCATAAAAAAACTCCCTCATATAAAATATATGAAGGAGTTTTAAATTTTATTTCTTTCTTCTTCTAACTTGCCATACTACAATTCCTACAATTATTATAACTACTGGTATACCAAATATTATTGATAAAATAATTTTTGTTTGATTTTCTGTAACATCATAAGTAGTAACTGTTTCACCGGCTTTTCGAATTGTTATATTATCTTCTCTTTCAGTTAAATATGATACTGAATTTAATAATATATCTTCATTATTGCAAAATTCTATAGCATATCTATAATACATACCCATTTGTATTTGCGCATTTGTTGCAAATGCAGTATTTGAAAATACTATTAATTTTGAAATTTTATCTTCACTTATTGTTTTTGTAAGCATTGCAGCAACTGTAGCTCCTGAAGCACTCTCGTCACTTGATATTTTAGTTTGACTACTTGATGTTAAATCAGTTCTATAAAATGCTTTATCACTTGCTGTTGCTAAAGTTTCTAGAGTAACATTTTTCTTAGCTAATTCATCTGTTGATTCAAATGTTAGTTTTCCTGCTGTCATCATACATACATTTAGCCCCATGTTAATATCTTTTACAAGTTCAGAACTTGTATTTATAGATGCGATTATATATGAAGGTGCTCCTGATACCATTTTGCTACTGTTAGCTTCCATAATAAATCCTTCTGAATTTTTTACTCCATATACATCTAATATTTTTTGGAAATTAGGTGTTTTTATTTTACCCAAATTTGGATCCATTAATAGTAAAATTTCTCCACCATTGTTGATATATTTTAATATTTCATCTTTTTCTTTTTTATCTACATCATTTTTTAAAGCTGTAATCACTAATACTTTACAGTCTTTTGGTATACTTCCTGCTGTTAACAAGTTTAAGTATTCAACCTGATTAACTTCTGATTCTAATGAACTTTCTAAATATTGAAAATATCCATCATTATACAAATTATGACCTGTTAAAATACATATTTTAGGTTTTATATTTGTTGTAACATCTAAAATTGCATTTGTTATTGCCTCTTCTGTTATATCTATTTGTTCATGAGTACTATAATCATAAGTATATAAGTCACTATCTTGTAAAATTTTAATTTTTGACTCAGTTTCAACTGCAACAAATGATGATGTATCAGTTAAGCCATATTCTGTCTTCCATTCTTGTTTTGAAGTTAAATTTTCAAGTTTTTCAACTGTTATGTTATCATTTAGTGTTGCATACTTGTTTGCAAAATCTTTTACATATTCATACATATTGTATGTTGTAATTGTAATTTTTTGATCTAAATTTTCAAGCTTATCTTTTGTTGCTTGAGATATAGAATAAATCTTATCTTTTGTAAAATCTAAATCTGTTATATTAGCTTTGTCTACAAAATAACTGATTGTTAAAAATGCACATATTATAATAGCAAATAGTAAAATAGTGAGTACAACACTTTGTAGCCATCTCTTTTTTATAATTTCTATAAATTTTTCTTTCATGCTTTTTCATCCTTTCTATTATTTTATTGATTTTTTTCTTTGCATAATAATAATTGTAAATAAAATAAATACTACTGTTATTCCCAATAAATTAACAACTTCAGACATTGATATTAATCCTGCTGGGAATTTTTGATAATTGCTCATTAAATCAATAATAGAAAAGTTATCATTTAGGTTTGGTAAAAACCATGAGCTTACAAAAAATACTATTGTAACAACTGCAGAAATAATTTGATTTTCTGTTAAACTAGATATAAACATTCCTATAGAAATTGCAGCCATTCCTACTAGTAAAAATCCTAGTATCATAACAAGTGTTGGCACTAAGTTTGGTGCTTTAAAAAAGCATAAAATTGCATAATATATAAGTGAAAATATTAATGTTATTACTATTACACTAACACCTGCCAAAAATTTTCCAAGTACTATTTCAGTAATACTTCTTGGAGATGTTAGTAATAATTGCTCTGTTCCATTTTTTCTTTCTTCTGCAAACATTCTCATTGTTAGTATTGGAACAATAATTAGTAGCCCATACCTTGCTGTATTAAAGTATAAATTTCCTATGTCATATCCTCCTACACTAACAGTTGTTAGGTAGAAAAATAAACTAAATATTAATAAAAATAAGCCTATTGTTATATATCCTGTAGGAGATAAAAAATAACTTTTTAATTCTTTTTTATAAATTGCAAACATTACTCTTTTCCTCCTTTACTTTGTTTTTTAGCTTTCTTTTCTTCTTTTTCTTTAATTTTCTTTTCCTTTATTTTCTCTTTTGATTCTTCTTTGTTTGTATTTTCTTTTTTGTCAGAATCAATTAATTTTATAAATGCATCTTCTAATGTAGATTCATCTTTTTTAAGTTCAAAAATTGTGATATCCTGTTTTGGTAAAATTTCAAATATTTTTTTTCTTAAGTCAACCTTATCTGCTGATGTAACAGCATATTGTTTTGTACCATCTTCATTATCTTTTACCAATTTAATCTCTTCAATTTCTTTAACTTCTTCTTTTAAGTTTTTCATTTTTTCATTTTTGTCTTCAACTGTAACAAGAATTGTATTTTTCTCTTTTGTTTTATTTTCCAAGTTTTCAGGAGTATCTATCGCAACAATTTTTCCGTGATTTATAATTATTACTCTTTCACAAATTTGGCTAACTTCTGATAGAATATGGCTACTTAAAATTACCGTATGTTTTTTTCCTAGTTCCTTTATTAGACTTCTAATTTCAGTAATTTGCTTTGGATCAAGTCCAACCGTAGGTTCATCTAGAATTATTACTTCTGGATTTCCTACTAAAGCTCCTGCCATACTTACTCTTTGTTTATATCCTCTTGATAAATTTTTAATTAGCTTGTTTTGTACATCTTTTAATCCTGTTTCTTCAATTGCTTTTTCTACTGCTTCTTTTCTTTCCTTAGCTTTAACATCTTTTAGCTCAGCCATATAATTTACGAATTCTCTTGCAGTTAGTTCTGTATACAAAGGAACCCCCTCTGGCATATACCCAATTTGTTTTTTTGCTTTCTTTGATTTTTTTACAATATCAAAGCCATTAATAATAATTTGCCCTTCTGTAGGCTCAATAAATCCTGTTATCATATTCATAGTTGTAGTTTTTCCTGCTCCATTAGGACCTAAAAAACCAACTACTTCACCATCTTTTATTGTAAAATTAATATTGTCTACTGCTTTGATATTAGGATATTTTTTCGTGACATTTTTTACTTCTATCACTTTAGATTCCTCCTTTTTCTTGTTTCCGTATGTTTTATACCTCGTTATCTTATCACTATCTTATTTCCCTGGCAATGTTTTTGTAAATATTTCACATAGAATTTACATTTTTTGAATATAAATCAAATCAAAGAGGTGTAACTTTATATGGAATTTATTTATCCTTTTTTTATTTCATTTTTGATGGTTTTTGTGAGCGAACTTGGTGATAAAACTCAACTTTTAGTTTTATCTTTTTCTGGTAAAGATAAAACTTTTAAAATTTTATTAGGTGTTGCCATTGGCTCCTTTTTTAGTCATGGATTGGCTATTTTATTTGGAAGTAGTCTAGCACTTTTTGAAAATCAAATTTTACATCATACAATTGAATTAATTACATATTCTTCTTTTATTATAATGGGAATTCTCTCTTTACTACCTAAAAAAGAAAAATTAGTAATGGATAATTCCAAAAAAGAAAATTTACTATATAAAATTACAAATTTAAAAATTAATTATTGTTTTTTAATTGCATTATGCATAATGGTTGGAGAACTTGGAGATAAAACTTTTTTAGCATCTATTGGACTTGGAATTCAATATTCTAACTATAAACTCTCTTTAATTTTAGGTGCAATTTTCGCAATGGTTGCATGTGATTATATTGCTATAGTTTTAGGAAGATTTTTAAATAAATATATTTCTGAACAATCAATGCAAAAACTTTCTGGAATTCTATTTTTGATTTTTGGATTTATCGGTTTTATTTCAATGTAAATTGCTTTTTTAGCTTAATCATGTTATAATTATATAGTCGAAAATAAATAAGAAAGAGGAATAATTATGACAAGTAAACAAAGAGCTTATTTAAGAGGTTTAGCAAACTCAATTGATCCTATTTTTCAAATTGGAAAATCTGGATTGTCTGAAAATTTGTTAAAACAATTAGATGATGCTTTAGAAGCAAGAGAATTAATTAAAATAAATGTATTAGAAAATTCTGGCGAAGATGTAAAATCTTTAGGTAATACAATTGCAGATAGTATAAACGCTGTTTGTGTTCAAACTGTAGGAAATAAAATCACTTTATATAGAGCTAGAAAGAAAAATCCAATTATTTTACCAGACTAAAAAAACAATCCTTATTTTAAGGATTGTTTTTTCAGACTGTTGACAAAGTATATAAAAATATTTTGTTCAACAGTCTTTTTTGAATTT
>ENA-ORTU01000130-ORTU01000130.1-human-gut-metagenome-genome-assembly--contig:-NODE-130-length-105670-cov-13.778497_pt1 | contig 105670 bp, 86 predicted proteins | sample MGYA00241910_ERZ509184 | MGnify/ENA primary metagenome ERZ509184 (study PRJEB26280, sample SAMEA2338847) | human gut metagenome | biome: human gut; feature: human-associated habitat; material... | reverse complement strand
AAGATTTCCTGGCTAAGAAATCCCAGTGGATCTTCGGTGGTGACGGATGGGCTTATGATATCGGATTCGGTGGTGTTGACCATGTTCTTGCTAGTGGACGTGATATCAACGTTATGGTATTCGATACAGAAGTTTATTCTAACACAGGTGGACAGTCTTCCAAGTCTACACCTACAGGTGCTATCGCTCAGTTCGCTGCAGGCGGTAAAGAGACTAAGAAGAAAGATATGGCTTCCATCGCTATGAGCTATGGCTATGTATACGTTGCTCAGATTTCCATGGGTGCTGACTTCAACCAGACTGTAAAAGCTATTGCAGAGGCTGAGGCTTATCCGGGACCATCTCTGATCATCGCTTATGCTCCATGTATCAACCATGGTATTAAGAAAGGTATGGCAAAAGCTCAGACAGAGGAAGAATTAGCAGTTAAGGTTGGATACTGGCATAACTTCAGATTCAATCCTGCAGCTGAAGGAAACAAGTTCTCTCTTGATTCCAAGGCTCCGAGCATGGAAGATTATCAGGCATTCCTTGACGGTGAGGTTCGTTACAACTCTCTGAAACGTCAGAATCCTGAGAAGGCTGCAAGACTGTTTGCTAAGAATGAGGCTGAGGCTAAGGCTAGATTTGAATATCTGCAGAAGCTGATCGCTCTTCATAGCGCTGAATAATCTTTTCGGTTTTTGAACGATTGATAAACAATAATATAAAATAAATAGATAGAGCTATTTATAGTGTCCAGACGATATATGGGCCGCGGTACTTTTGTATCGCGGCTCTTTTTATGTGTTGGAACAGGGGGACGCCGGGGAATGACAGAACATCTGAGGCTCAGTCTCGGAACCATGTAATTTCTAAGTATTTGAAAAGCCGCTAAGGGCATTCAGAAATTGCTCAAACTCGCTTTGCTCAGACAGTGAGCAATTTCTGAATAACGCGGCTTTCCAAATACTAAGAAATTACATGAACCCTCGAGATTCGCTTCAGATGTTCTGTCATTCCCCGGCTGATTGTTGACTAAGACTTAATGTCTGACGGAAGGGAGGAGTGAGGGTACATGCAAAGGGAGAGGAGAAGTTGGGATATAAAGGGATGGGGATGTGTTTGACAAGGAGGAGATATTTGATTATAATCATCATGGTGTTTTAGAGGATTGATATAGATATAGGAGTTGTTATGAGGAGATTTGCGAGTAAGGATAGTAAGAGGGATTTCTATATATTATATACGCTGGTTTTTGGGGTTATTGCGGGGTTTATTTATTATCAGTTTGCGGGGAATGGAAAGTCTTTGGTGTGGAGTCATGACGGGATTCCGCAGCATTTGAATTCTCTGGCGTATTATGGGCGGTATCTGAGGGAGGTTCTGCATACGATTTTTGTAGAGCATAAGCTGGAATTGCCTATGTGGGATATGAATATCGGGTATGGTTCGGATATTCTTACAACTTTGCATTATTATGTGATCGGGGATCCGCTGACTTTGTTGTCTGTGTTTGTGCCGGCGGATAAGACGGAGGTTTTGTATGAGGTTCTGATTTTTCTGAGGATTTATCTGGCGGGGATTTCTTTTAGTGTTTTTTGTTTTTATCATAAGAATCCGAAGCAGGCGACGTTTATGGGAACGTTGATCTATATTTTTGCGGGATGGACGATTTATGCGGCTATGAAGCATCCGTATTTTTCCAATCCTATGATTTATCTGCCGCTGGTTCTGATGGGGATTGATAAGATTTATAAGAGGGAGAAGCCATGGCTGTTTATCTGGGCGACTGCGGTTTCGGCTATGTCGAATTTCTATTTCTTTTATATGATCTGTATTTTTATGTTTATTTATGCGGCTTTCCGATATTTTGGAATTTTCAGTGAGAGAAGTGTGAAGGATGTTCTGGGATGGCTGGTGAAGTTTATCGGCTATTATGCGGTGGCTTTGATGATCGCGGCGGTTATTTTTCTTCCGGTGATCATGACGATTTTTGGTACGGACAGGTTTCAGGCTGAGAATTATGTGCCTCTTTTATATGATAAAATTTATTATGAGAAGTATCTGGGTGATCTGATCGGGGAGAATATGATCCAGTGGGGGGTTGCCGGGTATTCTGCTGTTGCTATGGCGGGTGTGTTTGTGCTTTTTTCCAGGAAGAAGAAGTACCTGGATTTGAAATTGGGATTTGGGTTGTTGAATCTGTTCTTGCTGGTGCCTTTTGCAGGGCATGTGCTCAATGGTTTCTCTTATGTGTCCAACAGGTGGATCTGGGCTTATGGGATGATGATCGCGTATATTTTTGTGAAGGCGTATCCTGAGCTGTTTACTCTGACTGTCGGGGAGAAAAAGAAGATTTTTGTTATGGTCGTGGCCTATTGTGTGCTGGCTCTGTTTGCGAAGGCTGCAAGGACGCAGAGAAATATGGCCGGTGTGCTGGTTCTGGTATTGGCTGTGTTTACGGTTACTTCTTTTGGAAATATTTTTCTGCAGGGGAAGTATATGTGCGGGCTTCTCAGTGCTTTGCTTGTGGTGAGCATTATGTTGAATGTTTCTTATCAGTATTCTTATGAGAAGGATTATCTGTCGGAGTTTGCAGCCGAAGAGGAGTCGCTGGATAAGCTGGAGTCGAATACGGATAAGGCGGTTCTTGCTGCCGGGGATTCAGGTGTCTATCGTTATGACCAGTATGGGGCATTGCCCTATGATAATACTTCTATGTATATGGGTACGAACAGTACTGCTTATTATTTCAGTCTTGCAAACAGCAGTATCAGTGATTTTTTCAGTGAAATGTATCTGAATACGCCATGGGAGCAGCATTATGAGAACCTGGACGGAAGGACGATTCTGGACAGGCTGGCTTCTGTGAAATATTTTGTGATAAGTGGTGATAATTTCCGCTATCTTTCCTATGGATATAATAAAGAGAAGGGCTCTGCAGGAAAGGGAAAAAGTGAGTGCAGGGCTTATGAGAATGAGAATGCACTGCCTCTGGGTTATACTTATGACAGTTATATTCCTGAATCGGAATATGAGAAAATGGATGTGGTAAAAAAACAGCAGGCTTTGATGGACGGTGTGGTGCTTGAGGAGAGTACACTGCCTGAGGCATCTGTTGATGCTGATAATGAGAATATCCAGTATCGTATGGAGACAGGGGATGGTTGTGCTCTGTCTAAGGGAGCAATCAGGGTGACGAAGGAAGGGGCGCAGCTGAAGCTTGTGTTCCATGGTCTTACGGACAGTGAGAATTACCTGATCGCAGATAATCTGGATTATGACAGTCTTTCACCGAGAGAACTGATTGGTAACAGTCAGTGGAAGAAGATGTCTGAGTATGACAAAAATAAGGTTCTTGATGAGGACAGCCGGTGGCGATACTGGAAGGAATCAAAGGAAGCGGCTATGACAGTCAGCTCCAATGATGTGACCAAGACCATAAAGATTTTTACGGATAAGTATAATGCCTACAGTGGACGGCATGATTTTCTCTGCAATATGGGATATTCCAGATCAGGGGTTCGTACTATGACGATCACCTTTGCCAATACAGGTGTTTATACCTATGATAAATTAAGAGTTGTGAGCCAGCCGGTGCAGGGGATTGAGGAAAAAACTGTGAAGCTGGGTGAAGAAGCTCTCGAGAATGTAAAAATGGGAACGAATGAGATTACAGGGGATATCAGTGTTTCCGAAAAAAAAGCTCTTGTGTTGTCTGTTCCGTACAGTAAGGGATTTACGGCTTATGTGGACGGGAAAGAAACGAAGCTTCAGAAGGCGAATACCATGTTTATGGCTCTGGAACTGGAGCCTGGTTCACATGAGATACGCCTGACATATTGTACGCCTTACCTGAAAGCAGGAATGCTTCTTTCTGTTCTGGGGCTGGTTATATATGTAATGCTGGTGTTCAGGAAGAAAAAGTAATCCAAATTCCATTGCTTCAGGAAAGTCTGGAATGAATTTGAGTCTCATTACTGAGAACGAAGAGAACAGTAATATACGTGCTACTATCCTGTGAAGTGTTTGACACACTGGAGCATGCAGATTGTTGGAATGGACATTTCTGTAAATTTGTGTATAATAAAGTAGAAATAAGAATTGCGGGAGCTGTAAAGTGCTTAGGAGTAAAATAACCTTTTGCCCCTGACATTATAGAAAATATTTACAGGAGTAACAGACAGTGAATGAGAAACTAGTCTGTTGTAAATGAATGAAACAAAATGAGGAATGACATCATGAGTAAATTATCAGTGGTACTTCCGGCATATAATGAGGAGCTGATGGTTGGGAAAACCTGTCGGGTGCTGGCGGAAGTTCTTACAAAAGCGAAGATTCCCTATGAGCTGGTGGTTGTAAACGATGGTTCCGGCGACCGGACATGGGAAGAGATTCAGAAGGCAGGAGAGAGGGATGCGAATGTGACAGGCGTTCTTTTTTCCAGAAATTTCGGAAAGGAAGCAGCGATTTTCGCAGGGCTTGCGCAGGCCTGTGGAAATGTGGTGGCTGTCATGGACTGTGACCTGCAGCATCCGCCGCAGACACTTATTGAGATGTACAGGCTGTGGCAGGAAGGCTATGAAGTGATCGAGGGTGTGAAGGCAGACAGAGGAAAAGAGGGCTTTTTACATAAAGAATGTGCAGGATTTTTCTATGATATCATGTCTAAGGCAACTAAGGTGAATATGAAGGATGCCTCGGATTTTAAGATGATGGACAGGAAGGCTGTGGACAGTATTCTGTCTATGCCTGAGAGGAATATGTTCTTTCGGGCTACCTCTTCCTGGGTGGGATATAAGACTACCAGTGTGGAATTTGAGGTGCAGGAGAGAGAGGCCGGCGTTTCCAAGTGGTCTCCGTGGTCTTTGGTGAAATATGCGTTCACAAATATCGTGGCATTTACTACTTTTCCGCTGCAGTTTGTTACAATCACAGGAGCGATATGTTTTATCTGTTCGCTGGTACTTATGGTCTATTCGCTTGTGCAGTATTTTACAGGTTCTGCAGTGGAAGGTTATACCACCCTGCTGATGGTGCTGCTTCTGGTGGGAAGCGCCATGATGATCAGTCTTGGAATTATTGGATATTATATTTCCAAGATTTATGAAGAAGTAAAGCGCAGACCGAGATATATTATTTCAAAAGTAATTAAGAATGGAAATATACAGGACTGAGAGGATATATTTGTATGAAGCAATGGATCAGAAAAATGTATGAAAGTTCCGTTATCCGCTATATTTTCTTTGGCGGATGTACCACTATGGTAAATCTGGTCAGCTTTTTCATTCTCAGAAATCTGAAGGTGGAGCTGAATATCGCCAATATTATTTCGATCATCCTGGCGATCCTGTTTGCCTATGTGGTAAATTCGAAGTATGTTTTTCAGGATAAATGCGAGACATTGAAGGATCATGTTCAGCCATTCTGCAAATTTGTCAGTGCCAGACTGGTCACTATGGTGATAGAGGTTGGCGGTGTATGGCTGCTTGTGTCAGTGATGGGGCTTAATGATATGATCGGGAAATTCCTGACACAGTTTATTGTGTTGATACTGAATTATGTATTCAGTAAATTTTTTGTGTTTACAACAGGGAAATCAAAATAATGAAGGAAAAGAGAGGGAAAACTCATGACTCTGGAAGAAGCTATTGCAAAGATTAAGCCATTAGATCACAATGCCATGGAAATTGCACAGAAAAGATGGGACAGTATTGCGAAACCACTGCATTCTCTTGGAAAACTGGAGACTCTTTTGATCCAGATCGCGGGAATTACAGGAAACGCAGAGGTGGATCTTTCCAGGAGAGGTCTAATCGCCATGTGCGCGGATAATGGTGTGGTAGAAGAGGGTGTGACACAGACCGGACAGGAAGTTACTGCCATCGTTGCCGAGAATTTTCTGAAATATGACACATCTGTCGGTGTGATGTGTAAGCAGAACCATGCGGAGATTTTTCCGGTGGATATGGGGATGGTGACGGATACAAAAGTCCGCACAGACCATAAAATTGCCTATGGTACACAGAATATGACCAAGGGTCCTGCCATGACAAGAGAACAGGCTGTAAAGGGGCTTGAAGCAGGCATTGACATGGTAAGGGAACTGAATGATAAGGGCTACCGGATTCTGGCAACAGGGGAAATGGGAATCGGAAATACAACTACCAGCAGTGCAGTTGCTTCTGTGTTGCTGAAACAACCGGTGGAAGAGATGACAGGGCGCGGCGCAGGTCTGACCAGCGAGGGACTTGTGCGCAAGATCAATGCGATCAAAAAAGCCATTGCATTAAATGAACCAGATCCTGAGGATGCCATTGATGTTCTGGCAAAGGTAGGCGGTCTTGATATCGCTGGAATGGCAGGTGTCTTTCTGGGAGGTGCGGTTTATGGTATTCCTGTAGTCATGGACGGATTTATTTCCTGTGTTTCTGCGCTGATCGCCATGCGTATCTGCCCGGCTGCGAGGGATTATATTCTTGCATCCCATGTATCAAATGAGCCTGCTGCCCATCTGATCCTTGAGAATATGGGGAAAGAGGCAATCATTCATGCGGATATGTGTCTGGGCGAGGGAACCGGAGCAGTAGCTTTATTCCCGATCCTTGATCTGGCAGCAGCGGTTTATCATTCTATGAGTACTTTTGATGATATCCATGTGGAACAGTATGAGGAGTTGAAATAATGCTGACGCTTGTGACAGGGGGGAGCGGGAGCGGAAAATCTGCTTTTGCGGAAGACAGGGTGCTTTCTTTCGGGGATGCACAGAGGATTTACATAGCGACCATGCACCCTTTTGATGAAGAGAGCCATAAAAGGATCGAGAGACACCAAAAGATGCGTGCAGGAAAATGTTTCGAGACAGTTGAGTGCTATACAGGGCTCAAAAATGTGAAACTGCCTGCCGGATGTGTGGTGCTTCTGGAATGTATGTCGAATCTGGTGGCAAATGAAATGTTTGAAGAGCAGGGAGCCCATGACCGGACAGTTTCGGAAGTTACAAAAGGGATTGAGAATCTGCTGGGACAGGCTGCTCATGTGGTAATCGTTACAAATGAGATTTTTTCAGATGCGGTTGTGTTTGATGGAGATATGGATTCTTATCTGGAATATCTGGGAAAAATCAATCAGGCTGCTGCGCAGAGAGCTGATGAAGTGGTGGAAGTTGTATATGGGATACCAGTCTTTCACAAATCCACAGATACCTGCAGCAATCTTTGCAAATAATACATTTGACAGGATTGACATACTATGAAAAAGAGGAATTGATCAATGAAATCTTTATGGAATAATTTTAAGGTGGCATTTGCCATGTTTTCTAAGATTCCCATGCCCCGCGCTGACTGGACAAAGGAAAATATGAAGTATATGTTCTGCTTTTTTCCGTTTATCGGAACTGTGATCGGCGGGCTGACTATGCTGGTGGCGTATCTGGGACTTCGGTTTGGGTATCAGCCGGGATTCGTGACAGCAGTGCTGGTGCTGGTACCTGTATTTGTGACAGGCGGGATCCATGTGGATGGTCTTTTGGATACTTCGGATGCCCTGAGTTCCTGGCAGGAGAGAAGCAGAAGGCTGGAGATTCTTAAGGATTCCCATGCAGGTGCTTTTGCCGTTATTACTGCGGCGGTATATTTCATTGCCTGGTACGGCGCTTACAGTCAGTTGTTTAACGGTGCAGAGAATATGAGGGTGATCGGAATTCTGAGCCTTGGCTTTATGGTTTCCAGATGTCTGTCAGGGATCGGAGTTATTACCTTTCCGAAAGCAAAGGCAGACGGTACAGTTGCTGAGTTTTCCAGAAATTCTTCAGATGTGCTCTCGAGAAATGTGCTGATCGTCTATCTGGTGCTTCTGGCTGCGGGAATGATCTTGATCCGGCCTGTATGGGGAAGTCTGGCTTTTGTGGGAGCTTTGCTGATTTTCTGGTATTATCATCATATTGCGATGAAGTACTTTGGCGGGACAACCGGGGATATTTCGGGATTTTTTCTTTGTATCTGTGAAGTTGGGATGGCATTGATCCTGGCGGTGGTTTCTAATTTTTGAGGAGAAGAGTATGGAAATGATAATCGGCGGTGCATATCAGGGAAAGACTGAATATGCCAGGAAACAGTATCCACAGTTAAGGTGGAGTGACGGCGGTTCTGTCACAGAGGAGGAACTGATGAATGCTCAGGGTGTAACTGGTTTTCAGCAGTATATCCGTAGTGAACTGGAGAATGGAAAGGATGTGTCAGATCTTGCGGAAAAAATCATCTGTAAGAATCCAGATATTGTCCTTGTCTCTCAGGAAGTAGGGTACGGGGTTGTACCTGTGGATGCTTTTGACAGAAAATACAGAGAGGCTGTAGGGCGTGTATGTACGAAGCTGGCAGCATACAGCCATAAGGTGACGCGCGTGATCTGCGGGATCGGAACGGTGATCAAAGATGATTAAGTTATGGCTGATCAGACATGGAAAAACAGAAGGGAATAAACTTTCCAGATATATCGGCACAACGGATGAGCCGTTATGTCAGGAGGGAACAGAGTTTCTGCATAAGATGGATTATCCAAAGGTTCAGGCGGTTTATGTAAGTCCTCTGAAACGATGCGTGCAGACAGCAGAGATTCTTTTTCCGGGAGAGCCGGTACATATTATTGAAGAACTGGCAGAATGCGATTTCGGAGAGTTTGAAAATAAGAACTATAAAGAGCTGGAAGGTAATCCGCACTATCAGGAATGGATTGACAGCAACGGTACTCTGCCTTTTCCGGGAGGAGAAAGCAGGGAAGGGTTTAAAAGCAGAAACCTGAGAGGATTTGACAGGGTTGTGTCCGGATGTATCCGCAGCCATGTGGCAGAGGCGGCACTTGTCATCCATGGCGGTACGATCATGAATATCATGGAAGAGTATGCAGATATACAGAAACCATTTTATGAGTGGCATGTGAGAAATGGCGGCGGCTATGAGGTGGAGCTGGATGAGAATCTATGGAAGAATGGACGAAAACAGCTCAGGGTTAATTCTGCGATTATGGAAGGATAACTCTCCTATCTTACAAAAATTGTTGACAAACCTGAAAATTTGTCATAAAATCAGCTTCATCAGAAAACAGGAAAATCAAAAAAGAACGAGGTTGTTCATTGTCATCAATGACTGCCCCGTTCTTTTTTTATCTGTTCACCGGAGATAGTATAAAACCTAAAAAAAATTTGAAAAACCAAAAAGTTTTTGTAAATTCTACTTGCATTATCCGGAGAAATATGTTACAGTATTAGTACATAATTCCTAAACAAAAGGTAAAAAGCAGTAGCGAATTGGTAGTTTTTAACAAGTGAAAGGAGGAACTATATGCTGGTAATTGGTAATGGAAGAATGATCACACAGGACGCATCCAACCCATTCCTGGAGAATGGTGCTGTAGCAATGGATGGTAACACCATAGTAATGGTGGGGGTAACTGAAGAGGTAAAGAAAGTTTATCCGGATGCTGAATTTGTTGATGCGAAGGGTGGGGTTATCATGCCGGCATTTATTAATGCCCATGAGCATATCTACAGCTCCTTCGCAAGAGGCTTAAGCATTAACGGATATAATCCTCAGGGATTTCTGGATATTCTGGATGGCTTATGGTGGACAGTTGACCGTCATCTGACACTGGAGCAGACAAAGCTTTCTGCATATGCTACATACATTGATTCTATCAAGAACGGTGTAACCACAGTGTTTGACCATCATGCAAGTTTTGGCCATATTACAGGTTCCCTCAATGCGATCGAGGAAGCTGCGAAGGATTTAGGTGTGCGTACCTGCCTCTGCTATGAGATTTCTGACCGTGACGGAATGGAGAAATCCAGAGAATCTGTAATGGAGAACGTGAATTTTATCAAGCATGCACTTGCAGACGACAGTGATATGATCGCCGGAATGATGGGTATGCATGCATCCTTTACAATCTCTGATGAGACAATGGCTCTCTGCAATGAACTAAAACCGGAAGGTGTTGGATATCACATCCATGTAGCAGAAGGCATTTACGATCTCCATCAGTGTCTGAAAGAGCATGGCAAACGTATTGTTGACCGTCTTCATGACTGGAACATCCTTGGACCGAAGACTTTGCTCGGTCACTGTATCTATGTGAATGAACATGAGATGGATCTGATCAAAGATACAGATACCATGGTTGTACATAACCCGGAATCTAACATGGGTAATGCATGCGGATGTCCTCCAACCATGAGAATGGTACAGAAGGGAATCCTCACAGGTCTTGGTACAGACGGATATACTCATGATATGATGGAATCCTGGAAGGTTGCAAATGTTTTACACAAACACAGCCTCTGCGACCCGAACGCAGCCTGGGGAGAAGTTCCACAGATGCTTTTTGAAGGAAATGCAAAGATTGCAAACAGATACTTTAAGAAACAGCTCGGTGTCCTGAAAGAGGGTGCGGCAGCAGACGTGATCGTGATCGATTATGATCCGCTGACACCAATGAATGAAAGCAACATTAACGGACATCTGATGTTCGGTGTAAACGGAAGCATGGTCCAGACTACTGTATGTAACGGTAAAGTCCTGATGAAAGACCGCGAAGTCCTTGTATGCGACGAGGCAAAAGTTATGGCAGACTGCCGTCAGGCTGCAAAAGAACTTGCAGATGATATTAATGGTTAATCTGTAAAGAATTGTAAAAAAGATAAGTTTTCTGCCTGGCAAAAATAAATGTAAATAAAATATAGAACGGATGGAGAGAAGCCATACCGTATGAAATAATGGAGGATCGGATTATGAGTGAAGTCATGACCTGTATGCCCTTTGAACAGTTAATGAACTGGGTATTAGAAGAAAAGAAAACAAAAGGAACAGTTTTCGGACAGCACAGAGCTTATGCAGCGGAAACTGACAGGAAGCTGAATATATTTGAGAGAAATCTGGAAACACCGATCGGACCTGCTGCAGGACCGCATACACAGTTAACACAGAACATTGTTGCTTCTTACTATGCAGGCGCACGTTTCTTTGAGCTGAAAACAGTTCAGAAGATGGACGGTGCAGAGCTTGCAGCCTGTATCAACAGACCATGTATCCTTGCAGATGATGAAGGATATAACTGTGAATGGTCTACAGAGCTTTATGTTCCTCAGGCAATGGGAGAATATATTAAAGCATGGTTTATCCTGCATGTGATCGCCAAAGAATTTAATCTGGGTGCACAGGACGGATTCCAGTTCAATATTTCCGTTGGATATGATCTTGCAGGAATCAAAGAGCCAAAGGTTAATACTTTCATTGACAGTATGATGGAAGCAAAAGATACTGAAATCTTTAAAGAATGTAAACAGTGGTTATTGGACAATGTAGATAAATTTGAAAAAGTTACAAAAGAGGATATTGAGGCGATTCCGTCTGATATCTGTAATTCCGCAACAATCTCTACTCTCCATGGATGTCCTCCAAACGAGATTGAGAGCATTGCAAATCATCTGTTTAAAGAGAAACATCTGAACACATTTATCAAATGTAACCCGACTCTCCTGGGATATGAATTTGCCAGAAAGACTATGGATGACATGGGATATGATTATATGGTATTCGGTGATTTCCATTTCAAAGATGACTTACAGTACGAAGATGCGATCCCGATGTTTAAGAGACTGCAGGCACTTGCAGATGAACTGAACCTTGCGTTTGGTGTGAAGATCACCAATACATTCCCTGTAGATGTTACAAGAAATGAACTTCCAAGCGAAGAAATGTATATGTCCGGAAAATCTCTTTTCCCATTATCCATTTCTCTTGCAGCCAGACTTTCCCGGGAATTTGACGGAAAACTCCGTATCGCTTATTCAGGCGGTGCTGATTACTATAATATCGACCGTATCGTCGGATGTGGTGTATGGCCTGTAACAGTGGCAACTACACTTCTGAAGCCGGGCGGATATCAGAGATTTACCCAGATGGCAGAGAAAGTAATGGCTAACGGTGTGAAAGAATGGAAAGGTATTGATGTAGCTGCACTTGAGCAGTTGGCCGAGGATGCGAAAAAAGATGCTCACCATGTAAAGAGCATCAAACCGCTTCCTAAGAGAAAAACAGATTCAGAGGTTCCGCTCCTTGACTGTTTCTTTGCTCCATGCGAAGAAGGATGTCCAATTCACCAAGATATCACAACCTATGTGAAGCTGGCAGGAGAAGGCGATTATGTACAGGCATTAAGAGTTATCCTTGAGAAAAATGCACTTCCATTTATCACAGGTACTCTCTGTGCGCACAACTGTATGTACAAATGTACACGTAACTTCTATGAAGAACCTGTAAATATCCGCAACACTAAGCTCATCGCAGCACAAAACGGATATGATACAGTGATCGGTGAGATCAAAGCAGGCACAGCAGACGGTAAGAAAGTAGCTGTTGTAGGTGCAGGTCCTGCAGGTATTGCTTCTGCATACTTCCTTGCAAGAGCAGGTGCTTCTGTAACAGTATTTGAGAAAGAAGAGAAAGCCGGCGGCGTGATCCGTTATGTGATCCCGGGATTCCGTATCTCTGATGATGCAATCGATAAAGATGTTTCCTTCATCCAGAAGATGGGTGTGGAGATCAAAACAGGTACAGAAGTGAAATCTGTACAGGAATTAAAAGCACAGGGTTATGACGCAGTGATCGTTGCAACAGGTGCAAATAAACCGGGTACTCTGAAGCTTGAAAAGGGTGAAACCATCAACGCTCTGAAATTCTTAAGAGATTTCAAAGCAACTGACGGTAAGGTTGCGCTGGGTAAAAACGTAGTTGTGATCGGTGGCGGTAACACTGCCATGGATACTGCAAGAGCTGCGAAACGTACAGAAGGTGTAGAACATGTTTACCTGGTATACAGAAGAACCAAACGCTATATGCCAGCAGCAGAAGATGAGTTACTGGAAGTACTGGAAGAGGGCGTAGAGTTCAAAGAACTTCTTTCTCCTGTATCTCTGGAAAACGGCAAACTGCTCTGTAAGAAGATGGAACTTGGCAGCATGGATGCTTCCGGACGTGCAGGTGTAACAGAAACGGGCGAAACAGAAGAAGTTTTGGCTGATACAGTGATTGTTGCAGTTGGCGAGAAAGTTCCGACTGAGTTCTATGAAGCAAATGGTATTGCGGTCAATGAGCGTGGAAAAGCCCGCATCAATGATAAGACAATGGAGACAAGTGCAGAAGGCGTTTACGTTGTCGGTGACGGTGCAAGGGGAGCTGCTACGATCGTAGAAGCGATCCGCGACGCACAGGTTGCTGCAAAAGCAATCCTTGGACATGATATTGTAAAAGGACAGCCTGTACCGGGAACAGAAAAAGACTGTTACTCCAAAAAAGCAATACTCAAAGAAAGCAAGGATGCTGCGAACGAAAGTGAGCGCTGTCTGACCTGTAATAAAGTCTGTGAGAATTGTGTAGATGTATGTCCAAACAGAGCAAACATCTCCATCAAAGTTCCGGGAATGGCAATGAATCAGGTGATCCATGTAGATTATATGTGTAACGAATGCGGCAACTGCAAGAGCTTCTGTCCATATGCAAGTGCACCGTACAAGGATAAATTCACATTATTTGCTTCTGAGGCAGATATGGCAGACAGCACAAATGATGGATTTGCAGTGATCAATCCGGAGACAAAAGAGTGCAAGGTTCGTCTCCTTGGTCAGATTTCCGACTGCAAGGCAGATGATGCAAATGATAAGTTGTACGAAGGTCTTCGCAGACTGATCTGTGCAGTAATCGATGATTACAGCTATCTGATCATGAAATGATGATCCTAGTACATCGTTTTCGAAATAACTATACCACTCACTTGTCTGCGAATCCGATTGCACAGGTCTAAAAGCCTCAGCGTAGCCCGCTACGCCTGCGTTTTTATACCAGCACACTCGAATCCGCATCCTACGCGATTGGTATAGTTATTTACGAAACGCTGTACTAGAGCGTGTCTGAAAACAGGAATAAAGAGCTGTAAAATAATTTTAAATTTGTAATATCAGATAACTTATAAAGAAATATTTAACTCTGTCCACAGCAGAAAAAGGCTGTGGACAGCGTTGCATATCAGGCTGAATCGCGGCCGCATGTTACTTTTATAATAAATTCATGCGGTATCACAGGCAGATAAAAAACAGAAAGAGGTAAACTCTGGCTGACTGCCCTAATTGGCAGACGTGCGAAAAAGAAAGGAGAGTCCGATATGGCAGTATTTACAGTCAATGGACAAAAGGTCGAACCGACCGGAAATCAGAAACTACTGCGCTTTTTGAGGGATGAACTTCATCTGACTTCAGTGAAGGACGGCTGCAGTGAAGGAGCCTGCGGAGCCTGTACAGTTATAATTGACGGAAAAACATGCAAGGCATGTGTGCCGGACACAGATTTACTGGATGGCAGGACAGTGATCACAGTAGAAGGACTGACTGAATGGGAGAGGGAAGTCTATACCTACGCTTATGGAAAAGCAGGTGCTGTTCAGTGTGGATTCTGTATTCCGGGTATGGTAATGTGTACAAAGGCTCTTCTGGACGTGAACAAAGAGCCCACAGATGATGAGATTAAATATGCACTGCGCAATAACTATTGCCGCTGCACGGGCTATGTAAAAATTATGGATGCAGTAAGGCTGGCTGCGAAAGTTTTAAAGACGGGTGTGATCCCGGATGATCTGGATCCGGACTGGAATATAGGACATAGAGTATCCAGAGTGGATGTGGAGGAGAAAGTACTGGGAACCGGCAAATATCCGGATGATTTTTACTTTGACGGAATGCTGTATGGGGTGGCACTCAGAAGTAAATATCCACGTGCACGTGTACTTGAGATCGATACAGCAGCAGCAAAGGCACTTTCCGGGGTAGAAGCGGTATTAACAGCAGAGGACATTCCGGGAGAGAATAAGATCGGACATCTGAAACATGATCAGTATTCACTGATACCTGTAGGGGGTCTGACACATTATCTCGGAGATGCCATTGCCGTTATTGCTGCAAAAGACAGAGAAACAGCTGAGAAAGCTAAGAAACTGATCAAAGTAAAATATGAAGTGCTGCCTCATATTCGTACAATTGAGGAAGCAGCGGCAGAGGATGCACCGAAGGTATTTGATGAAGAAGAAAATAATATCTGTGCACATAAACATATCAGCAGAGGAAATGCAGATGAAGCAATCCGTAATTCCAAATATGTGATCAGTCATCATTTTGAAACCCCATGGACTGAACATGCATTTCTTGAGCCTGAGTGCGCAGTGGCTTTGTATGATGAGGACGGAGATATTTTAGTATATTCCACAGATCAGTCTGCACACCAGACATTACATGAGTGTTCCCTGTTACTTGGAACGGACAGAGTAAAGGTACAGAATGCACTTGTAGGCGGCGGATTCGGCGGAAAGGAAGATATGACAGTACAGCATCTGGCTGCGCTGCTCACTTATGCTACTAAGAAACCGGTGAAGATGAAACTGACCAGAGCAGAATCCCTGCTGGTTCATCCGAAGCGTCATCCGTTTTATATGGATATGACCATGGGCTGCGATGAGAACGGCAATATCATGGGGGTAAAAGCGAAAGTAGCATCAGATACAGGTGCATTTGCCTCACTTGGCGGTCCTGTGCTGGAACGTGCATGTACTCATGCGGCAGGTCCCTATCATTATGAGAATTTCGAGATTGAAGGAACTGCTTATTATACCAACAATCCGCCTGCCGGAGCGTTTCGCGGTTTTGGTGTAACCCAGACCTGTTTTGCAACAGAAACCCTACTGAATATGATGGCAGACAAAGTAGGTATCACTCCATGGGAAATCCGTTACCGCAATGCGATCCGTCCCGGTGAGACGCTTCCGAATGGTCAGATCGTAGATAATTCCACAGGTCTTGTGGAGACACTGGAAGCTGTAAAGAAGAAGTATGACGCTGCTCTGGAAGAAGGAAAACCGGTGGGAATCGGCTGCGCCATGAAGAATGCCGGTGTCGGTGTCGGTATCCCGGATACAGGCCGCGTGAAACTCGTATTTGAGAAAGATAAAAAGCTGCACATCTATTCCGGTGCTTCCTGTATCGGCCAGGGACTTGGTACAGTCCTGACACAGATGGTAGTCACCAATACAGATCTGAAGCATGAAGATATTGTATATGAGAGAAGTAATACCTGGTTCGCACCGGATTCAGGTACAACTTCCGGTTCCAGACAGACTCTGGTAACAGGGGAAGCCTGCCGCAGAGCCTGCGATAAGGTTATGGAGGACCGCAATGCAGGTAAGACCATTGATGATGTGATCGGTAAAATTTATTATGGGGAATATCTTGCAAAGACAGATCCTCTTGGCGCAAATGTGCCGAATCCTGTTTCCCATGTAGCCTACGGCTATGCGACGCAGATGTGTATCCTGGATAAGAAAACAGGTAAGATTGAGGAAATGGTTGCTGCTCATGATGTGGGCAAAGCAGTCAATCCACTGTCCTGTGAAGGCCAGATCGAGGGCGGCGTAGTGATGTCCATAGGATTTGCACTGAGAGAGCGTTATCCGATCGATGAGAACTGTAAACCAATTGACAAGTATGGATCGCTTGGTCTGTTCCGCTCTCATGAGATTCCGAAAATCGATGCCATCGTTGTTGACAAACCGGGACTGAATGTAGCCTGTGGTGCCATTGGAATCGGTGAGATCACCTCTATCCCAACTGCACCTGCAATTGCAGATGCATATTTCAGATGGAATGGTGAAAGACAGTATAGTCTTCCTCTGACCGGAACACCATATGAAAGGAAGTGCTGAATATGGCAGTAAAGAAGAAATTTCCATATCGCGCGGCTGTAGTTGCATGTAATGGGGGGTGCAGATCAGCCGAAGGTGAGGCCGGCTGTGCAGATGGATGTATCGGATGTAAAGCCTGTATAGATAAATGTAAATTCGAAGCCATTTCCATCAATGAGTATGGTGTGGCGGAAGTAGATGAGGAGAAATGCATTGGCTGTGGTGCCTGCGCAAAAGTCTGCCCACAGAAAGTGATCCATGTCCATGAGTGTGCAAATTACATTGTGGTAAAATGTTCCAATAAGAAAAAAGGTGCAGAAGCAAAGAAACAGTGTGACGTCAGCTGTATCGGCTGCGGAATCTGCGAGAAGACCTGTACAGCCGGTGCGATAAAAGTAAAAGACAGCTGTGCTGTGATCGAGGAATCCATATGTCTGAGCTGTGGTATGTGCGCAGTGAAATGCCCAAGACACGTTATCCATGACCTGCATGGAATATTGACAGAAATACGTTAAGTAAATCAGGTTACTGTTCACTTTGTTCTTAGTAATACATTGCAAAGGATATTCTCAGTGAACAGTAACCCAATCAAACAACTTCGTTAATAGGAAAATAATACGTAAAAATTGAATAAAAGATTGCAATTTCATATCCAAATATGCTATACTTAAATCAGAAAACAGATAACAATTATGCAAATAAAAAGTAAATTCGCCTGATGTCAGAAAAAAGGTGAAGGAAAGTAGCATGGTTCGGAGCCGGACATAAGTCCTGAGGGGAACAGACAGATACCTTGGGGTGTGTCCGGCTCCTTCTATATAATAACCAAAAATAAATACAGAGAAGGTGAAAACATGATTGGAAAGAGTGTTCCAAGAGTAGATGCCTATGACAAAGTTACAGGACGTGCAAAATTTACTGATGACCTGGTTCCTGCCAACTGTCTGGTGGCAAAAATCTATCACGCAAAGATCGGAAACGGTATCGTAAAATCAATCGATACCAGTAAAGCAGAGGCTCTGGACGGCGTAGTAAAAGTGGTTACTTTTAAAGACGTACCGAATCATTGTTATCCTACGCCGGGACATCCCTGGTCTGTGGAGCTGGCACATCAGGATGTTGCAGACCGCAATATCCTTACCGGAAGAGTCCGTTATTACGGAGATGATATTGCTGCTGTAGTGGCAGAAGATGAAATCACAGCCCAGAGGGCATTGCGCCTGATCGAAGTTGAATATGAAGAATATCCGGTAGAAATCCATCCGCGTAAATCCATGTATGGAAGCAAACCGCCAATCCATCTCGACAAAAAGGATAATGTACTTGTCCGTTCCAATTACTTTATCGGAAATGTGGAAGAAGGGCTGAAGGAATCCGAAACAGTTATAAAACGCAGTTATAAAACCCCGATCGTGCAGCACTGCCACATTGAGAATCCGATTTCCTGTGCATACATGGAAAATGGCAGGATCATAGTTGTGACTTCCACTCAGATTCCGCATATTGTCCGGCGTGTGATCGGGCAGGCTCTTGGAATCCCATGGGGAAAGATCAGAGTCATTAAGCCATACATAGGTGGAGGATTCGGAAATAAGCAGGATGTGCTGTATGAACCGTTAAATGCGTTTCTTACCACGCAGGTTGGCGGCAGACCGGTCAAACTCGATATAACCAGAGAGGAAACTTTCTGCAACACCAGAACCCGTCATTCTATTGAGTATGATCTGACGGCAGGTGTTGACAGTGAGGGGCATCTTCTGGCAAAGGATATGCTGGCTATTTCCAATCAGGGAGCATATGCCTCCCATGGACACGCCATAGCAGCCAATGGCCTGACTGCCTGGAGGCTGCAGTATGCATGTCCGAATATCAAAGGAGAAGCATATACTGTCTATACGAATACACCGGTAGGCGGAGCGATGCGTGGATACGGGATCCCGCAGGTATGTTTTGCAATTGAGTGCTTTATGGATGATATTGCAAAAGAGATCGGGATGGATCCTCTGGAGTTCAGAAAGAAAAATCTTATCAAAGGATATTATGAGGATGCTTACCTGAAGCCGATCGCAGCAAACACCAACGGGATTTTTGAATGTCTGGAAAAAGGTGCAGATTATATCCACTGGGAAGAAAAACGAAAAGAATATACAAACCAGACAGGTAATATCCGCAGAGGCGTCGGAATGTCACTTTTCTCCTATAAGACGGGTGTATGGCCGATCTCACTGGAAATTGCAGGTGCAAGAATGACTCTGAATCAGGATGGAAGTGTTGGCCTGATGCTGGGAGCTACTGAAATCGGTCAGGGTGCTGATACGGTATTTTCCCAGATGACGGCTGAGGTTTTAAATATGGATATCAGTGATATTCATATCCAGACAGTCCAGGATACTGATGTAACGCCATTTGATACCGGTGCCTATGCATCCAGACAGTCGTTTGTAACAGGAACAGTTGTTAAAGACTGCGCAAATCTTCTGAAGGAAAAGATTCTGGCTTATGCAAAAGAGCTGCTGCCTGAAGAGACAAGGAAACTGAGGCTTGATCATGGATGGATCATGGCAGGAAAGGATCCGGCAATATCTCTTGGAAATCTTGCATTGGAGAGTTATTACAGTCTTGGCAATTCTTCTGTTATTACAGCAGAGGTTTCCGAGCAGGTAAAGAAAAATACGATTGCCACAGGATGCTGCTTTGCTGAAGTGGAAGTTGATATAAAGCTTGGCAAGATCAAAATCCTTCATATCATTAATGTGCATGACAGCGGTAAGCTTATTAATCCGAAACTGGCTGAAATGCAGGTACAGGGCGGTATGTCTATGGGAATGGGATACGGTCTGTCAGAGCAGCTCATTCTGGATGAGAAAACAGGAAGACCACTGAACGGAACCCTGCTGGACTATAAACTGATGACAATGATGGATACTCCTGATATCAAGGCAGATTTTGTGGAACTTGATGATCCGATTGGACCTTTCGGAAACAAAGCACTGGGTGAACCGCCGGCAATTCCGGGTGCACCGGCAATCCGTAATGCAGTACTTCATGCAACAGGTGTAGCCTTTAATGAAAATCCTCTGACACCACAGAGACTGATCGATGGCTTTATAAGGGCCGGACTTATTTAGAGGGGAGGGGATTTTATGTACGATATTGAGAACTATTATCAGGCTGAAAGTGTAAAAGATGCTGTGAGATTACTGAATGAACATCCGGATGCCAGGATCATTTCCGGAGGAAGTGATGTGCTGATCAAAATCCGGGAGGGAAAATTTGCCGGAACTTCTCTGGTGAGTATCCATGGGATCAAAGAAATCCAGGGTGTAAAAATGGCGGATAACGGAGATATTTATATTGGTGCCGGAACTGTCTTCTCACATATAACAAATGATGCAATTATCAGGAAATATATTCCGGTTCTTGGCGAGGCTGTAGATCAGGTAGGAGGACCACAGGTACGAAATATTGGTACTATCGGTGGAAACATCTGCAACGGAGCAGTCAGTGCGGACAGTGCACCGACCGTATTTTCCCTGAACGCACTGCTGAGGCTGGAAGATGGAAAGGAAGGCCGTCTTGTACCTGTAAAAGATTTCTATCTTGGACCCGGCAGGGTGGATCTGCTGCAGGGAGAGATCCTGGCCTATGTGATCATTCCTGCAAAAGAATATGAAGGGTATCATGGTCATTATATTAAGTATTCCATGCGAAATGCCATGGATATCGCAACGATCAGCTGTAGTGTGGTGAGCAAGGTAGATCAACAGGCAGGAGTGATAGAAGATGTGCGCATTACCTTTGGAGTTGCAGCTCCGGTTCCGTACCGCTGCACAAAGGCAGAAGAGGCTTTGAAGGGCATGAAGATAGAAGAAAGCCTGTATGAAAAGACAGCACAGCTGATCCGGGAGGAAATCAATCCGAGAGATTCCTGGAGAGCATCCAGGGCATTTCGTCTTCAGATTGGCGGAGAAATTGCGGCACGGGCATTGAGACGTACCGTAGAACTTGCAGGAGGTGACCGCATATGAAAAAGCAGATGCAGCTTGTACGATGTACAGTAAACGGAAGAGAAGTTGAAGAATATGTAGATGTAAGGGAGTCACTGCTTGATATGCTTCGCAACCGGCTTGGACTAACTTCTGTAAAAAAGGGCTGTGAAGTAGGAGAATGTGGTGCCTGTACAGTAATCATAGACGGAGAGACTATTGACTCCTGTATTTATCTGGCAGTCTGGGCGGAGGGTAAAAATATCCGTACACTGGAAGGTCTGGAGAAAAACGGAGAACTTACCAGGATTCAGGAGGCATTTATCGAAGAAGGTGCCATACAGTGCGGTTTCTGCACTCCCGGATTTATCATGTCTGCCACTGTTTTACTGGAACGTGGAGAGAAATTATCAAGAGATGCTATTCGGAAACATATGGCAGGAAATCTCTGCCGCTGCACAGGTTATGAGAACATTGTAAATGCGGTGGAAAAAGTAATGGATGAAAATGAGACAAGAAGAGGAAAGACAGTAAGATGACAAACAGATACACAAATGTCCCAAAATCTGACAATAAACCGGAAAATGTTGTAATAATAAGAGGTGGCGGTGATCTGGCCAGCGGTACGATCCACAGATTATACCGATGCGGCTACCGTCTTCTGGTACTGGAATGTGAGAAACCCACTGCGATCAGGCGAATGGTTTCTTTTTGCGAGGCTGTTTACGACGGGCAGTCTTCTGTGGAAGGAGTTCTCTGCAGAAAAGTTGACAGTGTAGAGGAATGCGAGGCAGTCTGGAAAGCCGGGGAGATTCCTCTTATGGCAGACACAGAAGGAACTGTCCTTAAGAAATACAGACCTGCAGCACTGATAGATGCAATTCTTGCAAAAAAGAATCTTGGAACCACCAGAGAGATGGCAGATCTAACCGTTGGTCTTGGACCGGGATTTGTGGCAGGTGAGGATGTGGATTATGTAGTGGAGACTATGAGAGGCCACAATCTTGCCAGAATCATCACAAAAGGCGCTGCTATGCCAAACACAGGAGTTCCGGGTATCATTGGAGGATTTGGAAAAGAGCGCGTGCTCCATGCTCCTGCTGCAGGGGAAATCCATTGTATCTCAAAGATTGCAGATATCGTGGAGAAGGATCAGGTCCTTGCCTGGATCGGAGATACACCTGTCAGGGCTTCTCTTACAGGAGTTTTGCGTGGCATGATCAGAGATGGATTTACAGTGCCGAAGGGGATGAAAATTGCAGATATTGATCCGCGCAAAGAACAAAAGAAAAACTGTTTCACGATTTCCGACAAAGCCCGCTGTATTGCCGGCAGTGTATTGGAAATCCTGCTTTCAGAAGGAGTGATGCCATATGAAGCACCAGGTCGATTTTCTGGAACTGCTGCAGATTGATTATGAAAAATACCCTGTGATCGCTGTAGTTGGCGGCGGCGGCAAAACCAGCCTGATCTACCGTCTTACAGATGAACTGATCGATAAGGGAAAGAGAGTGATCATTACCACGACCACCCATATGGCAGGAGAATCTGAACTTCCGTTTGCCAGGGGCGGAGATGCAGTCAGGGTAAAAGAACTTCTGGACAAAGAAAGATATGTGATTGCTGCGGAATATGAGGAGGACACCGGTAAATATGCGTCTCTGACAGAAGAAAAACTGGAAGAACTGAGAGAATTGTGCGATGTAATGCTTGTGGAAGCGGACGGAGCAAAGCATCATCCGGTAAAAGTCCCGGAGAAATGGGAGCCTGTAATCCCCAGATGTGCGGACATTGTGATCAGTGTGATCGGGCTGGACTGTCTGGGGCAGCCAATCAGTCAGAGTGCTTACCGTATGGAACGTACCTCGGAATTTCTCAGGAAAAGTCTGGAAGCTCCGATCACTGAAGAAGATATTGTAAAGATTGCGACTTCTATCTGTGGACTTTTTAAGGATGTGGAAGAAAGAGTATACAGAGTGTATCTGAACAAGTCAGATATACTCAGAGAGAAAGAACCTGCAGAGCACATTGTTGAGGAACTGGAAAGGAAGAATACAGTAGCGGCTTACGGAAGCCTTTTGGAGGAATAAATTATTTTGAAAATTGCAATGATCATGTTGGCGGCTGGAAACAGCCGCCGTTTTGGGGCAAATAAACTGTTATATGAAATAGACGGAATACCTATGTATCGACATGTGCTGGAACAACTGGATGATACAAAGAAGAAAATAGAAAATATCTATTCGGAATATTCAGATATTACAGAGGATAATAATAATGATAATAATTCAGATATTGTTCAGTTAAATAACCTGTACAGAAATAATATTACAGCAAAAATAATCTGTAATATTATTGTTATTACTCAATATGATGCCATTGCAGAAGCAGTGAAAACAAAGGAAATACAGGTTTTGTATAATCCCCATCCGGAAGATGGAATTTCTTCCTCTGTAAAAATCGGTCTGAATGCCAGCCTGGATGCAGATGCAGTGCTTTTTACTGTGTCTGATCAGCCCTGGCTTACCAGTGAGACAATCTGTGAACTGATCCATGTGTTTTTAAACACTTCCAAAGGAATCGCCTGTGTTTCCTGTCAGGGGAAAATGGGAAATCCATGTATTTTTGACAGGAAATATTACAATGAGCTGCTTTCTCTGGAAGGGGATAAAGGCGGTAAAAAAGTAATCATGAAACATCTGGATGATACGCAGATTTATGAGATAGAAGCAGGCAGGGAACTGGAAGATATTGATTATTATGAATCTATAGCAGTCCACTAGTACATCGTTTCGTAAATAACTATACCAATCGCGTAGGATGCGGATTCGAGTGTGCTGGTATAAAAACGCAGGCGTAGCGGGCTACGCTGAGGCTTTTAGACCTGTGCAATCGGATTCGCAGACAAGTGAGTGGTATAGTTATTTCGAAAACGATGTACTAGAGCGTGTCTGAAAAATACTTTCCGCAAGATGTATGTCAAAATATACCGAAAAGTGGGGCGTGCAGATTGCAGGAATGATTTTCCAGACACTCTGGTCCACTCATCACAAAAAAAGTTCCGGGCGAGGTCACAGGAACTTTTTTTGCGCAATTATTTCGCTATATAGCAGATATCCTGAATATGTGGCAGTTATATATATCAGTATTAAACAGCTGATATATAATAAGATATCTGCTGAACAGATTAAAGATGGATTTTGGTTCCGGTTTTTCCCTGGATACCGTCTTTGGCTTTCTGAAGTAAAGTGATCATGGCAGTTCTTCCTTCTTTGGAGCTTGCAAAATCAACGGCAGCCTGAACTTTCGGGAGCATGGAACCTGGGGCAAACTGTCCCTCATTAATATATTTCTTAGCGTCATCTACAGTGATGTCATCCAGCCATTCTTCGTTTTCCTTGCCGAAGTTTACAGCAACCTTCTCCACTGCTGTAAGAATGATAAGCATATCTGCATCCAGCTCTTTGGCCAGGAGACAGCTTGCATAATCCTTATCAATAACTGCTGATGCACCTTTGAGATGATGTCCGTTAAGAACAACGGGAATTCCACCGCCACCGCAGCAGATAACGATTTTATTTGCATCCACAAGACTGTTGATCGCATCCTGTTCAACGATTTCAACAGGCTTTGGAGATGCAACTACACGACGATAACCACGCCCTGCGTCTTCTTTCATGATATGTCCATATGCCTTGGCCTGATGGTCTGCTTCCTCTTTTGTCAGGAATTTGCCGATCGGCTTGGATGGATTTTCAAAAGCAGGATCATTGGGATCTACACGAACCTGAGTGACAACAGTGACGACAGGTGTGCGGACAAATCCTCTGATTCGAAGTTCCTCTCTCAAAGCATTCTGCAGATCATATCCGATGTAAGCCTGACTCATGGCAACACAGACAGAGAGAGGAGTGTTTGGCTGATTCTCATCTTCTCTGGAGAGAGCAGACATGGCATTGTTGATCATGCCAACCTGTGGCCCGTTTCCATGTACAACAACAACCTGATGACCTTCTTCGATCAGATCGCATAATGCTTTTGCAGTAGTTTTTACAGCTACCATCTGTTCCGGGAGAGTATTTCCCAGAGCGTTCCCACCGAGCGCAATAACGATTCTTTTTCTTGTAAACATTTGTAAAAACCTCCTGATTTTAAAGGCAAAGAGGGCCGCCGCAATAAAGATTGTGTGCTTTCTGCGACAGCCCCGCCTGCTATACAATATGATGAGTGCTATTTTTCAATATATTTAAATTCTGAAACTGCTTTCAAAATTAAATATCTGTTTGAAAGCAGCTGGAATATTACTGCAATCCAACTGTTAATCTGCGCCTGATTATTTCAGGATTCTTGGAGCTGCTTTGACTTCAAGTTTCTTCAGGATATCCTGTGGATTTTCAAATTTGGAAAGCATGATCATAGCAGCGATGATGTATGGTTTGAAGCTTGCTTCTTTGTATAACGGGATTCTGTAACGATCGAATACAGAAGCGTCAACCTCACCTGTTTCGCAGCTTACACCTGTAATATCAGCCGGCAGGCAGTGCAGGTAAAGAGCTTTTCCGTCTTTTGTTGTTTTCATAAGTTCTTCTGTGCAGGCCCAGTCTTTGTGCTGTGCATTCTGTGCAAGAAGTTCTTTCTCTAATTTATCGATTCCGTCGAAGTCGCCTTCTGCATAAAGGTCTGTACGTTTTTCCATAGCTGCAAATGGAGCCCAGCTCTTTGGATATACGATATCAGCATCTTTGAAAGCTTCAGCCATATCGTTTGTCTTTGTGAAGGATCCGCCGTTTTTCTCAGCATTCTTTTTGGCGATCTCTTCAACTTCCGGCATTACATCATATCCTTCCGGATGAGCAAGAACAACGTCCATGCCGAAACGTGTCATCAGACCGATAACGCCCTGCGGAACGGAGAGTGGTTTACCATAGGATGGAGAGTAAGCCCATGTCATAGCGATCTTTTTGCCTTTCAGATTCTCAACACCGCCGAATTCATGGATGATGTGGAGCATATCTGCCATACACTGTGTCGGATGGTCAACGTCGCACTGAAGGTTTACAAGAGTAGGTCTCTGCTCAAGGATACCGTCTTTGTTTCCTTCTGTAACAGCTTCCATGAATTCTTTCTGGTAAGCATGTCCTTTTCCGATGTACATATCATCACGGATACCGATCACATCAGCCATGAAAGACACCATGTTTGCTGTTTCACGAACAGTTTCACCATGAGCGATCTGAGATTTCTTTTCATCAAGATCCTGTACTTCCAGACCAAGAAGGTTACATGCGGAAGCAAAAGAGAAACGTGTACGTGTGGAGTTATCGCGGAAGATAGAGATTCCAAGACCACTCTCGAATACTTTTGTGGAGATATTGTTCTCTCTCATGAAACGGAGAGCATCAGCAATTGTGAAAACAGCTTCCAGTTCATCATCTGTTTTGTCCCATGTCCAGAAGAAATCGTTGTTGTACATTTCTTTGAAGTTTAAGCTGTTTAATTTATCAATGTAATCCTGTAATGTTTTCATAAAATCAATACCTGCTATGCTTTGATAGCTTATCCTTTCCTGATATGAAATAATTGAATTTCTGCGTTTGGCAGAACACCGGTTATCCGGCTGTATCTGTTTATCTTGTGTCCCTGCCTGTTACAGCAGGGATTCTGTCCGGACACATATTAAGCCTTTAGGATGATAGGAAATCCGTCGCCTAAAAAAATTTGAAAATTTATTTATTATTTGCAGTATGCAGTTGGAAGAGCAGCGTATACAGCAGCGCATCTTACAAGGTCGATCTTCCATGTTTTTTCGTTCGGAGCATGAGCCTGTGCTTCTGCACCAGGTCCGAATCCGATACAAGGAATGCTGTTACGTCCCATGATTGTTACACCGTTAGTAGAGAATGTCCATTTGTCTGTAAGCGGACGAGCTTTTCTCATGCCTTCTGTCTCAGCATTTCCAAGACGCTCTTCGCCGTACAGTCCTTTATATGCTTCTTCCAGAGCCTGTGTTACTTTGTGATCTTTCGGGATTACCCATGTCGGGAAGTAGCACTCGATCGGATATACAAGGTCTGTATAAGACGGACGGTTGTATTCATACATGGATACTGTTACGTCGTCGCCATATTTCTGTACAGCCGGAAGAGCACGGATCTCATCCAGGCAGCTTTCCCATGTTTCGCCTGCTGTCATACGACGGTCAAGAGATACAGAGCAGGAGTCAGCTACTGCACAGCGGCTTGGGGATGTGAAGAAGATTTCGGAAGTAGTAACAGTACCACGTCCAAGGAAACGTGCTTCTTCCCATTCAGGGTTGTATTTCTCATCAAGCATTTTTACAAGACCTTTGATCTCTGTGGTATCAGCAGCATCGTTTTCGTTTAATGCGCGGATATCCTGGAGAATATCAGCCATTTTGTAGATTGCATTGTCACCACGTTCCGGAGCGGAACCATGGCAGGAAACACCCTTTACATCTACGCGGATTTCCATACGTCCACGCTGTCCTCTGTAGATACCGCCGTCTGTTGGTTCTGTGGAAACAACGAATTCAGGACGAACACCATCTTCATGGATGATGTACTGCCAGCAGAGACCGTCACAGTCTTCTTCCTGTACAGTACCTGTCACAAGTACCTGATATTTATCGTTTAAAAGACCAAGGTCTTTCATGATCTTAGCACCGTATACTGCAGAAACAATACCGCCCATCTGGTCAGATGTTCCACGTCCACCGATTTCTTCATCAGATTCGAAACCTTCGTATGGATCAAATTCCCAGTTCTTGATATTACCGATACCGACTGTATCAATATGAGCGTCAAAACCAATGAGAGTTTTACCTGTTCCCATGTAGCCGAGGATATTGCCCATCGGATCGATCTGAACTTTGTCGAATCCGACTTTTTCCATTTCCTCTTTGATTCTCATGATATGTCCTTTTTCTCCGCAGCTTTCGCCAGGAATGCGAACCAGATCGCGAAGGAACTTAGTCATATCATCCTTATAACCCATTGCAGCTTCGTTAATTTTTGCGTAATCCATTTTTTTACCCTCCCAATATGTATAAAATATTATGATGTTAGGGTCAAAAGGTATTTTGCCCCTAATCTGATATCATATTATTAGTTACTGGTATATCATTTTCGAGATAACCATACCACTTACCTGTCTGTGTTCACCAAAAACATCATTTGCTTAAAGATTCGTCTGTTCCGTATAATCCGTCCCATACGATCTCGCGGTAGCGAACAGGATCAGTGTCACCTTCTGTGGAAATAACAAGTACTACGGAATTCTCATCCAGTTTCAGCGCTTCTTTTAAGTCTTTTGCATCTTCATCGTGAAGAGCAGTGAAGCAGAAACCAAGCGGAACGGAACCGGATTCACCGGAGACAACGTGTGGATCATCTCCCAGTGGATTAGCGTAGATACGTGTTGCCTTTGCGCTCATCCAGTCAGGACAGGATGCAAATACATCTACGTGATTTTTCAGGATATCCCACCCGATCGTATTTCCCTCACCGCATGCAAGACCGGCCATAATTGTCTGAAGATCACCTGTAACATTTACCAGATTTCCTGTCTTTGCAACAGCGGAGCGGTACAGGCAGTCAGCAGCACTTGCTTCACAGACAGCCATAACCGGCGGGTTATCTTTATATTTATGAGCGAAATAACCGACTACGGCACCTGCTAAAGAACCAACACCGGCCTGAACAAATACATGTGTCGGACGTTCAACACCCATTTCTTTTAACTGCTGGTCAGCCTCAAGAACCAGTGTTCCGTATCCCTGCATGATCCAGGATGGAATTTCTTCATATCCGTCCCATGCGGTATCCTGAACGATGATACCATGTTCTGTTTTGGCAGCTTCTGCTGCAGCCATTCTTACGCAGTCATCATAGTTTACTTCTTCGATCGTAACAGTAGCACCTTCTTTGACAATGTTATCGAAACGGGTCTTTGTTGTTCCCTTAGGCATTCTTACAACTGCTTTCTGTCCAAGGCGGTTAGCTGCCCATGCAACTCCACGTCCATGATTACCGTCTGTTGCAGTAAAGAATGTAGCCTGTCCGAATTCTTCTCTTAATTTATCAGAAGAGAGAACATTGTATGGCAGCTCGCTGATATCACGTCCAAGTTCTTTTGCGATATAGCGGCCCATTGCATAAGAACCTCCAAGTACTTTGAAAGCATTTAAGCCAAAGCGATAGGATTCATCCTTACAGAAAATATTTTTTACTCCTAAATATTTCGCAAGAGATGAAAGGTTCTGAAGAGGCGTCACACTGTACTGTGGGAAACTTCTGTGGAACTCATTTGCTTTCTTTACATTTTCTTCGGACATCAGTTCCAGGTGTTTATCATCTGATTTCGGAACCTCGTTTACAGTCCATTTTAATCCTTCTGTCATAAAATGACCTCCCTTAAAAATTATCATTTGGTTTCCTTAACTTGTGATTCTATCATACCATATATTTTAAAAATTGCAATAGAAAAATACAAAAATTTTTAGGTTTTTCAAAAAAAAATTAGGTTTCATAATTTGTACATTGATATAAGGATTTGGATATGATAAAATAATGAATAATGTTCGTTTTATTTTTACAGAATAGACAGTAAAGTGGGTATAAAAGAGCAATACAAAAGATACAGAAGAGGAGAAAATATTATGGCAGTATTTCATGCATTCCGGGCACTTCGACCTACACCGGAAAAGGCTGCTGATGTGGCAGCACTTCCATATGATGTGGTAAACCGGGAAGAAGCAAAATCAATCGGAGATGAGAATCCCCTGTCCTTTCTTCATATTGACAGACCGGAAATGGATCTGGAACCTGAGACAGATCTGTATGATGATCGGGTTTATGAAAAAGCAAAAGAAAATCTTGACAATATGGAAGAAAAGGGAATTCTTGTTCAGGATCAGAAGGCCTGTTACTATATATATGAACTTGTAAGAAAAGGAAAGACACAGACCGGTATCGTAGGATGCAGTTCCATTGATGATTATATGAATGGTGTAGTGAAGAAACATGAGCTTACCAGAGAAGATAAGGAACAGGACAGGATCCACCATGTAGATTCCTGTAATGCAAATACCGGTCCTATTTTTCTGGCATGCAGATATCCGGATTCTCTGCTTACACTGATGAATAACTGGAAAGATCATCATGAAGCAGCATATGATTTTACAGAAGAGGATCAGATCACACACAGAGTATGGGTGATTGATGAAGATGAGGTCATTTCTGAAATAAATAAGGAATTTGCAGGGATTGATTCTCTGTACATCGCAGATGGACATCACCGCGCAGCTTCCGCTGTAAAAGTAGGTTTAAAGAGAAGAGAACAGAATCCGGGATATACAGGGAAGGAAGAGTTTAATTATTTCCTGTCTGTTGTATTTCCCTATGACCAGCTCTGCATTCTTCCTTATAACAGGATTGTAAAAGATTTGAACGGCCTGACTGTAAAGGCATTTCTGGGCGCCCTGAAGTTCAACTTTGAACTGATGCTGATGCCGGGATTTCCATGCAAGCCTGTAGAGAAGCATTGTATGGGAATGTATGTGGACGGACAGTGGTATCACCTGAAAGCATGGCCGGATATCTATGAGAAGAAGGACGTGGTCGGACAGCTGGATGTATCCATTCTTCAGGAAAAAGTCCTCAGACCAGTCCTGGGAATCGAAGATCCGCGCACAGACCAGAGAATCTCCTTTGTGGGTGGAAGCCATAAGGCAGCAGAGCTGGCAGAGATTGCGGACAGAACCGGCGGTGTAGCCTTTGTCATGTACCCGACATCTATGGAAGACCTGATGAAGATTGCAGACGAGAACAAATTAATGCCTCCAAAATCCACCTGGTTTGAGCCAAAGCTTCGGAGTGGGCTGTTTATACATAAATTATAATTTGCCGAAGATGTCTTATAAAAATATTATAATAATTTCGCTGTAGACTTTTCCTTCCTTCAATGGTACAATTGGCTCTATACAAAAGAGAACGAAACGTACTATAACGAAAGGAGGGAAGAATGTGGAAGATGCGGAATTGAGAAATATCCTTTTTTCTATACAGGGAAGCATTGCCGGTTTTCAAAATGATATGTCCGATGTAAAGAACGATATCGCAGATATGAAGACAGATATTGCAAACATGAAGACGGATATCACGAACATGAAGACGGATATCACGAACATGAAGACGGATATCACGAACATGAAGACGGATATCACGAACATGAAGGCAGATATCACAAACATGAAGACAGATATTGCGAACATGAAGACGGATATCACAAACATGAAGACGGATATCACGAACATGAAGGCAGATATCACAAACATGAAGACGGATATCACGAACATGAAGGCAGATATCACGAACATGAAATCAGATATTGTGCAACTCAAGGGAAGCGTAAAAACTATAGAACTTAAACTGGAAAATGAAATTGGCAGAAAAATATCTGCCCTATTTGATGCACGTATGGATGAGCTTCGCTATAGAAAAGAGAATAAGGAAACTCGAGAGAAAGTTTTTGAACTGGATATGCGTGTAGACAATTTGGAAAAGGCCATCATGCCAGCGTAACTGTAACAGATGATTGTAAGGCTTGTACATAGGAGAAACAGGAAGAAATTTTATAACATAAAAAAGTACATGAAATTTCTTCCTGCTAAATTTGTATAATTTTTGTAAATTTTTCAAAAAACAGTTGAAATCACAGAAATAATTTGTTATACTAACTTGCGTTACGGGGTATGGCGTAGCTTGGTAGCGCGCACGGCTGGGGGCCGTGAGGTCGCAGGTTCAAATCCTGTTGCCCCGACTGACATATGATTAAATCGTTTGTAGTATATTTACAATGAATGATTCAGACGTATGTTCATTTCAAAAAAGCCAAATAAAGTTATAAGTAAAATGCAATGATAAGGAATAGTACACCCGGACCGGAGCACAGAGAACTGCTGGTTGCTGAGAAGCAGTGGAAGGAAATTGTGGAACTCGCCTTTGAGCAGCTGCCTGAAATTATACAAGAGTAGGTGCAGACGGTTTCCACCGTTATATGGAGAGGATATAAGAATACCGGATATCCGGAGATTCCGTATCCCATGAGTGTATGACATTGTTCATAAATAAGAGTGGTACCGCGTAAGATGATAATATCTTTCGTCTCTTGCAGATAAGTCTGTGGAGATGGAAGATTTTTTTATGTCTTTTTACAGTCAATCCCCACAGTCCAAACATAATATTTACATAACGGAGGAAGAAAAAATGATGAATCCAAGCAAATATCAGAGACAGTATTTTATGCCACCTGTTAAATGCATGAAATGGGCAGAAAAAGAATATGTGGACAAAGCACCTGTCTGGTGTTCTGTAGACCTTCGTGACGGTAATCAGGCACTGGTGATTCCGATGAGTCTGGAACAGAAAATTGAATTCTTTAAACTTCTTGTAAAAATCGGTTTCAAAGAAATTGAAGTAGGTTTCCCGGCTGCTTCTGAAACAGAATATGAATTTCTGCGTACCCTGATCGAGCAGAATCTGATCCCACAGGATGTAACTATTCAGGTTCTGACTCAGGCCAGAGAGCATATCATCCGCAAAACTTTTGAAGCTGTCAAAGGCGCACCGAAGGCAATTGTACATGTGTACAATTCCACCTCTGTAGCTCAGAGAGAACAGGTATTTAAGAAATCCAAAGAAGAAATCTTAAAGATTGCAGTGGATGGTGCCGCATTATTAAAGAAACTGGCTGATGAAACAGAAGGAAATTTCCAGTTTGAGTACAGCCCTGAAAGCTTTACAGGCACAGAACCGGAATACGCTCTGGAAGTATGCAATGCAGTTCTTGATGTATGGCAGCCTACAGCAGATAACAAATGCATCATCAATCTGCCTGTAACTGTACAGCATTCCATGCCGCATGTATATGCAAGCCAGGTAGAATATATGTGTGAAAATCTGAAATACCGCGAGAATGTAATCGTATCTCTCCATCCGCACAATGACAGAGGATGCGGTGTTGCAGATTCTGAAATGGGATTACTTGCAGGTGCAGACAGAATCGAGGGTACTCTGTTCGGAAACGGTGAGCGTACCGGAAATGTAGATATTGTTACACTTGGTATGAATATGTATTCTCAGGGTGTAGATCCAAAACTTGACTTCTCTGATATGCCACATATCTGTGAAATATATGAAGAATGTACCGGAATGAAAGTAGGCGAAAGAAGTCCGTACAGTGGTGCACTTGTATTTGCCGCATTTTCCGGCTCTCATCAGGATGCAATTGCCAAGGGTATGCACTGGAGAGATGACAAGGATCCGGATCACTGGAATGTTCCGTATCTTCCGATTGACCCGACAGATGTGGGAAGAAATTATGACGCAGATGTTATCCGCATCAACAGCCAGTCCGGTAAAGGTGGCGTGGGATATATCCTTGAGACCAAATTCGGTCTTAACCTTCCTCCGAAAATGCGTGAGGCAATGGGATATGCCACAAAAGCTGTTTCAGACCACAAACATAAAGAGCTTCATCCTGACGAAATTTTCAATCTGTTTAAACAGACCTTTGAGAATATCACAGAACCGTACAGTATCAATGAAGTACATTTCCAGCAGAAAGATGGCGGTATTGTAACAAAAGTTACCTCTACTTTCCGCGGAAAGACAATCACTACAGAGGCATCCGGTAACGGACGTCTTGATGCAGTCAGCAATGCACTGAAGAAGGCATATGAGCTGAAATATTCCCTGGAAACATATCAGGAGCATGCGTTGGAGCGCAGTTCAAGTTCCAAAGCTATTGCTTATGTCGGTATCAAAAAGCCGGATGGAACCCTTGCCTGGGGTGCAGGCGTAGACGCGGATATCATTCGCGCATCTATTGATGCACTTGTAACAGCGATCAATAACCGTTAGATTGTTCCGACACGCCCGATTTTTTCCTGCTGTTTTTTGACTTCTGCAGGTCAGACTAATATCCGCTTGGCAGGGAATAATATAGTTTACATAAAATATCAAAAATCAGATACCGGTCAGATTGTCCAGAGGACTTCCTGACCGGTATTTTTTTGTATTTATAAAAATACAAGAAAGTCTTAATGTACGCGATAAAGTACAATAAAGAAGCAAACTCCGATGAAAAGCTATCAGAATTGTATTTAATTAAAATCATAAAGGAAATTAATTGACATAACACTCATGTTTACGTATACTGACTGCATGGACAGAAAATTGTCCTAAATAAGTACAATTTACATTTTATTATCTCACTCCAGGCCAGTGAGAGATGCGCGGAAATATTTTAGAGAAAGAGGTAAAAGAATGAAAAATTTCGAACAGTGGAATGGCTTTAAGGGCAACCGTTGGAAAGAAAAAATCGATGTACGTAACTTTATTGGAATGAACTATACACCATATGACGGTGATGCTTCTTTCCTGGAAGGACCTACAGAAGCTACAAACAAACTGTGGGGCAAGCTCCAGGCACTTCAGAAAGAAGAACGTGCCAAAGGCGGAGTTCTTGATATGGAGACAGAGGTAGTTACATCTCTGACAGCATATGGTCCCGGATATATTGATGAAGAAACAAAAGACCTTGAAAAAGTTGTTGGTCTTCAGACAGATAAACCTCTGAAACGTGCTTTCATGCCATACGGCGGTATCAAAATGGCAGAGCAGGCTTGTGAAACTTACGGATATAAAGTAAGTGACAAGATTAAAGATGTTTTCCACAACTATGAATTTAAAACTCACAACCAGGGTGTATTTGATATTTACACACCTGAGATGAAAGTAGCACGTCACAACAAGATCCTTACAGGTCTTCCGGATACTTACGGACGTGGACGTATCGTTGGCGACTACAGACGTGTGGCTCTGTACGGAATCGACGCTCTGATCGAAGGAAAACAGAAAGACTTCGCAGCATGCGACCGTCAGGGTATGAGACGTTATGACTTCCAGCTTCGTGAAGAGATTGCTGATCAGATCCGTGCTCTGAAAGGCATGAAAGTTATGGCTGAATCTTATGGATATGATATCTCCAAACCGGCCAAAGATGCAAGAGAAGCTTTCCAGTGGCTGTACTTCGGATATCTTGCAGCCATCAAAACTCAGAACGGTGCTGCAATGAGTGTCGGACGTATTTCCACATTCCTTGATATTTATATTGAAAGAGATCTTCAGAACGGAACTCTTACAGAGAAGGAAGCTCAGGAGCTTGTTGACCACATGGTAATGAAATTCCGTATGGTTAAATTTGCACGTATCCCTTCTTACAACCAGTTATTCTCCGGTGACCCGGTATGGGCAACTCTGGAAGTAGCAGGTATGGGACAGGACGGACGTTCCATGGTAACAAAGAACGACTATCGTTTCCTGCACACACTGGAAGATATGGGACCGGCTCCGGAACCAAACCTTACAGTACTTTATTCTTCAAGACTGCCTGAGAACTTCAAGAAATATGCTGCAAATATTTCTGTTACAACAAGTTCTGTTCAGTATGAGAATGATGATGTTATGCGTCCGGTATGGGGCGATGACTACAGCATCTGCTGCTGTGTATCTGCTACAGAGACAGGTAAAGAGATGCAGTTCTTCGGCGCTCGTGCAAACCTTGCAAAATGCCTTCTTTATGCGATCAACGGCGGTGTTGATGAGAAGACAAAACAGCAGGTAGGACCAAACTATCAGCCGATCACTTCTGAATATCTTGACTATGATGAAGTAATTGCAAAATATGACCAGATGATGGACTGGCTGGCTCATCTGTATGTCGGAACACTGAACATGATCCACTACATGCATGATAAATACTACTATGAAGCTGCAGAGATGGCTCTGATCGATACAAAGGTTGAGCGTTCTTTCGCAACAGGTATCGCAGGATTCTCTCATGTAGTAGACTCCCTGTCCGCTATCAAATATGCAAAGGTTAAAGCTATCCGTGATGAAGACGGTATTACAACAGATTTCCAGGTTGAGGGTGACTTCCCACGTTATGGTAATGATGATGACAGAGCAGACGAGATTGCAACAACTCTTCTGTCTACATTCCTTGAGAAACTGAAACACATCCATACTTACCGTGATTCCAAGCCAACCACATCTATCCTTACTATTACTTCCAACGTTGTTTATGGTAAGGCTACAGGATCTCTTCCGGATGGAAGAAAAGCAGGGGAACCTCTTGCACCTGGCGCAAACCCATCTTACGGCGCAGAGCAGAACGGTCTTCTTGCTTCCCTGAACTCTGTTGCCAAGCTTGACTATGAAGATGCTCTTGACGGTATCTCCAATACTCAGACAATCAATCCTGATGCTCTGGGACACAGTGATGACGAGCGTTCAGAGAATCTGGTACATGTACTTGACGGATACTTTGATCAGGGTGCTCATCACCTCAATGTAAACGTATTTGGTAAAGAGAAACTGATCGACGCTATGGAACATCCGGAAAAAGAAGAGTATGCAAACTTCACAATCCGTGTATCCGGATATGCTGTTAAGTTCATCGACCTTACAAGAGAGCAGCAGTTAGACGTTATTGCCAGAACCTGCCACGACAGAATGTAATTAATGGATGATGATATAATGGATAATAAACAGATAAAAGGCTATGTTCATTCTTTAGAAAGCTTCGGGTCCGTTGACGGACCCGGAGTAAGATATGTGATTTTTTTAAGCGGCTGTGCCATGAGATGTCAGTTCTGTCATAATCCGGATACCTGGAAGATGAAGCAGGGAGAGCTTTATACGGCAGATGAGCTTCTTAAGAAAGCTTTACGTTATAAGGGCTACTGGGGCAGCAAAGGCGGTATCACTGTAAGCGGTGGTGAGCCATTGCTTCAGATGGATTTTCTTACAGAATTTTTTAAGAAGGCAAAGGCAGAGGGTGTGCATACGACTCTTGATACCAGTGGAAATCCCTTCACTGATCAGGAACCATGGCATTCCGGGTGGCTGGAGCTTATGAAGTATACAGATCTTGTAATGCTTGATATCAAGCAGATTGACGAGCAGGAGCATATTAAGCTTACCGGTCAATCCAATAAGAATATTCTTGCGATGGCGCGGGAACTTTCTGATATGAAAAAACCTGTATGGATCCGTCATGTGCTTGTGCCGGGCGGAAGTGATAAGGATGAATATCTGCACCGGTTAGCTGATTTTATCCATACTCTTTCCAATGTGGAGAGAGTGGAGGTGCTCCCTTATCATACGCTTGGTAAGTTTAAATGGGAGAATCTGGGGCTTTCTTATCCACTGGAGGGGGTTAATCCTCCGACGCAGGAAAGGATTGATAATGCCCGGAAGATTCTTGGAGCTATCTGAGTAAAAATATATAGCTGTCATATCCTCTTTTTGGGGGTATGGCAGCTTTGTTTTTGGTTTAAAAAGGGGACGCGAAGCAGGCGTATAGTTGTACCGGATACGGTTTCGGCATCTAAGAGATTCTAAGCCCTCGAAAATCCGCTAAAAGCATGAGACGAAAAGTCCGGAATTACTCGCTGTCGCTCAGACAAGGGACTTTTCGTCTCATAACGCAGATTTCCGAGGACTAAGAATCTCTAAGATGCCTGCAAATGCATCCGGTACAACTATACGCCTGCTTCGCTGGTTTTGGTTAAGATATAAATACAAGGCGGAGTGTGAAAAAGTTTTAAGAAGGACTTTGTTTATGCAAAAATGAATTGAGATGTGAAATATATCCCCCGGGAGGGCTTGTTGGAAAGGAGAGGGATTTGATATAATTTTGGCTATATATGATTATAAATTGCGTGCATGGAGGTTGGCATAAGGTGAAGGATTTATTATCGGAGATTGAGAGTTACTGGACTACCCGGGCTGAGGGGTATTCTGAAGTTAATCATAAGGAATTGAATGGGATGCAGAAGGGGGCATGGCTTGAGGTGTTGAAAGGGCAGTTCCCGGAGAAAGCGAAGGATGAGATTAAGATTTTGGATATCGGAACAGGACCTGGATTTTTTCCTGTTATTCTGGCTGAGGCGGGATATAAGGTGACTGCTGTTGATTATACACAGGAGATGTTGGATACTGCGAAGAGGAATGCCGGTAATCTTTGTGAGCGGATTTCTTTTTATAAGATGGATGCTCAGAATCTGGAATTTGAGGATGATGTGTTTGATGTTGTGATCAGCAGGAATCTGACATGGAATCTGAAGGATCCTAAGAGAGCTTATGAAGAGTGGTGTCGTGTACTGAAACCGGGCGGAAAGCTTCTTAATTTCGATGCAAACTGGTACGGTTATCTTTATGATGAGGAGAAACGCCTGTCTTATGAGGAAGACCGAAAGAGTGTGGAGAGTGAGCATCTGGATGATCATTACCTCTGTACGGATATTGACAGAATGGAGAAGATTGCACTGCAGATGCCTCTTTCTTCTATTAACAGACCGTCCTGGGACAGGAAGTTTCTGAAGGAGAACGGATTTGAGTCTGTGGCAGTGGATACCGGGATCTGGCAGCGGGTGTGGAGTCAGGAAGAGAAGCTGAATTATCATTCTACGCCGATGTTTATGATCAGCGCTGTGAAGAAAGAGAAAGATATCTGGTCCGAGAATGACGGAACGGATGATTCTGATAGCAGATATGACAGGGAAAGAGATTTGGAGGATGCCGCGTTGTGTACTGCTCCGGGTACGAAAAAGAGCGGATTCCTGAAACTGGGCGGAGGTGAGTTTTCGCTTCCTTATACAGTAATCTGCGGTTCTCATCCCGGAAAGACAGTTCTGATCACCGCTGCGGTCCATGGAGGAGAATATGTGGGAATCCAGGCTGCTGTTGAGCTTGCAGATAAACTGAAGCCTGAGAAGATCCATGGAAGAGTGATCCTGGTTAAGACTGTGTGCAGGAAGGAATTTGAGGAGAGGAGCGGCAGTGTCTGCCCGGAGGATGAGAAGAATCTGAATCGTGTATTTCCGGGGAATCCGCAGGGAACCAGGATGGACCGTCTGGCGTATGAGGTGGTTCAGAAGCTTCACAGTGCAGCAGATTATTATATTGATCTTCACAGCGGGGATGATTATGAGCAGCTTACGCCTTATATTTACTATGCCGGATGTGCAGATGAAGATGTGGTTCAGATGTCAAGGAAGATGGCAGAGCAGGCAGATGTTCCCTATATGGTAAAGTCTAATGTGGCATCCGGTGGTTCTTACAATTATGCTGCCGCATGTGGCATTCCCAGTGTTCTGATCGAACGTGGCCAGATGGGAGGCTGGAGTCCGGAGGAGGTTCATTCTACAAGAAAAGATGTGCGTAATATTCTGTGTGCGCTGGGTGTTTACGATGGCATGAGAAGTTACAGTAATTATTATCCCATGGAAATTGAAGATGTGCGTTATCAGTCTGCCAGTGTATCCGGGCTGTGGTATCCTGCCAAAAAACCGGGAGATATCATTAAGGTTGGAGAGTATCTTGGCTGTGTTAAGGATTATGAGGGAAATATTCTGGAGACAAGTTTATCCGATTTAAATGGAGTGGTTCTATATCAGGCGGGAAGTCTTCAGGTTATTAAGGATGGTCCGATGATCGCATATGGCAGTTTCAGCAGAAGAAAGGATGAACGCAAGGAAAAGATCACAAATTACTGGGCGAAAAGAAGCGACAGTTTTATGGAACAGAGAAGAGCTGAGCTTCACAGTGATATGGCTGATAAATGGCAAAAAGAGATCGGGACTTTTCTTCCTGATGGAAAATTAAGGATTCTGGATGTGGGATGCGGTGCAGGCTTCTTTTCCATTCTTTTAGCAAAACTGGGACATGAAGTTACAGGAATCGATCTGACACCGGATATGATCATTCATTCCAGGGAACTGGCAAAAGAAGAGAATGCCTCCTGTACGTTTGAAGTAATGGATGCGGAAAATCCGGATTTTCCCGATGGTACCTTTGATGTGATCGTGTCCAGAAATCTTACCTGGACACTTCCGGATGCAGCAAGAGCATATAAAGAATGGATTCGTGTGCTGAAAACGGGAGGAATCCTGATCAACGCAGATGCCAATTATGGTGCAGATGATTTCTCAGATACTGCTGATCTGCCTGCCAATCATGCTCATTTTACAGTAGGCGATGCCATGATGCAGGAATGCGAGGAAATTAAACGCCAGCTTCCTATCAGTTCCTATGTACGCCCTGCCTGGGATCTGGAGACACTGGGAAAACTGGGTATCAACAGATTCTCCATTGATCTGGGTATCAGCAGCAGAATTTATACAAAGAAAGATGAGTTTTATAATCCAACCCCTATGTTCCTGATCTGCGGCGAAAAAAATAAATGTAATAATTGAGAAAAATAAAGCATATATTAAAGGGAGATTTCATTGATGGAGCCTTCCTTTTTTCTTTTTTGCAAGCTAAAATGTTACAAAAATATGAAAAAAGCTTGACAAAATCAATTATATTAAATATAATTTTCTTATAAGTTACAGAAATGTTACAACCATAAAACCTGTAATTAAAAAAACTCAAGGAATGATAAGTATGAAAATTCAGAAAAAAGAGTCAAAACAGTCCGGCAATCCGGCGCGGAGTCTGATACTGGTTACAGTGTGTACCTGTACGGCGATTGCGTTTGCAGCAGGCGGCAGAATAGCAGATTTTAATGGAAAAAACAAAGTATATGCAGCTTCTGAAAATAGGGAGAAAGCTTTTTCCTCTGATGCTGACGAAACAGATGTACTGCCAACAGGAATTGCAGGAGTAGTATCCGGAATGAATGATACAGCTTCTCCCAAAAAATCAGTCACACGTATCGGAACTTCCTGTGAACAGGTAATGGTCGGTCAGAGAATTAAAGTTATTGAAGATAATATGGCAGAATTCGATGTCAGCTCTTCTATGGAGAGCAGCATCAATGAGTTGGATGCAAGGACAGCGGCTTTTGCAGAGAGTGCCCGGATGATGTCGGATGAGGACTATGATACATTGCTTCATATTGTAGAGGCTGAAGCAGGTACTGAGGATGTCAAGGGACGCATTCTGGTTGCCAATGTGATCATGAACCGTATAAAGAATAAGGAATTTCCCGATACAGTCACAGAAGTGGTATGGCAGAATACCAATGGTGTTCCGCAGTTTTCACCGACTTATGACGGACGTATCAATGAAGTAACTGTTACAGATGAGACAAGAGAAGCCGTCAGACAAGCTCTTGAAGGTGTGGATTATTCAGAAGGAGCACTGTTTTTTATCCAAAAGTCTGAAGCTGAAAGCCAGAATGTCTCCTGGTTTGAGAAAGATCTGAAAAGGCTGTTTAAATACGGCGTACATGAATTTTATACCTATCCGGATTCAGCAGAAAGTTCCACAGGATCGTAATAAACGATACTCTTCATATGACTCATTTAACAGGATTGCGGTAATACTGCTCAAAATATGGACATATTCTTCGGGAACAAAAGAATATGTCCATATTTTTGATTTATAGTAATCAATCATAAAAAGACAGAAAAAAGAGAAATAATTTAGGATAGTATTTTGCTAAAGTATATGCTATAATGTGCTCAATTGGCGAAATGAATAACTGTAACTGTTCAGCGGTTTATTATTACTGCCAATATACTGAACAGTTACGAATAACTTTGGAAAGGCAGGAAATATCATGCAGGTATTATACAAAAGCACAAGAGGAAAAGAAGAAACCGTAACAGCTTCTATGGCTATTTTAAAGGGGCTTTCTGAGGATGGCGGCTTATTTGTGCCGACAGAGATTCCGAAGCTGGATGTCCCAATGGATGAGCTGGCAAAGATGAGCTATCAGGAGACAGCATATGAAGTAATGAAATGTTTCCTTACTGATTTTACAGAAGAAGAATTAAAGAACTGCATCAACAATGCCTATGATGAAAAATTTGATACAAAAGAGATCGCACCGCTTCATGAAGCAGACGGAGCTTATTTCCTTGAGCTGTATCATGGTGCGACCATTGCGTTTAAGGATATGGCATTATCAATTCTTCCACATCTTATGACTACAGCTGCTAAGAAGAATCAGGTAAAAAATGAGATTGTTATTCTTACCGCTACTTCCGGAGATACAGGTAAAGCGGCAATGGCCGGATTTGCAGATGTTCCGGGAACCAAGATCATCGTTTTCTATCCGAAACATGGTGTAAGTCCTATCCAGGAGAAACAGATGGTAACTCAGAAAGGCAACAATACATATGTTGTGGGAATTACCGGAAACTTTGACGATGCACAGACTGCCGTAAAGAAAATGTTCAATGATAAGGAACTGGAAGCAGAACTTGATGCTGCAGGATATCAGTTCTCATCTGCGAACTCTATCAATATCGGACGTCTGGTACCGCAGATCGTTTATTATGTATATGCATATGCATCACTTGTACGTCAGGGCAAGATCAAAGACGGTCAGGAGATCAATGTGGTAGTACCTACCGGAAACTTTGGAAATATCCTGGCTGCTTATTATGCAAAACAGATGGGACTTCCGGTTCACAAACTTATCTGTGCCTCCAATGATAACAAGGTTCTGTATGATTTCTTCCGCACAGGAACTTATGACAGAAAGCGTGACTTTATCCTTACAACCTCACCGTCCATGGATATTCTGATCTCCAGCAATCTGGAACGTCTGATCTACCGTATCGCAGGCGGTGATGCAAAAAAATGTGCAGAGCTGATGCAGTCTCTTACTGCAGGCGGCGAGTATACCATCACAGAAGACATGAAGGCACAGCTTGCAGACTTCTATGGCAATTACTGTACAGAAGACGAAACAGCAAAAACAATCGCAGAAATCTTCAAAGACAGTCATTATGTGATAGATACCCATACTGCAGTTGCAGCAGGTGTTTATGACAAATATGTAAAAGATACCAATGATACCACACCAACTGTCATTGCATCCACAGCAAGCCCATATAAATTTACAAGAAGTGTAATGGAAGCACTTGGAGCAGATACAGACGGTAAGGATGATTTTGCACTGGCTGATGAACTGAGTGCGCTTTCCGGAGTGAAACTTCCACAGGCAGTTGAGACGATCCGCACAGCACCGGTGCTTCATAACCGGGTGGTAGATGCGCCGGATATGCCAAAGGCAGTAAAAGATATCCTTGGAATCCGATAATCGTTACTGTTCACTCCGTTCACAGTAACGTAGCCAAAATTCATTCCAGATTGCCTGCGGCAATGGAATTTTGGCTTGTATGTCTCGGGATTTTGGCATATTCATGCCAAAACACCTCGCGGGATAGTGGTGTGTGAACAGTAACCGATAATCTCCATATTATAAAAAATATAATTAATTCTACATTTTATGTTGAAAAAGAACATATACTGGAGTATAATAAAAATCAGTTAAAAACAGTGAATATCCTGAAATGTACGAGGCCCCTTCTTTTTTTGAACCTACATCGACTTTAACGGGAACCCAACATCGCAGGCCGGATGTCAGGCCGTCATTATGCAGCGGAAGACAGAAGGTCTGTTGAGGATACCCACCTAGCTGCGGCTAGGCGTCAATGGGAAGGGAACGGCATTTCGGGAACTGTAAAAATGAGCCGTAGAGAGGCTCTTTTTTATTATCTTTTGGATTTAATATTATTTTATGATACGGGAGGTTGGAAACAATGAGTGTTTCTGAAAGAAAGTTCGGTGTATTACAGACTGGGGAAACAGTAAAAATTTTTCATCTGGAAAACAAATCCGGGGCATATGTGGAAGTGACAGATTTTGGAGCAATCCTGGTTAAGGTCTGCGTACCTGATAAAGATGGTACTTTAACAGACGTAGTACTTGGATATGATGATCTGGCATCTTATGAAGTAAATGGATGCTTTTTCGGTTCAACCATCGGCAGAAACGGAAACCGCATCGGCGGTGCGAAATTCTCTGTCAATGGCAAAGAAGTAGTTCTTGCTCAGAATGAGAATGACAATAATCTTCACAGCGGTCCTGACGGATTTGAAAAAAAGCTCTGGAAAGTGGCTGAGATTTCCGATGATAAAAACAGTGTTATATTTAACCGTATAAGTCCGGATGGCGAGAATGGTTTCCCGGGAGAATTTGATGTGTCTGTAAAATATGAGTTTACGGAAGACAACGAACTGAAGATCCATTATCAGGGAATCTGCGATGAGCCGACAGTTGCCAATATGACAAATCATTCTTATTTCAATCTGAATGGTGAGGGAAGCGGAACCGCCATGGATCAGTATCTTACAATCCATGCAAAATATTATACACCTGTAGCCGACAGTCATTCCATTCCTACAGGAGTGTATGAGGAAGTTGCAGGGACTCCCATGGATTTCAGAACTGCCAAACAGATCGGGCAGGATATTGAAGCAGAATTTGAGCAGCTGAAATTCACAGGCGGATATGACCACAATTATGTGACAGACAACTATGCAAAAGGAAACAGAAGACTGATCGCAACCGCATACAGTGATAAAACCGAAATTGCCATGGATGTCACTTCCGACTGTCCATGTGTACAGTTTTACGCAGCAAATTTTGTCGAAAATGAACATGGTAAAAATGGTCATACTTACAATAAGCGGGATGCTTTCTGTCTGGAAACGCAGGTTGAACCGAATGCGGTCAATGTTGAAGATTTCCACTCCCCGATTCTTAATGCAGGTGAACAGTATGATTCTGTGACTGCTTATCATTTCTACATCAGAAAGTAAAAATCTGACCATAAAACTAATTACATATTGATCCGGTTTTTTTCATATCTACAGCGTTCCAGCATGAAAAGAACCGGATTTTATTATCCATAATTCATGTTTGTCATAACGGCAGTTTCATGGTATGATAGTAAACAGAGATATTCGAAACAGTTATCTTTATAATTACAGCAATCACCATAAATGCATTATCAGAAATGACTGCTGTAAAATAACAGAATGGAGACATATATGAAAAAGAAAAATAAAACCCGGTCTGTTACAGGGCTTTTATTCGGGTTTATGGAACGTGTATCCGGAGATCACGTAGGAGCTTATGCGACACAGGCAGCGTATTTTCTGATCATGTCTTTTATTCCCTGTATTCTGTTTCTGACTACACTGGTACGGTATACACCTCTGACCTATAATGTAGTCAGGGATGCGATCGTTGCTTTTATTCCGGAGAATCTGCAGAGTTTTGTTCTGGGGATCGTGGTAGATGTATACAAAAGAAGTACTGCAATTGTCCCTTTGTCAGCAATTGTGGCACTGTGGTCTGCCGGAAAAGGAATGCAGTCTATCATCAATGGATTAAATACCATTTATCACGTAAAAGAAACCCGTAACTGGCTGTTAACCAGAATTTATGCAGTATTCTATACTTTATCACTGGTGATTGCGGTAATCGTGTCTCTGCTTATGCTTGTACTCGGAAACGAAATACAGAAAGTTGTATCAAGATATATTCCTTTTCTTGGAAGAGTTCTGGGAAAAATACTGGGGGCAAGAGCACTGTTGGTATTTGGTGTGTTGTTTCTGGTTTTTCTTATGTTGTATAAGGTTCTTCCGAACAGAAAAGCCACATTCAAAAGCCAGATTCCCGGAGCCTTGATCATAGCAGTTGCATGGTCGATATTTTCATACGGATTCTCTTTTTATTTTGAGATTTTTCCGGGGTTCAGTAATATGTACGGAAACCTTGCGACGATCATCATGGTCATGGTATGGTTGTATATCTGTATGAATCTTCTGTTATACGGTGCAGAGATCAATGCTTATTTTGAAAAAGAATTCCGGATTGCACATAAATCGGTACAGGAACTGCTGGCACATGAAAAAGAAAAAAAGCAGCAGGAAAATGAATGAATTTTGGCTACGTTGTGAACATGACAGTCAGGGGGCTTTTTATTGTAAAGCCTTTCTGAGTGTGCTATAATAAACCATAATTTTGGAGAAACAAAAAGGAATCAGTTCTATGATCGTTGTATATTTGATATTTTTGGCTGTCATTCAGGCTGTGACGGAATTTCTTCCTGTCAGCAGCCTGGGACATTTATGCATATTGGAACAATATATGGGAATCGGCCACGAAACCGGATTGCTGTCAGAAACGATGCTCCATCTTGGAAGTGCGGCAGCAATTATATTTTTGTTCCGCAAAGATTTAAAAAAAATCGGACTGGGACTTCTGGGGATGTTTATGGATATGATCGGTAATCTGAATCTATATATCCATAACAAGAAGACAGGGGAAAATTTGGGCTATGCCAGAATAGTCACCGGAACATATCGGAAAACAGGTGCACTTCTTGTGATTTCCATGATTCCAACAGCACTTCTGGGACTTACAGGAAAACGGCTGGCTCTTCTGGCCGCAGACTCTCAGATTGTTCCGGGAATCGGATTTTTACTTACAGGCGTATTTCTTCTGGTAACAGATCTGAATAAATCCGGTGGAAAAAAGGGACCGAGAGAGGCTTCTTATGACAGCGCCATGTGGATTGGAATTTGTCAGGGGATTGCTGTCTTTCCGGGGATTTCCAGAATGGGATTTACGTTATGTGCTGCACTGTTATGCGGATATAACCGCAAATTTGCGGTTCGTTTTTCTGTTTTTATGAGTCTGCCTGCTATCATAGGTGCTTTTTTTACGGAAATCGGAAATTTTGGTGCTTCTGAAATGACGGCAGGACTTGGGTTTACCTATGTATTTGCAATGATCATCGCCGGTTTTGCGGGATGTCTTGTTATCCGAAATACAATAGCCATGACTCAGAATATAAAATTACGCTATTTTGCATATTATTCATTTATAGTCGGTATTATTACACTGGCATTAAATTTTGCCCTGTAAAGGGAAGATATTTACGAGAAGATCAAGGAGGGGAGCCTTAGAATGGCAGCATCAAAGAGTAAGAATACCGGGCATTCGGGAAGAAATACAAAAAAGAAGACAGCAATGGAACAGGAAGTCGGCAGATTTCAGACAGAAATCATATTATTTGTGATTCTGGCCGCATGTGTGATCCTGATGGCAAGCAATTTTGGAGCAGGTGGTTTTGTGGGAGATGCGATCAGTAATTTCTGTTTCGGACTGATGGGACTGATGGCATATCTGTTTCCTATCGTATTTTTCCTTGAAGCAGCATTTATTCTGATCAACAAAACAAACCGGCTGGCATATAAGAAACTTGCAGCGGCGTTTGTGATGTTTCTGTTTCTGTGTGGGGCAGCGCAGCTTCTCACAGACGGATATATGCAGAGTACAACTTTGCTGGATTATTATGCTTTAAGCGCAGATTATAAAACAGGCGGTGGTCTGATCGGAGGAGCGATCTGTATTTCTGTCACATCTGCTTTTGGAACTATCGGCGGATATGTGATCATTATACTGGCATTTGTTGTATGTATGATCATTATCACACAGCGCTCTCTGCTTGATTTTGTAACGCGGCTGGTTATAAAGGTGTGTGATTTTGTAAAAGACAGACATATGCGCTATATGCAGGGGCAGCCTGAACGTGAGCGATATAGAGAAGAACGTGCCAGAGAACGTCAGCTTATAAGAGAACAGCGGCGTGAAGAAAGAGTCCGCAGACTGGAGGAAGAAATTGGCGATGATGAATTTTCAGATGATGACTTTCTCATGGATCCTTCGGAAGCAAAAAAAATGAAAAAAGGCGGCTTTCTGGAAGGAACCAAGCTGACAGGCTATTCTGAACAGAAGCCAAAGAAAAAGGGGAAACTTCTGAAAAAAGCAACAGATGCAGATAAAGCAGCAGCAGAAACAGCCGAAGCTGCGGAGAATACCGAGAACACAGGGATTAAATCCTCTGATGATGCGGATAATAAACCATACATCGATGCTCCGATGAATTTTGAGATTCACAGAGCGGATACATCCCCGGATACATACGAGGCAGATAATGAATCACAACAGCAGGAAGACCTTCCATTTGAAGATGCTGTCACTGACCGGAAGAAATCTGTGGTTTCAGAACCGGAGGAAGATCTGCCCCCTTTTCAGGATGAGAAGGCAGTGCGGCCGCCTTCGAAAAACCCCAAATCTTCTGAAAAGGAGATACAGAGCGGAATTGTAAACATTCAGCATGAGATCACCCGACAGGAAGCAGCCGTAAAAAAAGAATATAAATTTCCAGCCTTAAATCTGCTGAAGAAAGGAAGCAGCAAAGCTCAGGGGGATTCTGATGCCTATCTGCGTAAGACTGCAAAAAAACTCCAGGAAGTACTTCACAATTTCGGCGTGAACGTGACTGTCACTAATGTGAGCTGCGGACCAACAGTTACCCGTTATGAACTTCAGCCCGAGATGGGAGTGAAGGTCAGCAAAATTGTAGGTCTTGCAGATGACATCAAACTGAATCTTGCCACTCCTGATATCCGTATTGAAGCACCGATCCCCGGCAAAGCAGCAGTGGGCATTGAGGTTCCCAATAAAGAGAACAGTACGGTTATGCTCAGAGATCTGCTCCAGTCAGAAGAATTTCAGAAGGCAAAATCCAAACTTTCTTTTGCAGTAGGAAAGGATATTGCAGGTAAGACTGTAGTTGCGGATATTGCCAAAATGCCACATCTTCTCATCGCAGGTGCAACCGGTTCAGGTAAATCAGTATGTATCAATACACTTATCATCAGTATCCTGTACAAGGCAAATCCGGATGAAGTAAAGCTTATCATGATCGATCCTAAAGTAGTAGAGCTCAGTGTGTATAACGGAATTCCACATTTGTTTATTCCGGTTGTGACAGATCCGAAGAAAGCAGCAGGCGCATTAAACTGGGCAGTACAGGAGATGACAAACCGTTACAATACATTTGCGGAGTACGGTGTCCGTAATCTGGATGAATATAATAAAAAAGCAGAGCAGATCAAGGCGGCAGGAGCTGAAGAAGAACCTGTGAAAATGCCGCAGATTGTGATCATCGTGGATGAGCTTGCAGACCTTATGATGGTTGCGCCCGGAGAGGTGGAGGATGCTATCTGTCGCCTGGCCCAGCTTGCACGTGCGGCGGGTATCCATCTGATCATTGCCACACAGAGACCATCTGTAAATGTTATCACCGGTCTGATCAAGGCGAATATGCCTTCCAGAATTGCTTTCTCTGTATCTTCCGGTGTGGATTCCAGGACAATTCTGGATATGAACGGAGCCGAGAAGCTTCTTGGAAAAGGTGATATGCTCTTTTATCCTCAGGGATATCAGAAGCCTGCAAGACTTCAGGGTGCATTTGTATCTGATGATGAGGTAAGTGCTGTGGTTGAATTTCTTGCAGATAAAAATCCGGGTGTCCAGTATAACCAACAGATCGAGCAGCAGGTAAATTCTCCTGTAACAACAGGTATGTCCGGAGATGAAAGGGACATCCATTTTGAAGAAGCAGGTAAGTTTATCATAGAGAAAGAGAAAGCTTCTATTGGTATGCTGCAGAGAATGTTTAAGATTGGTTTCAACAGAGCGGCAAGAATCATGGATCAGCTCTGCGACGCAGGTGTAGTGGGACCGGAAGAGGGAACAAAACCGAGAAAAGTTCTTATGTCTATGGAGGAGTTTCAGAATTATCTGGAAAATCAGTAAGTGAGGACTGTCTATGAAATGTCCTAAATGTCATAAAGAGGTGGAAAAAGGCTCTCTGTACTGCCCCTACTGCCTTGCGGAGATACCCTGGGTAAGAGAATTCAGCACAGTGGAAACTCTGATGAAAAAGGAGCAGCAGAACCGCCCATCCGAAAAAAAACAGAAAACAGAAATTATAAAATATTTCAAACATCCAAAAAGAAGAAAGCTGAAATTCAGCAGAAAACAGCTTCTATGTCTGCTTCTGTGTGCGGCGACACTGCTGGGGTTCTTTTGTTATCGGCAGTTAAATACTTTTTCTGCCTTATATTCCAGGGCAAAAAAACAATATGCACAGCAAAACTATGAAGAAGCACAGCGGATTGCAGAAAATGCTCTGGATAAAAATCCCAAAAATGAAGCCGCCAATCTTCTTCTGGCCAAAAGTATGGAGAAATCAGGCGATAAACGATCTGCACTTCTTGTTTTGCGCCCGTTTATCCAGAACAAAACTGCGGGAACAGGAATATATAAAGAGTATGTGAAGCTTCTTACACAGGAGGGAAAGACCAACGAAGTCAGACTGATCCTGAAATCTGCTGACAGAGAGGTGCAGAATGCCTGCGCAGAATATATCTGCGAAACACCTGTATCAAATCCTGCCCCCGGAACCTATACTACAACGCAGACTCTGAAACTGGAAGGTAACTGCCAAAAGATTTATTACACATTAGATGGAAGCACACCTACCAGAAAGAGTAAAGTATATACAGAACCTATTATTCTGAGGGAAGGCACAACTGAATTAAAAGCCTTTGGTGTAAATGATAAAAACATCGAAAGTGATGTGATCAGCAGAAAGTATGTGATTGTTTTAAATGCACCGAAAGCCCCTAAGGTAACACCTAAATCAGGGGATTACAATAAAAAAACAGAGATTAAGATCACTGTTCCGGATGGATGTAAGGCATATTATGCATTTGATTCTGAACCGGATCTTAACAGTACTGTTTATGAACAGCCAATCTCCATGCCTGTGGGTTACCATAGGCTGAATGTTATTCTTGTTGCAGCAAATGGCAAGACCAGTAAAATGACTGCTATGGAATATTATCTGCAGTACTAAAAATACTGTGATTTTATCGCTGATTTTATTAAAATAGAAGGAAGAAGATCATGGAAATCCGTATTGTTACAGTTGGAAAGATCAAAGAAAAATATCTGTGTGACGGAATCGCAGAATATGCCAAACGGCTGAGCAGATACTGCAGGCTGACTTTCTGTCAGGTAGCAGATGAAAAAACACCGGATAAAGCGTCAGAAGCACTGAACACACAGATTAAAAATACAGAAGGCGAACGTCTGATGAAACATATACGCGAACAGGATTATGTTATCGCACTGGCAATTGACGGAAAAACGCCGGATTCTGTAGAACTCTCTCAAAAAATTGAGAAACTGGGAGTTTCCGGTATCAGTTCCATTGCATTTGTGATCGGAGGTTCCTTAGGACTGAGTGAGAGTGTTCTGAAACGTGCAGATTATAAACTCAGCTTTTCCAGAATGACTTTTCCGCATCAGCTGATGCAGATGATCCTTTTGGAACAGATATACAGAAGCTACCGCATTATGAATCACGAACCCTACCATAAATGAACGAATGTACCAACAAGTCCAAAAGAAAGAAGAAAACTATGAACACAGAAAAATTTGAAGAATTCATTTCACAGTACCCGATTTTTGAATACCGCATACTGGACACAAAAGATATTACAATTCAGGAACGCGTGCGCACGATCTGCCAAGAAGAATGCGAACGTTATGATTCTACCTGGGCCTGTCCCCCCGCAGTAGGAACCCTGCAGGAATGTGAAAAAAAAATAAAAAGTTATCCTCAGGCTGTCTTCTTTTCCAGTGTAGCAGAAGTTTCGGATATCATGAACATGGAAGAAATGCTTTCTACAAGACGGGCACACGAGGACCTGACTACAGAGGTGGGAAAATATCTGAATAAAGAAGGGTATGAAACTTATATCCTGTCTACAGAATCCTGTGATATCTGTGGAAAATGTGCCTATAAAGAGGGAAAGCCATGCAGATATCCTGATCGGATGCATCCATGTCTGGAAAGTCATGGTGTAGTAGTAAATGAGATTGTAGAGCGTGAATCTATGGAATATAATCTGGGTGGAAATACAATTCTGTGGTTTTCTATGGTTTTGTTTCGATGATTGCTGCTGAAACGTGTTTTAAAGAAAGTTCTTCCGGCATAGACTGATAGTAAAAGCCGGGGGAACTTTTTTTATGAAAAAAGCAGGACAATGGAAAAACCGGATGGTGCTGGCATTAGAACTTCCGCCTGATCTGGCATATAATGAAACGATCGTCACACTGACCGGTCAGACGGAAGCTGTTATCGAAAATTATAAATCTGTTTTTAAATATACACCTTCTGAAATTGTGATACAGTCTTTTTGCGGAAAAGTGACCATATCCGGGAAAAATCTTGAAATCCGCTGGTACAATTCCAGTGCAATGAAAGTGACGGGAAGTATTTATGATATAAAAGCGGGTGACAGCGAATGTTGAAATTTTTGAAATTAATATATGGTTATGTGATCATCCTTGTAAGAGGAGAAAATCTGGAACGCTTTCTGAATCTCTGCAAAAGCAGAAAAGTTTATATGGAAAAGATCCGGTACAGAGAGGACGGCCAGCTTATGGCACAAATGCAGGCCGCTGATTTCTTTCGCCTGAGACCTCTCCGGAATAAAACAGGTGTACATATTCAGATCATACAGAGACGGGGAATGCCCTTCTTTTTTTTAAGGAATAAAAAAAGAAAGGCTTTTTTTACAGGCATGATTCTGGGAGGTATCCTGATATTTTTTTTGACAGGGAGAATCTGGAATATCCACATTGAAGGAAATGTCAGAAACAGTACCGGAGAAATCCTCGATTTTCTGGATAAGCAGGATATAAACCATGGGATGTCCAAAAAAAAGATCAACTGTTCAGAAGTTGCAGCAGCTGTACGGAAAAATTTTCCGGAGATTACCTGGGTATCTGCCAGAATAGAAGGAACCCGTCTGATTCTTAATATCCAGGAAGGAATTATCCCCAAAAAAACCAACAGTAATACCTCACCCTGTAATCTGCTCGCAGACAAGGACGGAGTGATCACAGATATGATCGTCCGAAGGGGCATACCGGTAAAAAAGCCCGGGGATTCCTGCAAAAAAGGGGAACTTCTGGTATCCGGGGAACTTCATATCATGAATGACAGTCAGGAAGTCCTGCGAAAGGAATACGTTCATGCAGATGCGGATATTTTTATTTCCAGACAAATTTCCTATTATCAGGAATTTCCATTAAAATACCGTACAGAAATCCCTGCCGGCAAAAAGAAAAAAGAAATGTATTTCCGGTTTGGGCACTGGTATCTGGGATTGTATCCGGCATTACATACAGGTCAGAAACGTATCACAGAGGAAATTCCTCTGCGTATCACAGAAAATTTTATACTTCCTGTATGGATCGGATGGACCGAAACTACTGATTATACAATAAAAGAAGAAACCTATACCAGGAAAGGAGCCGAGAAGGAAGCTGTGCGAAGATTTCATCAATATGAAAAGAAGCTGCTTCAAAATGGCATTAAGATCAGTGAAAATCATATTACTACCAGGCTGACAGAATCTCTGTGCATTACCGGAGGAACCCTGCTTATCATCGAACAGACAGGCGAAAAAAGCCGGATAACATAAAATTCCATAAAAATTTGTATTTAAAAAGTTGCAGGGAGGTGTTACAATGGATGCATCTGGTTTTAACCGGACTTTGATTATCGTCCATAAACGAGGCAATAATCCATTATTAACTTATCAACAGGAAAGGACATCACAGGATGGCTGGCAATATTATTGAATTACACACAGAAGTCCCCGCAGAACTGGAAGCAAATGTATTTGGCCAGTTTGATGAGCATCTTAAGCTGATCGAGAGAACACTGAATGTGACAGTGATCTCCAGAGACGGAATCCTTAAGATACTTGGCAATGAACAGAATGCGGCTTCTGCGAAGAAACTGATAGAAGAACTGACAGTACTTGCAAAAAGAGGCAACACGATCACGAAACAGAATGTCAATTATGCTCTTTCTCTGGCAATGGAACAGAGAAACGAAGTTCTCACAGAAATAGACAAAGATTTTATCTGTAACACCATACAGGGCAGACCTATCAAGCCCAAAACACTGGGGCAGAAAGATTATGTAGAACAGATACGCAAAAAAATGATCGTGTTCGGTGTAGGTCCTGCCGGTACCGGCAAGACCTATCTGGCGATGGCAATGGCTGTCACAGCCTTCCGAAATGAGGAGGTCAGCAGGATCATCCTGACACGTCCTGCTATTGAGGCCGGTGAGAAGCTGGGATTTCTTCCGGGAGATCTGCAGAGCAAGGTAGATCCTTATCTGAGACCACTCTATGATGCACTGTACCAGATCATGGGAGCGGACAGCTTTGCGAAAAATATGGAGCGCGGCCTGATCGAGGTTGCACCGCTTGCATATATGCGCGGACGTACACTGGATAATGCATTTATCATTCTCGATGAAGCACAGAATACTACTCCGGCACAGATGAAGATGTTCCTGACACGTATCGGATTTGGTTCCAAGGTTATCATCACCGGAGATGCCTCACAGAAAGATCTTCCAAGAGATACCACATCCGGACTTGACGTGGCAATGAAAGTACTGAAAAAAATAGACGACATTGGCTTCTGCCAGCTTACCAGCAAGGATGTTGTCCGTCATCCTCTGGTACAGCAGATTGTACAGGCTTATGATGCCTATGAGAAGAAACAAAAACCTGAAAGACCGGCAAGACGCAGAAACGGGGTAAATGAACGATGAACATGCAGATTGATTATGAGACAGAGCGTGAACTGGGGATCGACTATGAGACACTGGCAGTAAAGGTAGCTGACAAGGTTCTTGAAATGGAAAAATGTCCCTATGATGCACAGGTGAATCTTGTACTTACAGATAACGAAGAGATTGAGAGAGTTAATACTGAGTTTCGCGATATCGCAAGACCTACGGATGTTTTATCCTTCCCTATGATTCCTTTTGAGACACCGGCAGGATATGATATTGTGGAGGAAGATGAATCTTACTTTGATCTGGATACAGACGAACTTCTTCTTGGAGATATCATGATCTCAGTTGACAAGGTATTTGCGCAGGCAGAGGAATACGGACACAGTGTGACAAGAGAATTCTGTTTTCTGGTTGCACACAGTATGCTGCATCTGCTGGGATATGACCATATGACTCCCGGGGAAGCGGCAGTCATGGAGGCAAAACAGGCGAAAGCCCTGGAGGAGCTTGGGATTACACGCTGATCTTCAAATTCTGTTATTGCAGGCAATTTCTGATGGATTTTGTCTCGTAACTGTAAAGACACTGAACAGTTACAAAAATATATTTATATGGAGTAACAAAAAGATGAATTACCGGGAACGACTTAAAGATAAAAAACGTATTGTAATTAAGATCGGTTCTTCTTCCCTGACTCATTCGGAGACAGGAAGACTGAACCTTCGCAAACTGGAAGTGCTGGCAAGAGAGCTCAGTGACCTTCGCAATCAGGGAAAAGATGTCATACTGGTTTCTTCAGGAGCTATAGCAACAGGTGTGGCAGCTCTTGGAATGCATGAGAAACCCACAGAACTGAAAGGAAAACAGGCATGTGCAGCAGTAGGACAGGCCAGACTGATGATGATTTATCAGAAACTTTTTTCTGAATATAATCAGCTTTCCGCTCAGATCCTTATGACCAAAAATACTATGGTTAATAATGTTAACCGAAAGAATGCTCAGAATACTTTCAATGAACTGCTCAGTCTGGGAGTGATTCCCATTGTAAACGAGAATGACTCCATTTCCACCTATGAGCTTCAGAATCTGGAGAAATTCGGAGATAATGATACATTGTCTGCAATGGTTGCCGCACTTGTACGGGCAGATCTGCTGATTCTGTTATCAGATATTGATGGTCTTTTTACAGATGATCCCAATACTAATCCTGATGCAAAATTCATTGATGTGGTAGAAAATCTGGATGATAATCTGCTTAACATGGGAAAAGGTACTTCTGGAAGTAAGGTAGGAACCGGCGGAATGGCTACTAAGCTGACAGCAGCACAGATCGCTTCTGCAGCAGGCGTAGATATGGTGATCGCAAACGGAGCCGATTTCCATATTATCCATAAGATCACAGAGGGACGCAAGTACGGTACGCTGTTTGTAAGCCAGTCCAAAGAAGAAGTTTATCTGATCGATATTATTGACAGACTGTTATAATACCGGAAATTTACCGGTGCCAAATGACATTCACAGAGTAAATGGCTGTGTTTACAGACAGACTGCCGCAGACAAAAAACAGGAGGAAGAACTATGGAAGTTGAGAAAATCGACCGCATTAATGCACTTGCACATAAAGCCAAAAGTGTGGGGCTTACTGAAGAAGAGAAAAAAGAAAGAGAACTGCTGCGCAAGGAATATATTGCATCTGTCCGCATGAACCTTCGCGCTCAGCTGGACAATGTGGATGTTCAGCAGGAAGACGGAACAATCATTAATCTGGGTGAAAAATATGGAATCAAAAAAAGACATTAGAAAGAAGATTTTCGCAGAAAGAAAGCTGCGCACAGATGAACAGATAGAGGCAATGAGCCGCACGATCACTGACAAAGTGACCGCACTTCCTGCATTTAAGAATGCGAACCGCATTCTGGTATATGCAGATTACAATCATGAAGTTGTCACAGAGTATCTTATAAAAGAAGCATGGAAGGCCGGCAAGGAGGTTGCGGTTCCCAAGGTTGTGGGAAAGGATATGGTATTTTATAAGCTGACAGACTTTGCCCGGCTGGAACCCGGATATTTTGGGATTCCTGAACCTGTATCGGGAGAGATCGTCAACTGGTCAAAGGCTCTTATGATCATGCCAGGAGTGGCTTTTGACAGAGCAAACCACAGAGTCGGATACGGCGGTGGTTTCTATGACCGTTATCTTGAGAAACATCCGCAGCTTGAAAGAGTTGCCATTGCATTTTCTTTTCAGATGTTGCCGGAGGTTCCCACAGAACCTACTGATATCTGTCCGCAGATCATAGTAACAGAAGAGGAGATATGCTATCTTACTGACTGAAAGGGGACCTGATCATGAATGAAATGCTGAACCGCCTTGGCATAAATGCGAAGGCAGCTGAAACAGAAATGAGAAATCTTTCTACAAACCAAAAGAATGAAGTACTTCTTGCAGTAGCAGACAAACTGGTAAAGGATGCACAGACTCTGATCAGTGCCAACAGGCTGGATGTGGAAACCGGAAAAAGGAATCATATGCCTGAGGGGCTGATCGACAGGCTTCTTCTCACAGAGAGCAGGATTGAAGGAATGGCAGAGGGCCTGCGCCAGGTAGCAGCCCTGGATGATCCTGTCGGGGAAGTAACCGGGATGAAAAAACGCCCAAACGGACTGCTGATCGGGCAGAAGAGAGTACCTCTTGGCGTGATCGGAATTATCTATGAAGCAAGACCGAATGTAACTGCGGATGCATTTGCACTCTGCTTTAAGACCGGTAATGTAGTAATCCTAAAGGGTGGAAGTGATGCGATCCATTCCAACGAGGCCATTGTAAACTGTATCAGGGAAACTTTGAATGAACAGGGCGTGACAGAGGATGCGATTCAGCTGATTTCTGATACATCCAGAGAGACAGCAGCAGAATTCATGAAGATGAACCAGTATGTGGATGTACTCATCCCGCGAGGCGGCAGAGGCCTGATCAAAGCCGTAGTGGAGCAGAGCACCATCCCTGTGATTGAGACCGGTACTGGAAATTGCCATATTTATGTGGATGAAACCGCAGACCTTGAGATGGCAGCAGACATTATCATGAATGCCAAGACTCAGAGAGTAGGCGTCTGCAATGCCTGCGAATCTGTTCTTGTACATAAAGATGTAAAGGATGCCCTGCTTCCAGTCCTTGCAAAGCGTCTGCAGGAGAAACATGTGGAGATCCGCGCAGATGAAGCGGCTTATGCGTTGATCCCGGGAGCTGTACACGCAACAGAAGAAGACTGGGGCAAAGAATATCTGGATTATATTCTTTCTATTAAAGTGGTTTCTTCTGTGGAAGAGGCGATCGCCCACATCAATAAATATAATACAAAACATTCAGAGGCAATTATTACCAACAATTATGAACATGCACAGAAGTTTCTGGATGAGGTGGATGCTGCGGCAGTTTATGTCAATGCCTCCACACGTTTTACAGATGGATTTGAATTCGGTTTCGGGGCAGAGATCGGTATCAGCACACAGAAGCTTCATGCGAGGGGACCTATGGGACTTCTGGCTCTGACCACAACGAAATATATCATCTATGGAAACGGACAGGTACGCCCATAGACAGCACATTGATTTTTTCTGAGGGATGTGCTATACTTCAATTCAGATTTGGGATTACTGACTGCTTCGTGGGGAATAAGAAATCGGATGGTGTCAGTAGTGATTTTAACTAAAACTCATCTATGGGAGGACATACAATGAGAAAAAAACAACTTTTTGCATTATTAATGGCAGGTGCCCTGTCTGTAGGAATGGCACCGACAGCCACATTTGCAGCAGATACTGCTGCTGAGACATCAGCCGAAGGCGAACTGGAAGGTGAACTTGACTCTGCAGATACAGAAGAACCTTCTGAAAATCCGGCTGAAACTCCTGAGGAACCAGCCGAAGATCCAGCCGAAACACCGGAAGATCCGGCTGAAACTCCTGCCGAAACAACAGCTGATCCTACAGAGGCACCGGCTGCTGAAGAAACTGATGAGCAGGCTGCTGAGGCAGGATCTGCGATTGTGATTGGCGGAGATTCCTTTACTTCTCTGGAAAAAGCGTTCGCAGCAGTACCAGACTGTGAGGATATGATAAATGGTGAGCCTACTTATGTAAAATTAAAAGGAACCATTGAAGTTAACAACACAATAAATGTTCCTGAAAAGAAGAATATCATGCTGGTTGCTGCTGAAGATAATACTACGATCAAACGTGCAGCCGGCTTTACTGAGAGTATGTTTACTGTTAATGGTGGTAATCTTCAGATGGCAGGCGGTTCTGTGACTGATTCAGATGGAAATGCTATCGGTTCAGGCAGTTTAACTGTTGATGGTACAGGCGATGACGTTACTGGTTCGATTGTAGAAGTAGCAAGTGGTAATTATGCATTAATTGACGGTACAACTCTGAAAGGAAATACCACAACCGGAAATGGCGGTGCGGTCAACAATGCTGCCGGTGCAAATGTATATCTTCTGGGTGGTACTATCACAGCAAACTCCGCAGCAGCAGGCGGTGCAATTTACAGTGAAGGAACTGTCAATATTCGTGGAACCGTAAGTGTTACAGGAAATACGGTTACAAATTCTTTTGAAGCTGCAAGTAACCTTGTGCTTGCCAAAGATGGTGTGATCAATGTAAGCGGTGCTGTTACAGGTTCTGCCATTGGTGTTGCTGTTCAGGAGGCTAACGCCGGAAGAACAGTCGTAAAGCTGGGTGACGCTGTTACTGATGTGAAACTGGCGGATGTTCTTTCTCAGATTACATATGAGGGAGATTCCAGCCTTAAAATCGGAGAAGACGGAACTTTAGTCAGTACAACAGAACCGTCCCCTACCCCAACTCCTGCAGAAGAAAAACTGAAAGTAACAGGAAAAGAATGCAAATGGTCAGGAAGTGGTACTGTTAAAATTAAGTTCCAGTCAAATGTAAAAGGTACCTATTATATAGACTGGGTAAAACGTGGTGAGAAAGCACCGACAATCGATACTTCCAGAGTAGGTGCTCCTATTGAGGCTGATACAAATGTAACAGCAAAAGTTACTGATCTTCCTGACTATGATGTTGATATTTATGTATGTGTGATCAGTGATAAGGATAAGAGTAATTATGGCTCTGTAATGTTCCAGCCTGATTCAAAAGAACGTCCTGTTACACCTACACCATCTCATACTCCGGTAGTACCCGATGTAAAAGAGAGTGTTGTACAGGGATTTGAGAAAGCACTTGTGTTCTATCCGAATACTTTCTATGACTTCAAGGTAATCGGTGCAGGTACACAGAACAATAATCCGGGAGAAGGTGATGTCAGATGGGTACCTGTAGGATGGAGTATGTCTTCTAACCCGTCAACCTGGAACACATCCTGGAAAATTGGTGCCAAGAGTGGTATTTATACAGATGCCGAGAAAGCATATACTATTTACATTAAATATGCAAAACAGGTATACAGTGGAAATGACTGGCAGGAAACAGATGCTTCCGAAGTTCTGCCCTATCAGTTCAAGGCAGCTCCTCTGACACAGGCCACTACCACACCAGGTGCAAACGGAACAAGCGGAGACGGAACCGGATCCGGCGACGGAACTACAGATGGAGGAACTACAGATGTAACTCCTACCACCTATGCAGATGGAACAAACGGAACAGCGAAATCAGCAGTATCCACAGGTGATGAATCACCGATCGGAACTATGCTGGCTCTTGCTGCAGCTTCTGTTCTTGCAGGTGGTTACGTACTGATAAGAAGACGTAAAAAAGAAATGTAAATATAATCCAATTATTTTTAAGAGACAGGTCTTATGGCCTGTCTCTTTTCATATATATAATAATAAGGCAGCCATTCAGCCGTCCATACAGGTCAGAATCCGGAATCTGATCCAGGCTGCTGAACATTTGCCAAAAAGGAGGAAAGAATGTATGTCAACAGAACAGATGGGAACTTATGAAAAAATATACTTCGCATTGTGGGAACTCGGACAGAGATATGGAAATTTTGTCCAGTTCAGAGTGATCGGAAGAAGTCATGATGACAGAATGATCCCCATGCTTGAGATTGGAAAGGGTGATACCTGCATTATCTGTCTGAGCGGAGTGGAAAGCGGAGACAGAAATCTCCCGGAATATCTTTTGTCTATTGCAAAAGATTACTGCAGATCCTATGAAAGCAACTGGACCATCGGAGAAAGTTATGAAGTTCGTAAACTTCTGGATAAGGTTCGTATCTGTATGATCCCCATGCTGAATCCTGACAGCTATGAAATATGTGAATACGGATATGGTGCCATACATAATCCCATCCACAGACAGATGCTGAAAATGCAGGACAGGCCTGTGGAAGAGTATGAATGTAATGCCAGGGGAATTGATCTGCGCAGAAATTTTCCGACTAATTATTATCAGCGGAAAAGAGTGAATCAGGAGCCTGCCAGTGAGAATGAGACTCGTGCCCTGATCAGCATTTTTCAGGAATATTCAAGCCTTGGCCTGCTTACATTCAGTTATTCCAGAGGGAAGATCGTTTACTGCAGACAGGAGAAAGGCTTTGCCTACAATCAGAAAAATTACAGACTGGCAAGGCATTTACAGAAATGTTCCGGCTATCGTCTGGAAAAAGGGATTGCAGGTGGTGCGAGAGTCAAAAAAGCCGGAGCAAAACCTGAGATGGGATCTCCGGAACAGTTTTATGCGGAAGTAATCCGTCAGCCCTCTCTGGCAATTGAGATTCCGGAATACCGCAAGGACGATATGGAAGAACTGCGTCTGATTCCACTTGAATATCTTTATTCTCTAAACAGCGGCATATTGGCAAACGCATAAATCCGTCACATAGTCAAAGAAAAACTGTATCCGAAAATAAAAAGTAATAAAAACAGAGATTAGCGTTTGACATAAAGCCATAGATTCTGTATGATAAAAAGAGTGCCCCGAAATGTTGTAAACAGAAAGATGAGGAATCAATAGTGAATAATAATACACAGGAAAGTAAAATACAGTTAGAATATATCAATAAATGTACAGAGCTTGTGAAGGAAAAATATGAAAAGGCGCCAGCTTTCTTTATCCAGAATGCAGGCTGCCAGATGAATTCCCTGCAGACGGATACAGTGGCCGGTATCGTGAAACGTATGGGCTATACAGAAGTATCCAGAGAAGAAGATGCAGATGTTGTCATCTATAACACCTGCACAGTCCGGGAGAATGCAAACCTGAAGATTTACGGTCATCTTGGCCATCTGAAAAGTATTAAGAAAAAGAATCCTGAACTGAAGATTATATTGTTTGGCTGCATGATGCAGGAGCCGGAAGTAATTGAGAAGATCCACAAAGAATATTCTTTTGTTGATCTGGTTTTCGGTACCCATAACTTCCATAAGTTTCCGGAGCTTTTCTACAGAAGCTTAAATACGGAGGGACAGATCATTGATGTCTGGAAGGAATCTGATGAAATCGTGGAGGGTATGCCTTCTGACCGTAAATATTCCTTTAAAACGGGTGTCAATATTATGTTTGGCTGCAATAATTTCTGCAGTTACTGTATTGTACCATATGTAAGAGGAAGAGAGAAGAGTCGCGAACCGGAGGCGATCATAGAAGAGATCAAGGGTCTGGTGGCTGACGGTGTAACGGAAGTTATGCTTCTGGGACAGAATGTTAATTCTTATGGAAAGACACTGGAACATCCGATTACTTTTGCACAGCTTCTGAAACAGGTGGAAGCAATTGAAGGATTAAAGAGAATCCGTTTCATGACTTCCCATCCGAAGGATCTGTCTGATGAACTGATCCGGACAATGGCAGAGAGCAAAAAAGTGTGCCATCACCTCCACCTTCCCATGCAGTCCGGAAGCAGCCGAATCTTAAAGATCATGAACCGCCGTTATGACAAAGAAAAGTATCTGGAGCTTGTAGCCAAGATCCGTAATGCCGTACCGGATATTTCCCTTACTACAGATATTATCGTTGGTTTCCCGGGAGAAACGGAAGAGGATTTCCAGGATACTCTGGACGTTGTGGAAAAATGCGATTTTGATTCTGCATTTACCTTTATCTATTCCAAAAGAAGCGGCACACCTGCTGCCAAAATGGAGAATCAGGTACCTGAGGATGTGGTAAAAGACCGTTTTGACCGTCTTCTGGCTCTGGTTCAGGAAAAAGGCCGAAAGGCTTCTTCCCGTTTCGAGGGAACTGTTCAGGAAATCCTTGTAGAGGAAGAAAGCAGAGAAAAAGGTATCTTTACAGGAAGAACAGAATATAACCTTCTGGTCCATTTCCCGGGATGTCAGGATCTGATCGGTAAATATGTAAAAGTAAAACTGGATACCTGCAAGGGATTCTATTATTTCGGAAGCCTTGCAGAATAAAAACATTGAAAAATACTAACTGTTTACGAACAGTAATATAAAGGACTTCTACAGAAGCCCATATCAATTTGGATATAAAGGGTGGAAGATAAAAGTGAAACAAAATAAATACGAAATAGATATGTGTAACGGAACCATCATGGACAAGCTGATTTCCTTTTCACTGCCGCTGATGCTGTCCGGAATCCTGCAGCTGATGTTTAATGCTGTGGATATCATAGTGGTGGGAAGATTTAGCGGAAGTCAGGCACTTGCAGCCGTAGGCTCAACCACAGCACTGATCAATGTGTTTACCAATCTGTTTATTGGTATCTCACTTGGTGCGAATGTACTTGCTGCCCGGTTCTATGCGGCAGGAAAAGACCGGGAAATGTCAGATACCGTTCATACGGCTGTAACTCTTGCACTGGTAAGCGGTATCGTCATGGCATTTGTGGGACTGATTTTTTCCAGATGGGCTCTGGAACTGATGGGTACCCCGGATGATGTGATCGGACAGTCTGCACTGTATATGAAAATCTATTTTCTGGGTATGCCGTTTTTTATGCTTTATAATTATGGAGCTGCGATTCTGCGGGCTGTAGGAGATACGAAACGTCCACTGATCTTTCTGGTTATTTCCGGTGTTGTAAATGCAGTACTGAATCTGATCCTCGTAATCATGTTTCATATGGATGTGGCGGGCGTAGCCATTGCTACTGTGATCTCCCAGTTAATTTCCTGCATTCTGGTACTCAGATGTCTGCGTACATCGAAAACCAGCTACCAGCTTCATTTTGGAAAATTAAGGATCAATACTGTCTATTTAAAACAGATTTTCCAGGTTGGGATTCCGGCCGGGATCCAGAGCACAGTCATTAATCTGTCAAATGCTCTGCTTCAGTCCTCGGTTAACTCCTTTGGATCGACCGCCATGGCAGGGTATACGGCGGCCAATAATATTTTCGGTTTTCTGTATGTGGCGGTGAACTCTGTCACACAGGCATGTATGAGCTTTACCAGTCAGAACTATGGTGTGCATAAATTTAGACGTATGGATAAGGTTCTGGTCGACTGTCTTATTATTTCCGTAGTTACCTCCTTTTCCCTTGGATGCGGTGCATATTTCTTCGGTTCTGAGATTCTTAAGATTTATACTGCCGATCCGGAAGTAATCCGCTGCGGACTGGAAATCCTGTCTTACACTACCGTACCTTATTTTCTCTGCGGGATTATGGATCTATTTCCGGGTGCCCTGCGTGGAATGGGACATTCCGGCGTTCCAATGATCCTGTCAGTGATCGGAACAGTAGGAACCAGGATCGTATGGATATTTGGAATATTCCCGCATCACAGATCACTGGCTGTTCTGTTTATTTCCTATCCTGCATCCTGGATGCTGACGATCATTATGCAGGTCACCTGTTTTTATTTTGTCAGAAGAAAAGTGCATAGAGTATAGGTCTTGGAGCTTTCGCGAAAAATAATTACCGGCAGAATATTACCGGCGGTTATTTTCTGTGAGAGCTCTTTTTTGTGTTACTGCTGCTTACTCTGTCCACAGTAATCTTTGTTACTGTTCACACACCACTTGTTTCCGATATGAAAAACAGTATTGACAAATACCCCATAAGGGTATATAGTGACTACTATAAAGATACCCCGTAAGGGTATTTTGAAATCGTTATATGTTTCAGAAATTTATATAAAACAGAGCTTATTTATAAAAATGTACTCTCGGAGTCTTTATTGCACTTGCTTTTATGGCTGATTTTTCGCCAGATGCACCCGAATTTTATCAACGTACGCACCGCGTACGCCTCAAAAATTCGGGCACATCTGACAAAAAATCGTCTCATAAAATCAAGTACAAAAAGATTCCGAGAGTGCATAAAAATCAGAAGGAGGATTTCCCATATGGCAGATACACAGGAGAAAAAAGTCTGTCCCTGCTGCACAAAACACACAATGCGTTCTGAGGAGGAGAGAAAGAAACTGATCAATCGTCTTAAACGTGTGGAAGGACAGATCCGAGGGATTATCGGTATGCTGGAGAATGATGCGTACTGTAACGATATCCTGATCCAGTCCGCAGCAGTCAACGCAGCAGTGAACGCATTTAACAAAGAACTGCTTGCCAGCCATATCCGCAACTGTGTGGCAAGAGATATCCGCGGGGGCAAGGATGAGACGATCGATGAACTGGTGGCTACTTTGCAGAAACTGATGAAGTGAAAGCTGTGTTCAGACTGTTATAGCATCAGAGTACAGCAGAACAAAGATCTGGGAACTGCAAAGCAACAAAGCAGTAGATATCAGGTAAGGAACAACAAGTCGTAGGAGGAATAGAAATGGAACAATACAATGTAACCGGAATGAGCTGTGCAGCCTGCAGCAGCAGAGTGGAGAAGGCCGTATCCAGGGTTCCGGGGGTGACATCCTGTTCGGTCAGTCTGCTGACCAACTCCATGGGAGTAGAGGGAACTGCCGGTGCAGGTGCGATCATCAAGGCAGTACAGGATGCAGGTTATGGAGCATCCTTAAAGGGGGCATCCGGAGAACAGATATCTGCTTCTGCGGCAGAGGAGGCACTGGAAGACCATGAAACACCGGCACTGAAACGAAGGCTGATCGCATCTGTAGGCTTTCTGCTTGTGCTGATGTATTTTTCCATGGGACATATGATGTGGGGCTGGCCTCTTCCGGCATGGTTTAATGATAATCATATTGCCATGGGACTGGTGCAGCTTCTTCTCTCCGGAATCATAATGGTCATTAACCAGAAATTTTTTATCAGCGGCTTTAAGAGTCTGTGGCATCGTGCACCAAATATGGATACCCTTGTGGCACTTGGTTCCATGGCATCCTTTTTGTGGAGTGTTTATGTACTTTTTGCAATGACAAGGGCACAGGTGGACGGAGATTCTGCAGCAGTTATGAATTACATGATGGAGTTCTATTTTGAATCTGCAGCCATGATCCTTACACTGATCACAGTTGGAAAAATGCTGGAAGCCAGATCTAAGGGAAAGACAACGGACGCGCTGAAAGGTCTGATGAAGCTGGCACCTAAGACAGCAGTTGTTGTCCGGAACGGACAGGAGGCTACGGTGCCCATCGAACAGGTCCGAAAAGGTGATGTTTTTGTGGTACGTCCCGGTGAGAACATTCCGGTGGACGGAGTGGTCCTTGAGGGAAACAGTGCTGTCAATGAGGCGGCACTTACAGGGGAGAGTGTTCCTGTTGACAAGAATCCGGGAGATGCAGTCTCTGCTGCAACCGTAAACCAGTCCGGATTTATCAGATGCGAAGCTACCCGGGTAGGCGAGGACACTACTCTTTCCCAGATTATTAAGATGGTCAGTGATGCGGCTGCAACAAAAGCACCTATTGCCAAAATCGCAGACAGGGTTTCAGGAGTTTTTGTTCCGACAGTTATCAGTATTGCGGTTGTCACCACCATTGTCTGGCTGCTGACAGGAAAAGAGTTCGGATATGCACTTGCCAGAGGTATTTCTGTTCTGGTCATCAGCTGTCCCTGTGCCCTTGGACTTGCCACACCGGTTGCCATTATGGTAGGAAACGGAATGGGGGCCAAAAACGGAATCCTGTTTAAAACAGCAGTATCCCTGGAGGAAGCAGGTAAGATCCAGATCGTTGCATTAGATAAGACAGGAACTATCACCAAGGGTGAACCGCAGGTGACAGATATGGTTCCTGCAAAGGGAATCTCAGAGGAAGAGCTTTTAGGCTATGCCTATGCACTTGAGAAGAAGAGTGAACATCCTCTTGCAAAAGCCATTATTGCCAGAGCAGAAGAGAAAAAGATTGTTTTGCAGAAAGTTTCTGATTTTCAGGCTCTTCCTGGAAACGGTCTTCGTGCAGCATTAAACAGTGATGTGCTTACAGGCGGAAATATGAAATTTATCAGCAATGAAACCTCTGTATCACCGGAACTGATGAAGCAGGCAGAAAAACTTGCAGGAGAAGGAAAAACACCACTTCTTTTTGCAAAAGGCGAGAAGCTTCTCGGCATGATCGCAGTGGCAGATGTTATAAAAGAGGACAGTCCTCAGGCAATAAAAGAACTGCAGAACATGGGAATCCGAGTAGTAATGCTTACCGGTGATAATGAACGCACAGCAAAAGCGATCGGAGCACAGGCAGGAGTGGACGATGTAATTGCAGGTGTTCTTCCGGATGGCAAGGAAAGTGTGATCCGTTCTCTGAAGGAACAGGGAAAGGTTGCCATGGTAGGAGACGGAATCAATGATGCCCCTGCACTTACCAGGGCAGACATCGGTATTGCGATCGGTGCAGGAACAGATGTTGCCATTGATGCCGCAGATGTGGTATTAATGAAGAGCCGGCTCAGTGATGTACCTGCTGCCATACGTTTAAGCCGGGCGACACTGAGAAATATCCATGAGAATCTTTTCTGGGCATTCTTCTACAATGTGATCGGTATTCCACTGGCAGCCGGTGTATGGATTCCGATTTTCGGATGGACACTGAACCCCATGTTTGGTGCAGCTGCCATGAGCCTTTCCAGTTTCTGTGTGGTAACCAATGCACTGAGACTGAATCTCTTTAAGGTACATGATGCTTCCAGAGACAAAAAAATAAAACAGAATGTGGAAGAAATCCATTATATTTCAGATAATGTTTCAGATAATGCAAAAATGAAAAATGTAACAGAAAACAGAAGTCTGAAAGCAGAGAATACAGATTTTTGCAACAGTGAAATTCATGATCCAAAAGATCAGGAAAATATAAAAGAAAACAAGGAGAACAAAGAAATGACAACAATCACAGTAAACGTAACAGGAATGATGTGTGGACATTGTGAAGCACATGTGACAAAGGCAGTAAAAGAGGCATTTGGAGTGGAAGATGTAGTTTCCTCCCATGAAAAAGGAACCACAGTGATCCATGCTCCGGAGAAACTGGACGAGGATAAGATCCGCGAAGTGATCAAAGAAGCCGGCTATGAAGTAACCGGTATTACACAGGAATAAAAAAACAAAAAGGGGATTTTATGGAAAACCAGAACCAGACACCACATAAAAGACGTGTCCGTTATAAAGGAAAATATCCGAAGAAATTCGAAGAGAAATACAAGGAATTACAGCCTGAGAAATATAAAGATACCATTGAACACGTGATTCAGAAAGGAAATACCCCGGCGGGAATGCATATCTCCATTATGGTTAAGGAAATCCTTGATTTTCTTAATATCCAGCCGGGCGAAACCGGATTTGATGCCACATTGGGCTATGGCGGCCATACGAAAGCGATGCTTCAGTGTCTGAATGGCAAGGGCCATATTTATGCAACAGATGTAGACCCTGAGGAATCCGCCAAAACAAAGAAACGTCTGGCAGAGCAGGGATTCGGGGAAGAACTGCTGACAGTAAAGCTTCAGAACTTCTGCACCATTGATGAGATTGCCAAAGAGGTTGGAGGATTTGACTTTATTCTGGCAGATCTCGGCGTTTCCTCCATGCAGATTGATAATCCCAAAAGAGGTTTCTCATTTAAAACAGACGGACCTCTGGATCTGCGCCTGAATCAGGAAACCGGCATCAGTGCAGCCCGGCGTCTGGATACCATTTCCAGAGAGGAGCTTGCGGGAATGCTCTGTGAAAATTCTGATGAACCATACTGTGAGGAACTCGCCAAAGCCATTACCGATGAGATTCGCAGAGGCAATCATATTGATACTACCACAAAACTGCGTCAGGTAATCGAAAAAACTCTTGATTTCCTTCCTGAAAAGGAAAAGAAAGAGACAATTAAGAAGACCTGCCAGCGAACCTTCCAGGCATTGCGTATTGATGTCAACCATGAGTTCGAAGTACTGTATGAATTTATGGAGAAGCTTCCGGATGCTTTGCGTCCGGGCGGACGTGTGGCAATCCTTACCTTTCATTCCGGTGAGGACAAGTTAGTAAAAAAAGCTCTCAAGGCAGGATACAAAGAGGGAATCTACTCTGACTATGCAAAAGATGTGATCCGCCCCTCAGCCAAAGAGTGCACACAGAACCCAAGAGCCCGTTCCACAAAGATGCGCTGGGCTATAAAGGCTGAATAAAAAATCTTTTATAAACGGCCTGCTGTATTGCAACTTTTTTATTCATGCTAAAACCGTAGCTGTTAAGTTTATAACAGGAATATTGAACAGTTGATAGTTACATCAAAAATAGATATACATTATACAAGAAAAAAATCACTTATTTGAGATTTTTTTCAATAATCAATCATTGGCGGAACTTTTTTCTGCCAGTCACAGAAAATCTGTCAAAATAATATTGATGAAGTCTGTCAATCAGTGCTTTTTCGTTGTATAATGCCTTTGTCGTACAGAGTCACTTTCCTTTGTAATTTTTTCTAAAACTCATTATACATCGGAAAGTCCTGTACGATATTATTTTATGAAAAAGTTGTAAAATAGCGGTCGATAAAACGAAAGCAACATTTTCAGGGCTGGATTGAACTGATGGAAGAGATTACCCGCTGACAGCACCCCGGTATCTGTAAGATTACAGAAGCACAGAGGTCATAGCTGATGCTCTCCATTTTTGGTTAATTTTTCAGATTTTTTATTTTTATATCTCCCGATTGTCAACAATGGAATAATAAATGTAACAGTGGCAAAGTATCCCATATATCGATAGCCATAATTTATAACGTTATCAAGACCAACTAAAGAGAATATAGTTGATAATGCTAATGCAAAAAAGGCTACGATCAAACAACGTTGAGTTTTATTTTTTATTCTGTTCTTTAAAAATAATACATCTTCAAAACGACTTACAAATTATGCTTGTTCTTTGGAATAATACATCTCCGATGAACAGAATGGAAATTGTAGCAGCAGGTGAAGGCGATGAAGAATCCAGAGTCCTTTACAATAACAGAGACGGAACCTGGATCGATGAGAACGGAAATCTTTATGAAGAGTAAATGAAAAGAAACGTTTTCCGTAAGCAAATAAGGGAATGGAAAACATTTCTTTTTTTATAAAATGTTATATGAGATATAAAAGCTATTTTGAAATATAAGTATTTGATAAAAAAGACATTTTTATTTTACAACAAACAGACATTTTTATGATAAAATATCGGTAAAAATAATTTTGGACTGTAACAAAAGTCGTTGCAGTGTCTAAACTACATCAAATGGATACGGAGGAAAAAATGTGCGGGATTTGTGGATTTACAGGTTACAGACAGGATCAGAAGACAGTAATTGAAAGGATGATGAAAGCCATTGAACATAGAGGCCCGGATAGTGAAGGCTCTTTTTGCAGGGAGAAGATTACGCTGGGCTTTCGAAGACTTAGTATTATTGATTTAGAAGATGGGCAGCAGCCTATGGAAAGTGCGGACGGAAACCTGCATATTGTTTTTAATGGGGAAATCTATGATTATAAGGAACTGCGGGCAGAACTTGAGGCTTCCGGCATTTCTTTCTGTACCCATTCTGACACGGAAGTTCTGGTAAATACCATTCAACAGTATGGGGAGAAGGCACTGGATAAGCTCAGGGGAATGTTTGGGTTTGCAGTATGGAATGAAAAAGAGCAGACTTTGATGCTTGCAAGGGATTTCTTTGGAATTAAGCCTGTGTACTATGCCGAAATAGATGGACACTTTGTATTTGCTTCTGAAATTAAGAGTATTCTTGCATTTCCAGGCTATGAAAGAAAAGTAAATCAGAAGGCCCTGGAGCAGTATTTGTCATTTCAATATGCCCCTCTGGAAGAGACCTTTTTTAAGGGAATCTATAAACTTATGCCCGGACATATGCTTTTATATAAAAACGGAAACTATGAAATAAAGACTTATTTCAAAACAAAGCTTACACCTGACAAGTGGAACCGTAAGACGAATATGGATCAGCTACGGAGCCAGCTTGCAGAGATTTTAAAGGATTCGGTGAAGCACCACATGTTAAGCGATGTGGAAGTCGGCGCGTTTTTATCCGGGGGAGTGGACTCCGGGTATCTGGCTTCTGCCTCCGGTGCAGATCAGGCATTCACAGTGGGATTTGATGAGGGGGACCGATATAGTGAAGTAAACAAAGCTGCCAAAGTGGCAGAAAAAGCAAGCTTGAAACACCATGTGAAAATCATATCCAAGCAGGAATTCTGGGATGCTCTTCCAGATGTGATGTATCATATGGATGAACCACTTGGGGATGCCTCTGCAGTTGCACTTTATTTTCTTTCCAAAGAGGCTGCCGGACATGTTAAGGTAGTCCTTTCCGGGGAAGGCGCAGATGAACTTTTCGGTGGATACAATATTTACAGAGAGCCTGAAGCATTAAAGAAAGTTGCCTGGATTCCGTTCGTGCTCAGACGCGCTGTCAGAAAACTGGCTGCAAAGCTGCCAGACGTTAAAGGACGGGATTTCCTTATCCGCGCAGGAATGAAAGTAGAAGAACGCTTCATCGGAAATGCATATATTTACTGTGAAAAAGAGAAAGCACAGATTTTAAAAAATAAAGTAACAGGACCTTCCACGCAGGAATATTTAAGTCAATTTTATGAAGAGCTTGAGTCAGAAAACAGAGACTCACTTCAAGACATGGAAAAAATGCAGTCTGTAGATCTGAACTACTGGCTTCCTGGCGATATTTTGCAGAAAGCAGATAAAATGAGCATGGCACATTCCCTGGAAGTCAGGGTACCATTTCTGGATAAAGAAATTTTTAACTTTGCAGCAAAGCTTCCGAAAGAAGCCAAGATTGCAGCAGGTACAACCAAATATATTTTCCGCAAAGCTGTTTCAGAATTTCTTCCACAGGAAACCAATGAACGGAAGAAACTTGGTTTTCCCATTCCAATCCGTGTGTGGCTGCGGCAGAATGACTGGTATCAGATGGTAACAGATTTATTTACCTCGAAAGAAGCAGAAGAATTTTTCCATACAGAGAAACTGCTCCAGCTCCTGAACGACCATAAAGATAAAAAAGCAGATAACAGCCGTAAAATCTGGACAGTTTTAACATTCCTTATCTGGTACGATAGATTTTTTACTACATGTTCGAAGTGAGAGAGTTGGTTATGAGACGGTAATAATACCTAAATGGATATTCACAAAGAAAAAATAGAAGATAGGTATTAAGCTTTCGTATAGGAAGCTGCATGTCAATCCATGGTTTATGAAGAGCAGACTTCATCATAACTATTTGAAGAATTTATCGAAAGAAGGAAAAAATGAAATTATACCACTACCGTTCAATAAACAGTGCATTATTAGAAATTGAAAATGGCACTTTTCATTTTGCATCGAAAGAAGAGTTAAATGATCCGTTGGAAGGGTTTGTACGTGTTTTCTGGCAGGGAGATAAGATGGCCTGGGAGGGATTGTTCAGACATTATATATATAGCGTAGCGCGTGCACTGGAACTCTATATTCTGAAAGCCGATGATGAAACGTTATATCATGGTACTTTGGTTGCAGATGTTCATTGCTATAAAAATAACTTTTTTGAGAAAATTTTATTGAAATTAGGAGAAGAGTTCATAACGGATACAGATGTACAAAATCTGGCAGGAGTTTATGGTGACAATTGTTTGAAAGTATCAGAAAAGGAACTTCAATATATTCTTTTTTATATTCATAATAAAGCACTAATTAGGTGTCTGGAAGAATTTAAGAAAAATAAATTTGTACCTGCAGAGGAAGCTGAGAAACAGATTAAACTTCTTAATTTTTCACTTTCTGTGGAAAAATTAGTAGATGCAATAAAGAAAGTCTTTTCTAATGAAAAAATGCGTGTCCAGACAATTGAATCTATGGAAGAAATATTCGAGGAAATGAAGGAATTCTCCTATATAATGAAAGGTGCAGAAAACGACATATTTCTTCATGGTAAAGGCTCTGAAGAACAAATATATAATAATGATGGCAATTCAGTAGTTCAACAGCATAGAAAGTGGTTAATTGTTATGGCTGATTTTCCAAAAGTGTTTGTGGCTCAGTTGAGGGATATGATATACCCCAAAAGCTATGTTGTTTGTTTTTCTAAAAAAAATGATAATTCTGCTATGTGGGGAAACTATGCAGATTGTCATAAGGGTGTATGTCTGATTTATGATACAGGTAACGAGGCAAAACTTAAGGTAGGAGGGCGACATATTCCTCTTGATGTAAGAGCAATTTCTTATGGTGGAGAGTCCATTGAATGTAATTTTTTCCAGACATTAGGACGATTGACTATGGTTCAAATAAGAGAATGGTTACTTGGAGTAGACGGTGTCAGTTCCTGTTATGAAGCATTTTCTGATGTAGAGGAATGGAGAAAACGTTACTGGAAGATCTATGATGCGAAAACCTATCGCAAGACAAAAAACTGGGAACATGAAAAGGAATTTAGGGTAGCTGTGTCAAATACATTTGGTGAATTTGATGTTCCTCAAAAGCAGAATATGTCATTTGATTGGAACCTTTTGAAAGGTGTTATCTTTGGAATCAGAACCAGTGAATATGATAAAAAACAGATTCTGGCTAAGCTGATAAAGCATAAGGACGAATTATCAGATTTTACTTTTTATCAAGCTGAATATAGTGCTGAAGAGCAGAAAATTAAGATTCGAAAAAAGAAATTTTGGAGACTGATAAATTATAAAGGAAAAGTCGATGGCACAGAAAAAGTTTAAGGTAATTTGATATGGAAAGTATGTAACGCTCTGGTTTTATGGCTGGGGCGTTATTTTGCTGGAAAAAAGCAGATTCTGAGGATATAATATAATCATGTTGATTTTGATTCAAGATGAAAAGAATTGCTTTTAATTTTATATGAAGGGAAGGGCAGTGAAATGTATTATGAGAAAGAAACAGCTGAGAAGCCAGAAAAATGGCCAGCGAATGCGCGTGAACAGATTTTAGATACATTATGTGAATGTGTGGAAAAGTTTGAGAAAAATCCTTCTTATAAGACAAGAGAAGTCCTTTTGTCTTTAACATGTGAACATGATTTGAACTTAAATGAAAATTTTGGATTGGTTCGTGTAACTGAGTATGAAGTAGGAATACTGAATTTCCTTTATTTAGTTGGTAATGCATATCAAATATCTTCATTAAAAACATATATATACAATATTATCACGCAGGTGACTAGACTACAGAAAATTATTTCCTGGTTTAATCCTGTGATTAATTGTGATGAAGAAAATACATATCGTGTAATACCATATGAACAGGGGCTTATGTTCCCTCTGAGATTGTATCACATAGCGTATCAGAAGTTTACAATAGAAAAGAATAAGTCATTTGCAGAACAATTAATGGAAATTGTAGAGGAAACGCTAGAAAGCTGCCAAACGGAAGACGAGATTAATACTTTAACTCATTCATATACATCTATGTTACTGGATATTAGTAATATGCATGGGAGTAAAAGAGAAAAGTTATGGGAATTCACAAGAGAAGAATTGTACAAATTATTAGCAATAGAAGCAAAGCTGCTTAGAATGAATAAGCAGCCTGCAAACATCCGACCAGTTAAGGGCGTGCTTATGATGATGATCAGCAATTTCATTTTAAAATCGAGAAATGGGTATAACAATGATTATATTTGTAAATATCTACCAATAGAAGTCGCAAAGAGTAGTATTAGTAATCATCAAATTTGGATGAAGAAAACAGAGCTGCTTAATGATGCGCGAGAGAAAAAAGTTATTCCAGAATTATTTGAAGATATGTCATGGATTCATTATGACTGGATAAAAAATATTGATTTTTCTGAGACACGAAACTATTATGTATCATGTTTCAGTAAGTCAATAAATAATAACCATATGCAAGAAGGTTATGGAGAATGTTTGTATGGATATAAAAATGATAGAATAGTGGATCTGATTGGACCTATTGGATTACATACATTGTCAAAAAAGGCTGACGCTGACGCAGAGTTGCCAAATACTATTAAAAGACCATATATAGCTCAAGTAATAACATTTGATGTTTTATATAACATTGAGGAGGCAAAGACGGAATTACAATATTTATTTAGCATTATAGATATGTTTGATTTATCTGACAATAGTAAGAAAATGTTTTTACAGGAGATTTTTCAATATTGGATTCTTTCTGTTAAAGATAGCAAATGGAAAGCTGAAAGAGAAAGAAGATATGTTATTTTTTTATATGATGATTATGAATATATTGAAACATAATTGGATGATAAATTCTTGAAAGTTAAAACATCACTTTTCATTACGCCTGATTTTATTATAGGGGAAAATCCTAGTAAATGGGAAATAATGCGACAACTGACAGCAAAAAGAAAAGCATTGTTTAGTAAAGAATATCTGTTTTGCGAAAATTGTTTAATGCAAGATCATGATGTGGCAATACATGAGAAACCAGAAAAATGTCCGATATGTGGTTCTAAAAATATAAGGATGATATATCGCGAAAATGATTAGTATTGAATTATGCTCTGGTTTATTACAGTATGATAAAAGTACTATTGTGATTGTAGGCTGTGCAGGACATACAACCGAAACATTATGCCAGAAGGTTCATGAGGAATACCCTAATATTGAAACCGAAGGTCTTTGTGAAGCGGAGGTTTTTAATCGTTATTTAATCCCTCATTATAATGTACAGGCAGATTATCTGGAAACCTGATCTACAAATTATGAAAACAACATTACATATTTGTTGGAACTATTGGATCAGAATCACATTTCCTGGAACAGAATTATCTTATGCCAGGACGCAACCATGCAAGAGAGGATGGATGCCGGACTTAGAAAATATGTACCGGAAAAAACAACCGTTAATTATGCTGCATACTTTGCAGAAGTTATCAAAAAGACGAGAAACTATGTTATGCGAAAGAAATTCATGGGATATGGGGTGTGGAATGATAACTTAGAAAGGACTGATAATTAGTTCCGAATTCGCATAACCGAATATGAAATATTTAATCGTAAGTTACGGAATTATTTAACTGTTTTCTGGAAGTATTTCACCCACATTATTTGGATAGACTATAGTATTCTTAATATAGTAGCTGCTAACCTGCTTATGATGAAAGGTGAAATTAATGGTATATTTTGATATCCCAGAGCATGAGATACTGAATCTTCCAGACGGACAGCTTATTGCAATAGCACAGTACTACCTGCTTATGCTTGATATTGACTGGGGAGCAGATCCTATTCCAGATGAATATGTAGAAAAAAGTTATCAAAAATTTTTAAAAAGACTTGCAGGGTAAATGACGAGAAAGAACTAAGGGCATAGTTTAAGCTATGCTCTTTTGGTGACTAAGGAATGAAACTGAAAAAGTTACTCCGACTGGAAATGGCCGGAGTAATAAGAATTTATGTAGTGTAAATTTATTTTTGCTTTATTTTTTCTGATAAAATATCTAAAGTTGTTTGTGTAAAAGAGGCGGCTAAGCGTGAATTAATATTATCAAGGCGATTGCAATAACGTACAATTTGAACATCTGCAATACGTCCAAGTTTGCTGCGTGGATACTGGATACGAATTCGTTCAGATTCATCAGCCATAAGTTGCTTAAGTGCAGTGATATCAGAACAAATATCGTAAAGGGTCATTGCAAACTGTGGATCCAAAAAAGAATTATTGTCAGCTATAAGATTTTCCCAGTTTTGGGGAAGCGGAAAATTTTCAGAATCCAAAATAATATGCGGGGATTTTTCAAAAAGAGAAAACCACTTCAAACATTCTGCCAAATCTTTTTTCAGAAGCATGAGATTAAAAATATCTGCACTGGCAGAAGATGAGGAAACTTCCGTTGTAGAATGTGTCATATTATTGTGAGAGGTGTCCTCTGCCTGGTGTTTCCAGTTCTTGAGCAATTCAACAGTATAGTAGCGTTCATCTTTATCAATTAAAGTAGAACAATTGGCACAAAGCCAGATACCATTTTCGAATGAGCTTCTTTCCTGTGATGTCATAGATGCGTCATAACGAGGGCCTCCTGGTGCAGCCGCAGCTATATGAGCTGCAACACCAATGTTAATTGACTTTCCATCTCCTTTTTGGGCTCCAATTGTCGGCTTTTGACAGTTGGGATTAGAGCAGCGGAAACCAGCACGTTTGGCAAGATCATCTTTTATTTTTTGCGAAAAATCATCTCTATGAGTAGTCATCATGTCTCCTTAAAATATATATTTGTTTTTTATGGTTACTTTAGGCTTTGAGGTAAATGCTGATAAAAAGTTTTCCCAAAAGAAGTTAAAAGGATATCTTTTGAATGTTTGGAGGCGGTAACTGGTATTATAGAAACAGATCTGCCTAGTCGATTGTTATTATTCAACAATCCCAGTGATATAAGACGATCTACTTGGTAAAGTTTGCAATCTGTGGTCATTAAACCATCATTTAAAGCAGCTTCACGCAGAATCTTATAATCGCAAAAAAACATTTTTCGATTTGCTTCTGACAATTCGCGGAACTTATCCCAGGAAATGGCACTTTTTACATAAGAAAGATAGAACGTTCCGAGTATTTGAGACTGCATCGTTTCTATATGTTCATCTAAGATAATAATTATCCGACTTAATTCCTGTTCCAATTTATCTGGATTAGATTCTAATTTTTCTCTATGAGCATCAAGTTGTTCTTGAGAAATAGACCCATTATTAAAGCCCCGAAGAAATGCAAGCGTTTGTTTAGCCAGATTTCGCTCTCGAATGTTTAATCCGACCTTATATGCTGTACTTATAGTATTCATCACAGGGATTTCTTGAAGTACATTATTTTCAAGTACTTCATCGATTTCAATTTCAATATACTCAGCTACCAGATGGTAAACTGGAGAAAAAACAGAATCTTTTAAAGTGGAAATTAGTTTCTTTAAAATCATTGTAGTACTTCCTTTTTATTTATACTATAACATTTTTATTCACGAATGTCACATGTGGCTTTTGCGAAACATACATGAGTTTTAGTAAACTGTCAAAGAGGATATCTTTTCCTAGATGATACTACTTTATAAAGGCAATCCTTTCCGGCGAAACTCTTGACACGACTAATCACCCTCTTTATAATGAACTTATATTTCGTTCGAGATTGATAATCGTAAATGTGGGAAAGTTTTTTGACAAAAGAAGCAATTTATAAGTACGTAAAAGAGCAGTACGGGACAGAGCCAGAATATCTTTGGAAAAGAGATCCAAATTCTGCTGTACTCAGACACAGGAAATGGTATGCTGTGTTTATGTGCGTAGCGGGAAATTATCTCGGGTTACCAGAAAAAGGCAAAGTCGATATCATGAATGTGAAATGTGATCCCGAAATGGTTAGCCTGATCACACAGACTTATGGTCTTTTACCTGGATATCATATGAACAAAAAGCACTGGATCAGTGTTTTACTGGATGGTTCCGTGGGAGAAGCCAGGATACTTGACTTTCTGGATATGAGTTATGATCTGATTGACAATGAAAAAATGAAGAAAAGGTAGGCCGGGCAGAATAAATCTGATCTGGCCTCTCATTTGTGCACCTTGCGGCGCACGTTTCTATTTTGTAATCAGCCATGGTATTCACCTGCCATACAGTCAAAAAGACTGGAGCTGTTTTTTGCATTATAGGAAGCAAGGTGTATGTAAATGAGAGTGGAATTCAGTGATTTATGCCCCATCAGGTGCTTGATGGTAAGCAGATCCGTTCCGTTTTCATACAGATGTGTGCCAAAGGCATGCCGGAAAGAATGGCATGTCAGGCGGTGCTGCCATCCAAGTTTCGTTTCATGCTGGGCCATCCACCGCATGACATTCAGGGTACAGCATGGCTTTGAAGAATCCCTTTGTGCAGGAAAGAGCCAGTCAGCGGGTTTATCAAAAGCAAACCAGTATTCCGTCAGGATATCCAGTGCATTCTTGGAAAGCATGGCGTAACGGTCGGAACGGTTCTTACTGTGCCTGATATGAATCCGCATATTTTTACGTTCAATATCCGTATACTTAAGGGAGCAGACCTCGCCCACACGAAGCCCTGAAGAATACATGAGGGAGATCATTGCTTTCTGTTTCAGGTCGGAAAGGGAAGATATGAAAGCCATGGCTTCCCCATGGGAAGGGACAAAAGGCAGATAAATATCAAATTTACGCATGGGAAGCTGTGTATCATTCCATGGCTTATGCAGAACGTACAAGGTAAAAAAACGGATTTGTGAAATGATGGTATTGACAGTACGGTCAGAAATGCCACGGTCAGCCTGCAGCCAGCGGATGAAATCACGAAGTTCCTGCCAGGAGACATCTTCGGGAAGTTTATGGAGGATGTTTTGCAGGTAGTCAAGATAAGCACGGATATAGGTATCAGTTCAGATACTGTTCCGTGAATAATTTAGGTTAAAGTATATCAATAAAATGTGAAAAAATAAAGATACCGATGGCAAAATACGCAATACCGTCAATGGTCATGATGAACAGTGCAAGCACTGCCATTGACGGTATTTCTTTATTTTGCTTATGAGCAGACAAGGGCGGTAAGCCAAGAACTGACTTACCGCCCCAATCTTTACTTACTATTCTTTGCTATTTTACTAATCACATTTCTTTCCTCATACACTCAGTCTAAATCCTGAATGTTCATTTTTTCCAACTGCTTATTGCGTCGTTTCTGTCCTCTGCAGCTGAAATAAATTGCCAATAATATAATGGTCGGAATATTTCCTAACAACCACACAACAATCATTTGAACAATGAAGCCAGCGATTATACCTTCAGATGGTGTAATCATATTGAGCGGATATAGGAGACTGAAGAGAAATGCAATGATTGGCAATACAAGACCAGGTATTTTGCTTTCTCTCTTAGACAAGAAAATCTGCAATAGAATTGTTCCGCCAAGTAAAAGTATCATCAAAATAAGTGTATTAGTTATTCTCATTTACTGCTTTCCTCCCTTAACTTTCTTATACTCACTAATCAGCACTTTAGCTGTGTCAAAATCCAGCTTATCATTGATAGCAAGTCTTTTTATAAGTGCAATATACGGTTCACTTTCCGTATCATCGCTTATCTTAATTTTCTGAATAAGTTTGTCAAGTCTTAATCTAACTGTCGGATATGTCACTTCATATTGTCGTGCCATTTCTTTTAGAGAACCGGACGCAAGAAGAAACTTTTTAATGAAAGAGACATCTTCGTCATCAAGGTTGACAATCCATTCTGGGATTACTTGAAGAGCCATATTTTTAACCTCCTTTAATATTGTTTATTATACACTTTAATAATGTTAAAATCAATCCTTCAGAAAAGTTTAATAAAAGAAAACAACAGCAGGACGAAAATGTTGTTAACCATTCGCCTTGCTGTTGTTACTATTGCATTATGCAAAAATTATTTCACTGTTCACAATCTCTCGTGCACAAGCCTGTATGTTGTTCATCAATCCTATCCATTCCATAGGCTGTTCTGCTTTTAACTGTTCTGTCACCCCCTGCTTTTGAGCCATTTCCTCAATCAATCTATGGAACATTTGCTCCGCCTGTCGGTTAATATCTGCAAGATACCGGTTAAGTGTTCCATCTATCAGCATTGTGGTGTAAACAATGTGTCTATGCTCCTTTAGGTACTGCTTGTGGCGTTGTCCCCATAAGCCAATAGGCTGTGTTTCTTCTTCGGAAAGTATCAGACAAGGGATATAATAATCTCCCGGCAATTCATACCATAAGCCGTTGTTTTTATCAAAAATGTACTTGTCCATATAATAAATCCTCCAGTATAATATATTCGCACATACGTCACAGTTCTCCGATTGCCACATTCTGTTATCAGATTTTCTTGCCCTTATTAGCTTCCAAGGGAAGAATAAAACAGTGTGAAATCGTATAATAAATTAAGGTGAGCATTTTGCGATAAACCCTTTATTTTCAAGGTTTTTGGAGAATTTTATTAAAACCCTGCGAGGGTTAATAACCACTTATAAAATTGTGGTTTTCAAATTAGTATTTGGTTTGTTTAAATAATAGAAAAGGAGTTTGTTATGGAAAATAGAATTGTAGAACAAATTATATCTTATTTGAATGAAGAAAAATATTGCCAAGCTATATTGATTGATGGGGAATGGGGATCTGGAAAAACTTTTTTTGTTAAAGAGATTTTAATGCCTAAAATCAGCAAAAATATATCAGATAAAAAAGTACATTATGTATCACTATATGGTGTTTCTTCCTTAGAAGAAATTACCGAAAAAATTTATTGTTCTTATGTAGAAGAAATGATTGATAAAAATTTAGGCGCTGATAAGGGAAAACTAGTAAAAAAAGGATGGTCAATTGGTGGAAAACTGTTTTCTGTTTTCTTGAAAAAGTTTGAAATTGATACAAGTGAATTACCAAAATTATCTGATTTTAAAGACATTGAAGATGGCATATTCATTTTTGATGATTTGGAACGTTGTGAATTGCCGATCACTCAAACATTAGGTATGCTCAATGATTTAATCGAGAATAATGGTATTAAAATTATTATAGTAGCAAATCAAAAGGAAATTGGAAAAATAAGCAATTTTAATAATTTGCCACATAAATATATGGTTGCATTGGATGAAAGAATAAAATTTGACGATGAAGGAAATAAAGATGCAGGGCTAACAAAAGAGAAATTAATTAAACGCGTACAAAGTCTCTTTGCAGAAGATTCCTTGTATGTTAAAACAAAAGAAAAATTAATTGGATTAACCATTTATTATCATCCAAAATTTGAGAACGTGTATGTTTCTGTTGTAGATAAATATTATCCTGAAAGTGGAGAAGGGGGAAAAGAAAACGTAAGAGGGTATTTGATGGCAAATAAACAAAAGGTTGTAAATTATTTTGAGAAAGCAAAGTATGGGAATATTCGTACTCTGATTTTCATTTTTGCTACGTTTGAAAAAATTTATAAAATATTAGGACCTCTCGAGAAGGGAAGTTATAAAGAGTATATAGCCAAACAAATTGATGACATATTTAAATATATTATTGTTTTATCTATTCGGATAAAATCTGGAAAAAGTTTATTTCAATGGGATTCAGGAGAAGAATATGGATTAGTTTTATTTGATGGATTAAAAAGCTATTCAGATCAAATATATGGCTATAAGTTTGTAGATGATTATTTATTAAACTGTAGTTTAGATGAAAAGGCAATAAAAGAAATAGTGTATAAAAAAGCCACGGAAAGAAAACAAGTTGATGATTCAATTGCAGTTGGGAAAGCTTTGAGTATAAAAAAATTATCCAATTGGAAGAAACTAGAGGATGATGAAATTCGTAAGACTATTAAAGCTATTGTAGAAGAACTCGAAACTCAAAAATATGAACCGGGTTTTTTCCAAAAAATAATTTTAACTTTCTTTGAATTGCAAGATTACGAAATTATGAGGAATTCCGAAGAAACTTATAGTCGTATTATTTCGGCAATGGGAGAGAAATTAAAAAAAGACGATGGTAAATTTAAAAAGAGCTATTTGGAAATAAATAGTAATGATACTGCCTTAATTGAAAGATATAATGCACTAATTGAGCCTTTATTAAAAATTTTCCAAGAGAAGGAAAACGAAGCAGTTAAAGATTTTTCTTTTGTGCATGAAGATTGGAATGATATATTTCCTGAAAACTGTAAAAAAAATAGTAAGGATTTTTTGAAAAATGGAAAATTTTTCTACTATTTTGAATTAGAGAAATTTATAAATAAATTAAAAGAGGTACCGGTTAAAGAAATATATAATCTTATTGACGGAATTAAAGAGATTTATGAGATTGCAGACATAGATAAATACATGCAGTCTGATATTAAATACATTAATGAAATTCTTGGACAGATAAATGTTGAAGAAATTGCAGGTGAAAAAATTACAAAAAAGCTAGCGCTTAAGGAATTGAAACAAGAATTACAGTGCTGTATTTCTCTTGTAAAAGAGCATTATGCCAGATTTAATATTTAGCTGTATTTTTAATTCGTCTATATTAGTCATTTGTCAATTGGGATTTAAAAACAAATTATTTTCTCCATATTTTCTAAAACTTTGTCCATTTGTTTTTACAAAAATTAGACTATAATAAAAGAAAAAACCGTTCAGGAGGAATCATTATGGCAGTTTTATAGCAATCCTCTGAAATAATGCATCTTAATCCAGCCCATAATCCTGCGTCAGATATCTTCCTTGTCTTTCGCACTCTGCTGAACTGTCTTAAATGCATTATTTACGAGGATTGCTATAGTTACAGGTGGTGCTGGTTATATTGGAAGCCATACGGTAGTGGAGCTTCAGAATGCAGGATATGATGTTGTGGTACTGGACAATTTAAGCAATGCAAGTGAAAAAGCACTGGACAGAGTATCAAAAATCACAGGAAAACCAGTGAAGTTTTATAAGGCAGATATTCTGGACAGAGATGCTTTAAATGATATTTTTGATAAGGAAACTATTGAGTCCTGCATCCATTTTGCAGGTTTGAAGGCAGTTGGAGAATCTGTGGTTAAGCCATGGGAGTATTATGGAAATAACATAGCCGGCACTTTAACTCTGGTTGATGTAATGAGAAAACATAATGTGAAAAATATTATTTTCTCTTCCTCCGCAACTGTATATGGAGATCCGGTACAGATTCCGATTACAGAAGAATGCCCAAAGGGACAGTGTACGTACAGAAGCGGATGAAAGATACAAATTGTTCTTTTGAAGAAGCGGTCATTGCTGTTTATCAGGCTCGGATACAACGGGAATTCCATTTTCACGGAAAAGCATATAGAAGTTTTAATACTTGTTGTAAGGAACTTAGTTTAGCTCAGGAATATATTGCAATAAAGGCCAAAAGAGAAGGAATAACAAGACAGGAAGCAATAGAAAAAATATTGGCATTACGGGAAAAAAGTACATTGTAGTAATTGAAGTTGATATATGAAAGGAAATGTGGGCATGAGAAAAAAGAATAATGCAAAGGAGGAAAATGGGAAACTTCTTCTTTCAGTAAAAGAAACCTGTGAATTAACCGGGTTATCTGAAAAAACAGTTCGTACTATAATGGCTGAAAATGATTTCTGCGTCCGAATTGGGCGCAGAACACTTGTACACCAGAAAAAATTTGAGCAATGGTTAGAGAAACAGGACACTTGAATATTTTTTTAGAACATGTTAATATTCTGATGTACTTGAAATCTGGCCTGGAAAGGATGAAAACATTATGGGAAAATCTTTGAAAGGCAAAGAATTAGGAAGTGGACTTTCGCAAAGAAAGGATGGACGTTATCAAGCCAAATATTATATACTCGGTTCTCCGAAACCGCGATATTTATATGATAGAAATTTGGCAAAACTGAAGAAAAAACGTGATCTAGAAAAAGCAAAATATATTTTGGGCTATAGTGATAAAGCGAAGAAATATAAGGTTTCTGAATGGTTTGATGAATGGATGAAACTTTATAAGGTTGGTCGAATTAAAGCAAATACAGTCCGTGGGTATGTAGATGGATTTGAACGGAGAGCTGATTTTATCGGTTCAGTGAGGCTTGATTGCCTCACTCCCGCTCATATCCATAATATGGTTGAAGGAATGCAGGCGGATGGCTATGCAGAATCGTCAGTTACCCATACCTTATCAATTGTAAAGCAATTACTTCAAAGCGCGGTAGATAATCAATTGATTCCAATGAATCCATGCAAGGGAATTGCAGCATCAAAATCTGAGGAAGTAACGGCTGAGCCAATTGTAGAAGATGAGAACAAAATACTCAAGCCAGAGGAAATTAAAACATTTCTTAAAACGGCAAAAAATACGAGATATTATGAATTGTTTTATATCATTTTAAATACTGGAATGCGGATTGGTGAGGCTACTGCACTGTGTTGGTCTGACATTGATTTTGAAAATCATCGGATTTGTGTATATAAGACGCTGAATAGAACAACCAAATATTATGACGATGGAAAAAATCGATTAGAAAAGCCAGAGTCAGTTAAACAGATTACAACACCCAAAAAAAAGGCAAGCTATCGTTGGATTCCTATGACAGATGGCGTCGAAACAGCTTTTCGCTCTTGGGAGAAAAAACAGCTTGCTGACAAAGAAAAAAATGGATCATCATAGGGAAAAGGAAATTCTTTTTTGAATGATTTTCCTGATCTTGTGTTTACGACACAGACCGGAGGCATATTCCTTTCCCAATATGCCAGAGCGGAATGTTCACGTATTATGAATATAATTAAAAAAGGGAAATTGAATTAGCCGAAAAAGAAAATCGGGAACCGCATCTTTACAGTGCATATCCCCATAAATTTCGACATACGTTCGTCACCAAACTGAATGAGTCTAATATGTCTTCGTTTACTGTTAGTAAGATTGTGGGACATACAAGCGTGAATATGACGAATTATTATACGCATCTGGAACAGGATTATATAGCAGAAGAATTTAAAAAATTTGTTGCAAAATACGATGAGGGAAAAGTTCCAGCATTGCCGGAAAAAGAATAAAGGAAAACTATGAAGAATACTAATGATAACATACAACATACAAACCGGGGGTCAAATGGGGGTCAAACTACTATCTCTGGTGCTTCAAACCCGCATAAATTAAGGAATTCAGCGCAAACAATGCGACTGTCACCGATGATGCAGGAATACTGCAAAACAAAGGAACAATATAAAGACTGTATTTTATTTTACCGTCTTGGAGATTTCTACGAGATGTTTTTTGATGATGCGTTGCTTGTCACCAAAGAGCTGGAGATCACCCTTACAGGAAAGGACTGTGGATTAGAGGAGAGGGCACCCATGTGTGGTGTCCCTTATCATGCTGCGGAAACTTACATCAACCGTCTGATCGAGCGGGGACATAAGGTAGCGATCTGTGAGCAGGTAGAGGATCCCAAAAAGGCCAAAGGACTGGTAAAACGTGAGGTTGTAAGGATCGTAACTCCCGGAACCACACTGGATGCGGCCTCTCTGGATGAGACGAAGAATAATTACCTGATGTCTATTGTGTCCATGGAAGAACATTTCGGATGTGCTATCGCAGATATCACTACAGGTGACTGTTTCCTTACTGAGGTGGATAAACCTCAGAAACTCCTGGATGAGATCAATAAATTTGTACCTGCGGAGATCATCTGTAATGATTCTTTTTATATGTCCAATATAGATACGGATGACTTGCAGAACCGTCTGGGAATCTGTGTTTTTTCCCTGGATTCCTGGTATTTTGATGACGAATTATGCCGCCGCACATTAAAGGAACATTTCCATGTGGGTTCTCTGGAAGGACTGGGAATCGGAGATTATGACTGCGGAATCATTGCAGCAGGAGCTCTTTTCCTTTATCTGAAGGAAACCCAGAAGACAGCCTTGTCCCATATGACAACTATCCGTCCTTATGCAGCAGAGAAATATATGCTTATCGACAGTTCCAGCCGCAGAAATCTGGAACTTGTGGAAACCCTGAGAGAGAAACAGAAAAGAGGTTCTCTTCTCTGGGTACTGGATAAGACAAAAACAGCAATGGGAGCCAGAACTCTCCGCAGTTATGTGGAACAGCCACTGATCGACAGAGATGAGATTGAACAACGTCTGGAAGCACTGGAAGAGTTAAATAAAAACGGAATGCTCCGGGATGAGATCAGGGAATATCTGGGACCTGTTTATGACCTGGAACGACTGATCAGCCGTATCAGCTATAAATCTGCGAATCCAAGAGATCTGATCGCATTTGCTTCTTCGCTGGAAATGCTTCCTTATATAAAACAGGTTTTAAAAGAATTTAAAACACCTCTGCTTCAGAAAATCTATGAGGATATGGATTCGCTGGAGGATGTGACAGATCTGATCAAACGTGCCATCGTGGAAGATCCGCCTCTTGCACAGAAGGATGGAGGCATTATTAAAGAGGGCTATAATGAAGATGTAGATAAATTCCGCCGTTCCAGGACAGATGGTAAGAAATGGCTTTCAGAACTGGAGGCCAAAGAGCGGGAGCGTACAGGCATCAAAACAATGAAGATCAAATATAATCGCGTATTTGGTTATTCACTGGAGATCACCAATACTTTTAAAGATCTGGTGCCGGATAATTATATCCGTAAACAGACGCTTACCAATGCAGAGCGATACATTACCCAGGAGTTAAAAGAACTGGAAGACCTGATCCTTGGGGCAGAGGATAAGCTGTATGCTCTGGAATATGAACTGTTCTGTGATGTGAGAGATACAGTCGGGAAAGAAGTTATGCGGATCCAGAAGACTGCCAAGGCAGTGGCTGCACTGGATGTGTTTGCTTCTCTTGCCCTGGTTGCGGAAAGAAATCATTTTGTACGTCCGAAGACAAATACAACAGGTGTGATAGATATTAAAAACGGCCGTCATCCTGTTGTGGAACAGATGATAGAGAACGATATGTTTATTGCGAATGATACATATCTGGATAACCATAAGAAAAGGGTATCCATTATCACAGGTCCGAACATGGCAGGTAAGTCTACCTACATGAGACAGACTGCCCTGATCGTACTGATGGCACAGATCGGAAGTTTTGTCCCTGCTGAAAAAGCAAACATCGGAATTGTTGACAGGATTTTTACCCGTGTAGGTGCGTCGGATGATCTGGCAAGTGGTCAGAGTACCTTTATGGTAGAGATGACAGAGGTTGCAAATATTCTGAGGAATGCAACTGCAAGGAGCCTTCTGATCCTGGATGAGATTGGACGTGGCACCAGTACCTTTGACGGACTTGCCATTGCCTGGGCTGTGATCGAGCATATCAGCAATACGAAGCTTTGTGGCGCAAAGACATTATTTGCCACCCATTATCATGAGCTTACTGAACTGGAGGGTAAAATTCCGGGAGTTAATAACTACTGTATTGCTGTCAAGGAAAAAGGGGACGATATTGTATTTCTGCGTAAGATCGTTCAGGGCGGCGCAGACAAAAGTTATGGTATCCAGGTTGCCAAGCTTGCCGGTGTTCCGGATTCTGTGATCCAGAGAGCAAAGGAACTGGTGGAGGAACTGAGTGATGCGGATATTACGGCAGCAGTAAAAGACCTGACATCTGCGAAAAAGAAAAAGCCTGTATACGACCAGATGGATATGGCACAGATGTCTCTGTTCGATACAGTTAAGGATAACGATATCATTGATGAGATAAAAGGTCTTGATATGGGGAATATGACTCCTATCGAGGCAATGAATACACTTTATAACCTGCAGAACAAGATTAAGAACAGATGGTGATAAAAGTTGAGAAAAATTGCAGTATTAGACCAGCAGACCATAGATAAGATTGCTGCCGGTGAGGTAGTGGAACGTCCGTCCTCCATTGTGAAGGAGCTTGTGGAAAATGCAATTGATGCAGGAGCAACTGCTGTAACAGTGGAGATCACAGACGGCGGCAAAAAGATGATACGTATCACAGATAATGGCGGGGGTATGGAAAGAGATCAGGTACCCCTGGCATTTTTGCGTCATGCCACCAGTAAGATTGAGAAGGTTGAGGATCTGGAACACATTGCGTCTCTTGGATTCCGCGGTGAGGCTTTGTCCAGTATTGCTGCTGTTGCACAGGTGGAACTGATCACAAAAACCCCATCTGCATTAAGCGGCGTCCGTTATGTGATCAACGGTGGTGTACAGGAGTCTTTAGAGGATATGGGAGCACCGGAAGGAACTACTTTCCTGGTGAGAAATCTTTTTTACAATACACCTGCCAGAAGCAAGTTCCTGAAATCAGATACTACGGAGGGAAATTATGTCAGCACTTTGATGGAGCAGCTGGCATTGTCCCATCCTGAGATTTCTTTTAAATACATCCAGAATAAACAGGTGAAGCTTCATACTTCCGGAAATTATAATGTGAAAGATGTGATCTATAATATATATGGAAGAGATATCACCAAAGCACTTCTTGAGGTATCCTACGAGAATGATTTCATGAAGATTGAGGGTTTTGTGGGAAAACCGGAGATTTCCAGAGGTAACCGTACCTTTGAGAATTATTATATTAACGGACGTTTTGTAAAGAACCAGATCATTGCAAAGGGGATAGAGGACGCCTATAAGGGTTTTCTCATGCAGCATAAGTTTCCTTTTGTTTCTCTTCATATTCAGATGGAGGGAAATGATCTGGATGTAAATGTGCATCCAAGCAAGATGGAAGTGCGGTTTGCAAGAGGAACAGAAGTTTATGATGCAGTTTACGAGACAGTCCACAAGGCTCTTACCACAAGAGAAATGATCCAGACAGTGCCTTTTGGAAAAGAAGAACCGATAAAAAAACAGCAGCCTGTGGTAAAACCGGGAGATGTACCGGAGCCATTTGAAACCAGACGTCGGGCTGAAATTCCGGAGTATCGTCCAAAGACTGTAAATACAGCTTCCAGGGTTTCTGAGCATACCGCACTACCACGAGGAACTGTTACAATGGCAGAACAGGCAGTGCGTGAACAGCAGATCTATCAGACCAGGGATCCTCTTACCAAGGCAGAGGAACAGCTTTTTGAGGGAACACTAAGCGAGAAAAAGAATGAAGAACAACCGGTATTTTCAGAGACAAAGCAGGAAATTGCAGAACAGAGAACTGCAGAATATCTGAAGACTGCTGTGGATTCAGAAGGAAACAGAAAACAGATAGAACAAAACAAAAATGTAATATCAGAAGAAATCAGACCACAGCAGCTGGAATTATTTGAGGAGAAACTTCTTGCTCCTGAATCCCGAAGCCGTCATCAGCTGATCGGACAGATTTTTGATACTTACTGGCTTGTTCAGTTTGAGGATAAATTTTTTATTATCGACCAGCATGCGGCACATGAAAAGGTTTATTATGAACGTTTCGTAAAAAGGTTTCGTGAGCAGACAGTAGAATCCCAGTACCTCAGCCCGCCGCTGATCGTATCCCTGAATCTTCAGGAAGAAGCTCTTCTTAAGGTTAACCGTAAGTATTTCGAGGATTTTGGATTTGAGATTGAACCATTTGGCGGTAAGGAATACTGTATCAATGCAGTCCCGGCCAATCTGTACGGTCTTACGGAGGAAGAACTTTTTCTGGAAATGCTTGACAATCTTGCTTCTGAGAAGGATAAGGATCCCCTTGGAATCTTTGCTTCCAGACTGGCCACCATGGCATGTAAGGCTGCGGTAAAGGGAAATCATCAGATGTCCGACCGGGAGGCAAATGCATTGATCGATGAACTGCTCACACTGGAGAATCCCTATCACTGTCCTCATGGAAGACCGACGATTATTTCCATGACTAAAACAGAACTGGAAAAGAAGTTTAAACGTATTGTATAGTTTATATATAAGGAGCTATTATGAAAAAGCCACTGATCGTTCTTACAGGACCGACGGCAGCAGGAAAAACCCATCTATCCATTGCTCTTGCGAAAGCAGTAAACGGAGAGATCATTTCTGCTGATTCCATGCAGGTCTACAAATATATGGATATTGGATCAGCTAAGATCCGGCCGGAGGAGATGCAGGGAGTAAAGCATTATCTGGTAGATGAACTGCTGCCTCAGGAAGAATTTCATATCGTGAAATTCCAGCAGATGGCAAAAGCTGCCATGGAAGAAATTTATGCCAAGGGGAAAATTCCTGTTCTGGTAGGAGGAACCGGATTTTATATACAGGCTATTACAAAGGATATTGATTTTACTCAGGCAGAGCAGGAAGACGGATACCGTCAGGAGCTGGAACAGCTTGCTGCAGAAAAGGGAAATGAATATCTGCATCAGATGCTTTTGGATGTTGATCCTGTCAGTGCCGGGGAAATCCACGCCAATAATGTAAAACGTGTGATCAGGGCACTGGAGTTTTATCATCAGAACCAGTCGCCGATCTCCGCACATAATCAGGAGCAGAAGGAACACGAAACCCCTTATAATCTGGCATATTTTGTGCTGAATGTACCAAGGGAACTTCTTTATAAACGGATTGATGACCGTATTGATGAGATGTTAAAAGAGGGACTCCTTGAGGAAGTGCAGAAGTTAAAAGATATGGGATACCACAGGGGGATGGTTTCCATGCAGGGACTTGGATATAAAGAAATCCTTGCATATCTGGATGGCGAGTATCCGTTAGAGGAAGCGGTCAGGATCCTGAAAAGAGATACCAGACATTTTGCAAAACGCCAGCTGACCTGGTTCCGCAGGGAGAAGGATACCACCTGGATGAATAAGGATGAATTTGACTATAATGAAGACAGAATCCTTGATGAAATGCTGAAGGTATGCAGGAACAGAGGAATTTTATAACCGAATTTTTCTTAAAAATCACTGATACAGAATAAGTGAAATTCAGAGATAAAATAAAGATAATAATGCAAACAGAAATGAGGACGAAACAAATTATGAAAGAAATGTATGCACAGCTTGGGATTTCTTCAGAGGTTTATGACTTTGGTCATAAGATTGAGGAATCTTTAAAAGAAAGATTTGAAAAATTTGATAAAACGGCAGAATATAACCAGATGAAGGTGCTTCTTGCCATGCAGAAAAATAAAGTAAGCGCAGAATGCTTCGGAAGTTCTTCCGGTTATGGATATGACGATATTGGCAGGGAAACACTTGAAAAGGTTTATGCAGATACTTTCCATACGGAAGCCTGTCTGGTACGCCCGCAGATCACATGCGGAACTCACGCGCTGGCCATTGCCTTATTCGGTAATCTCCGTCCGGGTGATGAACTTCTGGCACCTGCCGGAAAGCCTTACGATACTCTGGAAGAGGTAATCGGCATCCGCCCGTCAAAAGGTTCTCTCGCAGAATATGGAGTAAGTTACCGTCAGGTGGAACTGTTAGAAGACGGAACCTTTGATTATAACAGCATCCGTAAAGCAATCAATGAAAAAACACGTCTTGTGGAGATCCAGCGTTCCAAAGGATACCAGACACGTCCGTCTTTCTCTGTAAAGCAGATTGGAGAACTGATTTCTTTTGTAAAGAGTATTAAACCGGATGTGATCTGTATGGTGGATAACTGCTACGGTGAGTTTGTAGATACCATTGAGCCAAGTGATGTGGGAGCTGATATGATCGTTGGTTCTCTGATCAAAAATCCGGGTGGCGGACTTGCGCCTATCGGCGGTTATATTGCAGGTACTAAGGAGTGCGTGGAGAATGCTTCTTACAGAATGACCTGTCCCGGACTTGGCAGTGAGGTAGGCGCAACTCTGGGAGTCAACCGTTCTTTCTTCCAGGGATTTTTCCTTGCACCAATGGTTACCAAAGGGGCATTAAAGGGTGCTGTTTTTGCGGCAAATATTTATGAGAAACTTGGATTCCCGGTAATCCCGGATTCCACAGAGCCACGTCAGGACATCATTCAGGCAGTAAGCCTTGGCACACCGGAAGGTCTGATCGCGTTCTGTAAGGGTATTCAGGCAGCAGCACCGGTTGACAGTTATGTAGATCCGGAGCCATGGGATATGCCCGGATATGACAGTCAGGTTATCATGGCAGCAGGTGCTTTTGTACAGGGCTCTTCCATCGAGCTTTCCGCAGATGGTCCGATGAAACCGCCATATGCAGTGTATTTCCAGGGCGGACTTACCTGGGAACATGCAAAACTGGGTGTTCTGATGTCCCTGCAGAAAATGGTTGATAAAGGACTTGTAACTTTATGAAAAAAAGACAGGTAGTAATCACAGGAGCAGGAGCCTGTGGACTGATGGCAGCGATCATGGCAGCCCGAAACGGGGCAGCAGTCACTGTTCTGGAACAGAACGAGAAACCCGGAAAGAAAATCTGTGCTACAGGAAACGGCAGATGTAATTTTTCCAATCTTGCAAGACCGGATGATGCATACAGAGGCGAACATCCAGAATTTGTCGAAGATGCACTCAGAGAGTTTTCTGTCGAGGATACCATTGAGTTTTTCAAAGAGATAGGAATCTATCCTTTAAACAGAAACGGCTATCTTTATCCGAGAAGCAATCAGGCGCAGAGTGTTGTAGATGTACTGTGCATGGAAGCTGCCAGTCTGGGTGTGAAAATAAAGACAAACGAACAGGTTACAGAAATAAAAACAGGGACAGATGGAAAGAATTTCCAAATCCTGACAAAAGGATGGCACTATGATGCAGATGCACTGATACTTGCCAATGGATCCCGGGCATCTTCTGTTTCAGGTTCAGACGGCAGCGGATATATGCTGGCAGAGAGCTTTCATCACCGCATTGTCCCGGTTTATCCGGCACTTACTGCCCTGAAGTGTAAAGGTTCTTCTTTTAAGGCATGGGCAGGCGTACGTACAGAAGGAGAGATTTCTCTTTTTACAGATGGGAAATTCTGTAAATCTGAACATGGCGAGCTGCAGCTTACAGAATACGGAATTTCCGGAATCCCTGTGTTTCAGCTCAGCACTTATGCAGTACGTGCAGTCAGAGAAGGACATAAAGCAGAGCTTCACATTAATTTCATGCCGGAGCTGTCAGAGGAAGAATTAAAGAAACTTCTGTATGCACGAAAGAAGGCATGTCCCTATAAAAAAGAAAAAGAACTCCTGGTGGGACTTTTCCCGGAAAAGCTTATCAAAATCCTTATATCACAAAAACAACTGGTTTCTGCCATAAGGGAATTTCCTCTTGAAGTGCAGGATGGTATGTCATTTTCACAGGCACAGGTCTGCTCCGGGGGAGTAGATACCTCACAGGTAAATTCTCAAACCATGGAGTCAAAACTCTGTAGGGGTCTGTATTTTGCAGGGGAGCTTCTGGATATTGACGGTACATGCGGCGGATATAATCTGCAATGGGCATGGAGCAGCGGCGCAGTGGCCGGCAAAAATGCAGCAAAGGAGGAGAAAAATTGATTCGAATTTCACAGCTGAAACTTCCAATCACACATACAAAGGCACAGCTCGAAAAAAAGATTGCAAAAACATTAAAAAATCCCGGAAACAGTTTTACTTACGAGATAAAAAAGCAATCTCTGGACTGCAGACACAAAAATGACAAAATCTTTGTATATACTGTAGATGTAACGATCAGAGATGAACAGAAACTCGCCAAAAAAGTTAACAATAACAACATTATGTTAACAAAAGAGAAACCATATGAATTTCCCTCTCCGGGTGAGACACCTCTTTTACATTCTCCCGTTATTGTGGGAAGTGGTCCTGCAGGGCTTTTCTGCGGATGGTATCTTGCGAAGGCCGGATATTGTCCAATAATACTTGAACGCGGAGAAGAGGCTGAGAAACGTCAGAAAACAGTAGAGAATTTCTGGAAAAATGGTGTTCTTGACCCTGAGTCCAATGTACAGTTCGGAGAGGGCGGCGCCGGCACCTTTTCCGACGGAAAGCTGAACACGCTGGTAAAAGATCCTTACAGACGTAATCATGAGGTACTGAAGCGTTTCGTAGCTGCCGGCGCACCGGAAGAAATTATTTATCAGCAGAAACCACATCTGGGAACAGATGTGCTGGTTGGTATCGTTGAAAAAATGCGTCATGAAATCGAAGAAATGGGAGGAAAATTCTGCTTCCGTTCCAAGATGACAGATCTGATTTTTGAGAACAATACATTAAAAGAAATTGAGATCAACAATGATAAGAGAATCCCTGCACAAGTCTGTGTACTGGCACCAGGACACAGTGCAAGAGATACTTTTGAAATGTTACAGAAACGTGGTGTTTATATGGAGCCAAAGTCATTTGCAGTGGGGCTGCGTATTGAACATCCTCAGGAAATGATCAATATGGATCTTTATGGAGAGCCTGAGAATGAATTACTTGGTGCAGCCAGCTATAAAGTAACCCATAAGTGTGCAAATGGCAGAGGTGTTTATTCTTTTTGTATGTGTCCGGGCGGATATGTTGTAAATGCATCCTCTGAACCCGGCCGTCTCGCGGTGAACGGAATGAGCTATCAGGCACGTGATTCCAGAAATGCAAACAGTGCCATGATCGTCACAGTCACACCAGAAGATTTCCCGGATAAAGGAGTTCTTGGCGGCGTAGAATTTCAGCGTGATCTGGAGAAAAAAGCATGGGAGCTCGGAGAAGGAAAAATTCCTGTTCAGCTGTTTGGTGATTTTTGCAAAAATCAGGCAAGTGAAGCATTAGGAGAGGTTACCCCCTGTATGAAGGGAGAATATATACTGACAAATGTACGCTCTGTTCTGCCAAAAGCAGTAGGCGATTCTATTGAAGAAGGTGTCAGAGCCTTCGGAAAACGAATTTCCGGATTTGACAGAGAGGATGCACTGCTCAGTGGCATTGAAAGCCGTACTTCTTCTCCTGTAAGAATCGTACGTGATCAGGAGCTCACAGCAAATATGGCAGGAATTTATCCATGTGGCGAAGGTGCAGGTTACGCAGGCGGAATCACAAGTGCTGCCATGGATGGAATCAAAGTTGCTGAGACTGTATGCCGAAAATATGCGGCTATAAAAAATAATTGATCTCTTAAGCGGGATATTACCGATAACCAGTAACCCAGTAACGTTACTGTTCACTCCGTTCACAGTAACGTAGCCAAAATTCATTCCAGATTGCCTGCGGCAATGGAATTTTGGCTTGTATGTCTCGGGATTTTGGCATATTCATGCCAAAACACCTCGCGGGACAGTGGTGTGTGAACAGTAACCCAGTAACTATAAAGTTCACATAAAAATCAGAGAGGAGAGTGTACATCTCTCCTCTTTTATGCTAGAATATAATTTGCAATTTGCCCAGAGGCTTTAGAGAGCACAGGCAGACTTATGAATAATGCAAATAATATTATGAAGCAGCTTCCCAGGGAACAGCGGCCGTATGAGAAATGCTTTATGCAGGGTGAGGGTTCATTAAATGACACTGAACTGCTGGCAGTAATCCTGCGCAGCGGCACTTTAGGAAAGAATTCACTGGCACTTGCACAGGAGATTCTGAAATTTATGGAGTCGTCCTCCTATCCCGGCCTTACGGGGCTTATGCATGTATCTGTACAGGATCTTATGAAGATTCATGGAATCGGACAGGTAAAAGCAGTACAGTTAAAATGCATTGGAGAACTTTCCAAAAGAATTGCCAAGGCTGCTGCCAGACCGCAGATAGTTATGAACAATCCCTCCTCCATAGCAGCTTATTATATGGAAGAACTCCGCCATGAAGAGCAGGAACTGGTGATCTGTATGATGTCAGATGTGAAAGGACATTTTCTGGGAGATAAGATACTGACCCGGGGAACTGCAACCGGTTCGCTGGTAACACCAAGGGAAATCTTCATGGAAGCCCTGCGCCGCCATGCAGTCAGTCTGATATTGATACACAATCATCCAAGTGGTGATCCTACACCAAGTCCGGATGACTTACAGATCACAGCCAGGATTTATCAGGCGGGGGAACTGCTGGGAATACATCTGCTGGATCATATTGTGATCGGGGATCAGAGATACTGCAGCTTCAGAGAAGAAGGATTATGGAATACATGTACAGAATAAGGCAACAACAAAGGGGCAGAATATGCTATTTGAGAAAACATATGGAATAGATTTGGGAAGCAGTTCCGTAAAAGTCTATTCTTTTTTCAGAAACAAAACTTATATCGAGAAAAATATGATCGCGTCCAAGGGACACACGATCATTGCAATGGGAAATGAAGCATACGATATGTTTGAGAAATCCCCCACAGATATTACGGTTACTTCACCAATGACATTTGGCATGATCGCTAATCTGGAACTTCAGGAGATTGTTCTTTACAGTATGATCCGAAAGATCGATCATATCCTGGGATTTGGCGCAACAATGTATTTTACTGTTCCTCTGGATATGACTGCGGTTGAGAAACGGGCATATTTTCATGTGGCGAATGGCCACTGGTTAAAGAAAAATCGCGTATTTATGGTAGAGGCACCCATTGCAGATGCCATTGCCATGGGTGTCAATCTGGAAGATCCGGAAGGAAATATGATCGTAAATATCGGTGCACAGAGTACAGAAGTATCGATCATCACCGGAGGAAAGATCATTATCAGCAGGAAAATACCGCTGGGAGGCAGACAGATGAATGAATCTGTCTGCAGTGAAATACGTAAGAGATATAATCTGCAGATTGGCACAAGGACTGCCAAGAGGCTTAAGATGGTCATGGGACGCCTCAGTGATCCGAAAAAGGAAGTACGTAAGGTTGTAGGAATTGACTGTATTTCCGGACTGCCAAGAGAAGAAATCATTTCTTCTTATGTGGTAAATGACGGTATCATGAACTGTCTGAATGAGATTGCGGCAGAGATGAAAACATTTCTGGAGCGAATTCCTCCCCAGATTTCCTACCATATTGCGAAACAGGGGATTTACATAACCGGAGGCAGTACCAGACTTCCTTATATTGATAAATACCTTGCCAGTTATACGGGATTCACCTTTAATCTGTCAGATTTTTATGAAACCTCGGCAGTTACAGGTCTGGAGAAAATAATCAGAAATAAAGAACTGCGTGAATGGGCAGTACCGGTTACGCAGAGAAAACTATAATTTTTAGGGGTGCATCAATGAAAAACCTGAAAAAGAAAGTACATTTTAGGATTAAATTAAAAAGTAAACATCTTCTGGTCATTATGTCGATTTTCTGCGTCAGCTGTATTGCTGCCACTTTTTCATCCGGCGTAACCACTGCACCGCTGCAGGATACCGCCGGGATACTGATCGTTCCATTTGAAAACAGCATCAATCGGATCAGTTCAGTTCTGAAAGGAATGCAGGACCGTATGCGTGATAAAGAAGAAATCCTCAGTGAGAACGAAAATTTAAAGGCACAGATAGACAGTCTCACAGAACAGAACAATAAACTGATCCAGGATCAGACAGAATATGTAAGATTACAGCAGATGTATAATCTTGACCAGCAGTATACCGAATATCCAAAGATTGCTGCAGAAATCATATCCAAAGATCCGGGCAACTGGTATGATACCTTTATGATCAACCGGGGATCTGCAGACGGCATTCGTGTGGATAATAATGTACTTGCAGATAAAGGTCTGGTCGGGATCGTGACAGAGGTCGGAACTCACTGGGCGACTGTACGTTCCATTATCGATGACAGCAGCAATGTCAGTGCCATGACTGTCAGCACACAGGATAACTGTGTGGTGGAAGGAGATCTGGAACTCATCGATGAGGGTAAATTAAGCTTCAGCCAGTTGTATGACCAGAATAATAAAGTAACAGTGGGGGAACGCATCGTTACCTCCAATATCAGTGAGAAATATGTAGAGGGACTGTTTATCGGATACGTCAGTGAGGTGGAACAAAACAGCAACAATCTGACCAAAACAGGTACCATTGTCACACCTGTAGATTTCCAGCATCTGAAAAATGTACTTGTCATTACAGTAAATAAACAGGATTCTGTTAATGACAATGCTCAGGCAGCTCAGGAGGCGACTGCAAATGAAGAGTAAGATAGCGTTATTTTTTATGATCCTGATCAGTTTTCTTCTTCAGTGTACTCTTCTTCATGTGATATCCATCGGTTCTATCACGCCGAATCTGATCCTGATCCTGTGTATATCCATGGGGCTGATGCGTGGAAGAAAAAGTGGACTGTGGACGGGATTTTTCTGTGGATTTCTGGTAGACATGTTCTATGGCTCTGTGTTTGGTTTCTACGCTCTGATCTATATGTATATTGGCTTTTTAAGCGGATATGCCCACAGGATCTGCTATGATGATGACATAAAGGTTCCGGTTATGCTTGCAGGTATCGGGGATTTACTGTACGGACTTTCTGTCTATGCATTGCAGTTTCTGCTCAGGGGACGTCTGGGGCTCGGAACCTATTTATACCGGATTATTTTACCGGAGATTTTTTATACAGTGATCCTTACACTGATTGTTTACCGGGTATTTCATTATATTAATTATCATTTCATGAAGAATCCATCAATGAAAGAAAGTGAGTCTATTTGGGTACTAAAATAAAAAGATTTTTTAAAAAGATACGAATAAAACGTACCACAGTACTGGTACTGGTTTTTGTATTTATGTCAGCCACTCTGGTCCGTCAGCTTTTTGAACTGCAGATCATCCAGGGAGAGGCTTATATCAGCAAATTTGAATCAAGAACAACAAAAAAACGTGTGATCAAAAGTACGCGTGGCAATATCTATGACAGAAATGGTGAGGAGCTGGCAACAAATGTGCTGGCTTATTCTGTTACCTTTGAGGATAATGGAACTTATGATTCTACCAGAGAAAAGAATCTTACACTGAACGGGATTGCCTATAAAGTCCTGAAAATCCTTGAGTCCAACGGGGATTCCATCAGTACCGGCTTCCATATTGTTTTGGATGAGAGCGGGAATTATGCTTTTGATGTTGATGAGGGATTTACTCTGAACCGTTTTCGTGCGGATATTTACGGAGAACCGTTGATTGATAACCTGACAAAAAAACAGAAAAATGCCACTGCAGATCAGATGATCGAGTTTATGAGCGGAAAAGAGGGATTTTCCATTGTTCTTTACGGCGATAATGCTTATACCAAAGAAGAACTGACATCCCATGGACTTCCGGAGAACCTGTCAAAGCAGGATATACTTGAGCTTTCCAAAATCCGCTATGCACTGAGCACTAACAGCTTCAAGAAGTACATGGCCGTTACGATCGCTTCAAATATAAGTGAAAAATCTGTAGCTGCAATCAGAGAAAATCAGCCGGAGCTTCAGGGAATTGACATTGTAGAGGATTCTGTCCGCAAATACATTGATGATGCAAGCATGGGACCAATTCTTGGTTATACGGGACAGGCTTCTTCAGAAGAGCTTGAAGAACTGAGACAGAAGAATCCTGATTATTCAAATGATGCGATTATCGGTAAATCGGGAATTGAGAAATATATGGAAACATCTCTTCAGGGAACAGACGGTGAAGAAACTGTCACTGTCGATAACCTTGGTAAAGTACTTAAGATTGACGACAGCACGAGAGTAGAACCTGTCGCAGGTAACGATACCTATCTTACCATAGACAGCAGCTGGCAGTCCGCCATCTATCAGATACTGAAACAGAGAGTTGCCGGAATCCTTTTATCCAAGATCGAAGCATCCAAAACCTATGATTTCAGTGTAAATGATGCTGCACAGATTAAGATACCGATCTATGATGTATATAATGCCCTGATTGCCAACAGTGTCATTGATATCAGTAAATTCAGTGATGCCAACGCCTCCGATACAGAAAAAAATTTATATGCCAAATTTCAACAAAAACAGCAACAGGTTTTTGATACAATAACTAACAGGCTGACAGCTGAGAATCCACCGGCCGTAAAAGATGAAGATGATCAGATCCAAGAATATCTTACTTATATCTGTGATGATCTTCTCAGAGATACGCTGGGGATTATCTCAAAGAATGCCATTGATACCTCTGACAGTACTTATCAGAAATGGACAACCGATAAAGATATCAGTCTGAAAGATTATCTGACATATGCGGCAAGTCAGAACTGGATCGATATTTCCAAATTTTCTACAGAAGGAGATTATCTGGATTCCGATGAAGTATATCAGGCTCTTACAGATTATCTGATCGATTATCTTAAAAAAGACACCAATTTCTCAAAACTTCTGTATAAGTATATGCTTCAGGAGGATACCATCTCCGGAAGCGAGATCTGTCTGGTTTTGTATGAACAGGGAATCTTATCAAAAGATGATGACGCTTATGCGGCTCTGGCTTCCGGCTCCATGACAGCCTATGATTTTATGATTAATAAGATTTATAATCTTGAGATTGAACCGGCACAGCTTGCACTGGAGCCATGTTCCGCTTCTGCGGTAATCACAGATGTCAAAACAGGAGATGTTCTGGCATGCGTATCCTATCCGGGATATGACAATAACCGTCTGGTAAATAACATGGATACGGATTATTATGCGAAATTATCTACAGATAAATCCAGTCCGTTTTTCAATAAAGCAACCCAACAGACAGCAGCACCAGGTTCTACATTTAAGATTCTGTCTACAATTGCCGGAATGTCTGAAGGAGTGATCGATGACGGAACATACATTAACTGTACCGGCTCCTTTGATCTTGTAACACCTCCGATCAACTGCTGGAACAAACAGGGACATGGAGAAATCGAGATCAGGGAGGCGATTGAGCAGTCCTGTAACTCTTATTTCAACATGGTTGGTTTTAAACTTGGTCAGGATGCAGACGGAAACTTTTCAGAAAACCGAAGCCTGAGTGTACTGCAAAAATATGCTTCAGAGATTGGTCTGGATAAGAAAACAGGTATCGAGATCACAGAATCCGCACCTCATGTGTCAGATTCCTACGCAGTCCCGTCTTATATCGGACAGGGTACCAATGCTTATACCACCAGTCAGCTGGCACGTTATGCAACAGCGATCGCTACCAGTGGAAATGTTTATGATCTGACTTTACTTGACAGACAGACAGATTCCAAGGGTAATACTTTAAAAAAATATGAGCCGGATATCATTAATACAGTTGATGTATCACAGAATGTGTGGGATGATATTCACGACGGAATGTACCGGGTAGTACAGATTCACAGACAGTTTGACGGACTTGGCGTGGATGTGGCAGGTAAAACCGGTACAGCCGAGGTAAATGTTTATCATCCAAACCATGGTATGTTTGTGGGATATGCCCCGGCTTCAGATCCTGAATATGCGATTGCAGTGCGTATTGAGAATGGATATGCTTCCGGTAATGCGTGTCTTGCAGCTGATGATATTTTTAAATATATCTTTGAATTAACTGATGAAAAGTCTATTCTTACCGGTGTTGCGGCAAGTGATACCAGTGACACTTCGAATGACTGAAACTACCATACAGGAGAATACCAGAAGAATGGAAATTTTTTCAGGGAGGAAATTGTAACTATGAGTGAAGTCATTGTGATTACTTCCGGCAAAGGCGGAGTAGGAAAAACCACAACTGTCGCCAATATCGGAACAGGTCTGGCTATGCTGGGCAAAAAAGTTGTTGTGGTTGATACAGATATCGGTCTGCGGAATCTGGATGTTGTTCTGGGCCTGGAGAACAGGATTGTCTATAATCTGGTGGATGTCATTAACGGAAGCTGCCGTCTGCGACAGGCTCTGATCAAGGATAAAAGACATCCGGAATTATGTCTTCTGCCATCTGCGCAGACAAAAGACAAATCCGCTGTGTCTCCGGAACAGATGATAAAACTGACCGACGATCTGAGAGAACAGTTTGATTATATTCTTCTGGACTGTCCGGCAGGAATTGAACAGGGATTTAAAAATGCGATCGCAGGTGCTGATAAAGCCCTGGTAGTTACCACGCCGGAGGTTTCTGCGATACGTGATGCAGATCGGATCATCGGACTCCTGGAAGCCAACGAGATCAGAGATATCAGCCTGATCATCAATCGCCTGCGGCCGGATATGATTGCAAGAGGTGATATGATGTCCGTAGATGATGTAACGGATATCCTTGCTGTTGATCTGATCGGAACAATTCTGGATGATGAACAGATTGTGATTGCCACAAATCAGGGGGAGCCTCTTTCCGGGAAATCTTCTCAGGCAGAAGAAGAATACATGAATATCTGTAAACGCCTCTTAGGTGAAGAGATTCCGTTTGCAGACATTAACAGGAAGCAGGGGTTATTAAGAAAAATAGGTAGTTTTTTCAAAAAGTAGCCTGTATTTATAAGGGGGAATCTGTGTGAAAGCTTTTTTTAAAGAAAAGAAGCGTTCAGCCGGATATGCAAGAGACCGCATGAAGCTTCTGCTGATCTCGGAACGTATCGACTGCTCTCCACAGATGATGAAAATGTTGCGGAATGATATGATACATACCGTAAAAAAATACCTTACTATTGATGAAGAACAGGTAAAAATCCAGATTACGCAGGAACCTGCAGTACTCCATGCGTATATTCCTGTTTTAAACAAAAAGGATAACCGTTTGGTATCTTCACAGTTACTAAAAAGGACAGATAAATTATGTTAAAGCAATATAAATTAAGATTTTACAATTTCAGACTGATCATTTTCCTGCTGGCGATCAGCCTGATAGGAGTTACACTGGTAGGCACAGCAGCATCGGACCTGCGATCAAAGCAGTTTGCCGGAGTAATACTTGGACTTATTGTCATGCTGATCCTTTCTTTGCTGGATTACTCATGGATCATGAACTTTCAGTGGATCATGTATGGATTTAATATTATCATGCTGATCGTTGTGCGTATTGCGGGTGACAGTGCTAACGGTGCTGCCAGATGGATCGGTATCGGATCTTTCCGATTTCAGCCGACAGAATTATCAAAGATTATCCTGATCGTATTCTTTGCAAAATTTTTTATGGATCATGAGGAGACACTGAATACACTTAAAACGCTGGCATTATCCGGCGTATTACTGGCAGTACCTCTGTTCCTGATCCTGGAACAGCCGGACCTGAAAAATACAATTACTGTTGTAATAATTTTCTGTATTATGATCTATGTTGCAGGTTTAAGCTATAAGATCATCGGAGGAGCACTGCTTATTGCTGTTCCATTGACCATTATTTTTTTATCAATTGTTGTCCAGCCGGATCAGAAACTGCTTAAGGATTACCAGAGAAGCCGTATCATGTCTTTTTTGTATCCGGAAAACGAAGAATACTCGGATGATATTGAACAGCAGAATAACTCTAAAACTGCAATTGCTTCAGGGGAACTGGTTGGTAAGAAATTAAGCGGTGATGACAGTACAACTTCTGTAAATCAGGGAAACTTCGTGGCAGAGAATCAGACAGACTTTATTTTTGCTGTTGCAGGTGAAGAGTACGGATTTATTGGATGCGTGATAATTGTATTGCTGCTTTTGGCAATTGCCTTTGAATGTATCCGGATGAGTCTTCGGGCAAAAGATTTGTCAGGAAAGGTTCTTTGCTGTGGAATCGGCGGCCTGATCGCACTACAGAGCTTCATTAATATCTGTGTTGCAACAGGTCTTGCGCCTAATACGGGAACTCCCCTTCCTTTTGTAAGCTATGGACTGACTTCGCTGGTAAGTCTGTATATTGGTATGGGGCTTGTACTCAATGTAGGACTTCAGAGCAGCACATACAATAAAGAAATTATTCAAAAAGAAATTGACAGAAGAGAGGATTACTTATGAGAACAAAAAAGAAATCTTCCGGTAAAATACCGGAAAAGAAATCTGCTGTTCCATACAAATCTGCAGCTCCGCACAGACACAAACCTTCCAGACCGCTTCAGACAGTCAAACTGCCGAAATCGCAGATGCCATCCAGACAAACAGAGGAGCATCAGGCTCTGCTGCGTACAAAATATCATAAAAAGCGTCAGAGATTAAAACATATATTCAGGATTCTGGTTGGTGTATTTGTGATTCTTGCAGCTGCCGGCGGTGTTTTTTACGGATGGAATATATTAAGCGGAAATTATTTTGGTACTCTTGAACAGGCTTTTGATTCTTCTGAAGTTTTCACAAATGCCCTTGCAGCTAAGGAAAATATGAGAACAGAATCTTTTGCCCAGAAATTATGTGTTTCCTCCCAAGGAAATGTTGATTGTATTAAGAATGCCCAGCTGGAAGAAGGACAGAAAGGGCTGCTGTTCAGTCTGAGCAATCATAAAGTACTGTATGCAAACGGCATTTATGATAAGGTGTATCCTGCAAGTATTACCAAGATCATGACAGCAATGCTTGCATTACAAAGTGGAAAACTGAATGACACTGTCACGATCACTCAGGATAATGTTACACTGGAGGATGGATCACAGGTCTGCGGATTTGTGGCCGGCGATCAGGTTACCCTTGATCAGCTTCTCCACTGTCTGCTTGTATATTCCGGCAATGATGCAGCTTCTGCCATTGCGGAATATGTTGGAGGCAGTACAGAGAACTTCGTACAGATGATGAATGATTATGCCGCAAAGCTTGGATGTACAGGAACACATTTTTCCAATCCACATGGACTGCAGGATGAAAATCACTATACAACACCATATGATATTTATCTGATGCTGAATGAAGCATTCACCTACCCTGAATTTACAGAAATTACAGAGTTGCCGTCTTATACAGTAACCTATACAGGCTCAGACGGAACTGAAAAAAGCACCACGCTTACCGCAACAGACCATTATCTTACCGGAGAAGCAACAGCCCCAAAAGATGTTACAATTCTCGGTGGTAAAACCGGAACAACAGAAGTAGCCGGCAATTGTCTTGCAATCCTTACACAGAATGCATACGGAAAAACTTTTGTTTCAATTGTAATGGGAGCTGATACGAAAGAACTTCTGTATCAGGAGATGAATTCACTGCTTCAGAATATTAACAGTTAGTTAACATAAAACGGATACAGTTATCATTAATTGTATCCGTTTTATGTTATAGAAAATTCTCCGCAATGTTTTTATAACACCTATAACATAATAAAGTCTTCCGGCAGGGATCGTACAAGACCATCCACTTTGCTGTTACAAGAATTCCGGTTACATAAAAAAACGAGGTGAAAGATCATGAATAACAATTGTATTACAACATACACAGGCAGACATATAGATCCACTACATCCGGATCCGGATATGATCTGTATCGAAGATATTGCACATGCCTTATCTTTAATCTGCCGCGGAAACGGACAGGTAAAAACTTTTTTTTCAGTAAGTCAGCATTGCATCAACTGTGCCAGAGAAGCCCTTGCGCGAGGATATTCCAGGCGTGTGGCATTTGCCTGCCTTCTGCACGATGCCAGCGAATGTTATTTATCTGATGTGCCGAGACCATTCAAGAAAACCCTCTCAGGATATAAAGAACAGGAGAAAAATCTGCTGGATCTGATCTATCAGAAATATCTTGGGAGCCCATTAAACGCAAAAGAAGAACAATTATTAAAAGAAATCGATGATGCTATGCTCTGGTTTGACCTTACATACCTGCTAAATGAACCCCAGGAAAGGGAAGCACCGGAGATTCATATTACAATAGATTATACGGTACGGGCTTTCGAGGAAACAGAAAAGGAATACCTGGAATTGTATAGCTTTTTTACCCATTGAAAAAAATAAATATCTCGGGATTTTGGCATGAATATGCCAAAACACCTCACGGGACAGTGGTGTGTGAACAGTAACATATTTTCAACAAAATTTCACAAAAAAATATAAATACCACTTGTGTTTTTGAATA
>ENA-ORTU01000124-ORTU01000124.1-human-gut-metagenome-genome-assembly--contig:-NODE-124-length-108504-cov-18.194451_pt1 | contig 108504 bp, 117 predicted proteins | sample MGYA00241910_ERZ509184 | MGnify/ENA primary metagenome ERZ509184 (study PRJEB26280, sample SAMEA2338847) | human gut metagenome | biome: human gut; feature: human-associated habitat; material... | reverse complement strand
CCATAAGAGATGAAATGAATATAAGATATTCTGGGTATATTGATGGAAAAGCAGAAGGAAAAAATGAGAGAAACATAGAAATAGCAAAAAATATGCTAAAAGAAAATATCGATATAGAACTTATTAGTAAAGTAACAGGCTTAAATCCAGAAGAAATAGAAAAACTAAAATAACGGTAGAAATATATTAAATATATATTACAAATTGCAAAAATATATTGCAATTTGTATTTTTATTTTCTTGACATTTAAGCCATTTTGGTTCATAATATTTATTGTATTTTTGAAATTAGGAGATAATTGTTTTATGTTAGAACTAAAAAATATAACTAAAGTGTATGGAACTTCAAACGAGGAAGTTAAAGCCTTGAAAGGAGTTAGTATAAAATTTAGAGAGTCTGAATTTGTTTCTATTTTAGGACAAAGTGGTTGCCGGAAAAACTACTTTGCTTAACATTATTGGTGGACTTGATAGATATACAAGTGGAGATTTAATTATAAATGGTAAATCAACAAAGCATTTTAAAGACAGAGATTGGGATGCATATAGAAACTATAAAGTTGGTTTTGTATTCCAAAGCTATAATTTAATTGGTCACCAAACTGTTCTTTCCAATGTTGAGCTTGCTCTAACTATAGGTGGTATTCCTAAAAAGGAAAGAAGAGAACGTGCTATTAAGGCATTGGAAGAAGTTGGCTTAAAAGACCAAATACATAAAAAGCCAAATCAGTTATCTGGAGGGCAGATGCAAAGGGTTGCTATTGCAAGAGCTTTAGTAAATAACCCAGACATTATTTTAGCAGATGAGCCAACAGGTGCATTAGATACTAAAACAAGTATTCAAGTAATGGAAATTTTAAAGAAGATTTCCAAAGATAAATTAATAATAATGGTAACACATAACCCAGAACTTGCAGAGAAATATTCAAGTAGAATTATTAGAATACTAGATGGAGTTATTACAGAAGATTCCAACTCCATAAAGGAAAATGAGGAGATTAAGCCAAAAGAAACAAATAAAATTGGAAAAACATCAATGAAATTTTGGACTGCTTTTAGGCTAAGTTTAAACAATCTTCTAACTAAAAAAGGAAGAACAATATTAGTAGCTTTTGCAGGTTCAATTGGCATAATTGGAATTGCCTTAATACTTGCAGTTTCAAATGGTTTCCAAAACTATGTAGACCATATTCAAGAGGATACTTTAACTTCATATCCATTATCTATAATGCAACAATCAACAGATATTGCAGGCACTTTGCTTTCTTTAAGAAGTGGAGAAGGAGATAATGGTAACACATCTGGAGTAAAGGAAGAACAATATATTTCAAACATGCTATCTAGTTTAAGTACAAACGATTTAAAAAGCTTTAAGAGATACTTAGAGAGCAATTATAGTGAAGTGAAAAACGATATATCTAATGTTAAATATTCATACAGTATTGACCCACTTATATACGCTAAAGATGCAACAGGGGAAATTGCAAAACTAAACCCAAGCAATATCTTTAACTCTATATATGGAAATTCAAATGTATTAAGCTCTTACTCATCATTTGCTTCTGTATTTACTCAAATGATTGATGATAAAGAAGCTTTAAATGCATCATACGACGTGCTTGCAGGCCGTTGGCCAGAAAATTATGATGAAATGGTAATTGTATTATCAGAACCAAATACAATTTCAGATTTACTTGTATATTCACTAGGTTTAAGAGATACAAAGGAATTAACAGATATGATAACAAAAGCCATGAGTGGTGAAACAATAGATGTTAAAAACGAGCCAATGACTTTATCATATGAAGACTTAATGAATATAAATCTTAAACTAATAAGACCAACAGACCTTTACAAATTTAATGATAAATATGATGTTTATGAAGATATGAGCGAAAATGAAGAATATCTAGAAAAAACATTTGATGAAGCAATTAACCTAAAAATAGTAGGTGTGGTATCTGCAAAACCAGGAGTTACAACAATGGCACTAAACCCAGGTGTTGCATACACAAGCAGATTAATAGACTATATAATAGATTACTCAGCAAATACAGATATTGTAAAAAAACAGCTTGCAGACGATACAATAGATGTATTTTCTGGTTCAAAATTTGATAGCAAAACAAATAATTTTGACCTAAACTTTGAAGATTTAGTTGAAATAGATAAACAAAAACTACAAAGTGCATTTAATATAAACATAGATACAAATAAAATTCAAAATCAAACAGCAGGCTATATGAATGAGATTTCAAATGCAATAACTACAAACACAGAGCCTGCAAAAAAGGCATTTACAGATGGACTTGAGAATTTAGCTAAGGGTCTATTTAATAATATAACAGATAAAATAGCATTAAATGATATTGAAAGTACTGTATCTGGTTATTTATCTAAAGATGAACCAACAAAAATTGTAGCAAACCTTGAAGCAAATTATGTAATACCAGCAGAAACTTTTAAAACAACATATTCAGGGCTATTAAAAGGACTTTTGCAAATATATATAAACTCATATTATGCAACAGATCCATCACTTACAGAAAACATTGAGAACCCAGTTGCCATAGTTTATAAAGAGATAGCTTCACAAGTTATTACAACATATATGGAAAATATTGCAATACAAGGAACTGCAGAAACAATGGCAAAAGCTATGACAGAAGCTGTTATGAAAAAAACAATTTTAACAAAGGTTGGAGAAATAACAAGCTCTTTAAGTAGCAGTATAGCATCTTCATTTAATGTTGACCAAGACAAAATATCAAGTGCATTTAAGCTTAAAATTACAGAAGATGAAATTACAAGAATTGTAAGTGCAATGATGAATAAAACAGAAACAACAGCAAAATCAAACCTAATATCACTTGGCTACCAAGATAAAGAAGAACCAACATATATTTCTTTTTATTTTAACAGTTTTGAAGGGAAAGAACACTTTGAAGAGTTTATAAATTCATATAATGAAAAAGTAAAGGCAAATGGGGAAGATGAAAAGGAAATAAAATACACAGATACAACAGGAATTCTTATGAGTTCTGTAAAAACAATTGTAAACGCTGTAACTTATGTATTAATTGCATTTGTATCAATTTCTTTAGTAGTATCTTCAATTATGATAGGAATAATAACATACATTTCTGTATATGAAAGAACAAAGGAAATAGGAATTTTAAGAGCAATAGGTGCATCTAAACATAACATATCTTCAATATTTAATGCAGAAACATTTATAATAGGCTTATTATCAGGGCTATTTGGAATAGGAATAACATACTCATTAATACCAATAATAAACTCTGTATTGCATCATTTTACAGGCAATATTCCACTAAATGCAACCCTAACTTTAGGCAATGCAACAGTTCTAATAGTACTAAGTATTATCCTTACACTAATTGGTGGACTAATACCTGCAAAAGCAGCTTCAAAACGCGACCCTGTAATTGCACTTAGAACGGAATAGAAGAATTTTTGCAAAACACTACACAAATTAAGAAAAATGTGGTAAAATAGTAGTGTTGTAAATATGAAATTAAATTATATATAATTTTTAAAAGGAGGAAAACATATGTCAGGACATAGCAAATGGCACAATATTCAAGCTAAAAAAGGTAAAGCAGATGCAGCAAGAGGAAAGGTTTTTACAAAACTTGGAAGAGAATTATTAATGGCTGTTAAACAAGGGGGACCAGATCCAGTTGGAAACTCTAAGTTAAAAGATGTTATTGCAAAATGTAAAGCAAACAACATGCCAAACGATACAATAAACAATGCTATAAAAAAAGCAGCAGGAGCAGGAAACAGCGAAAACTACGAAGAAATTACATACGAAGGATATGGACCAAATGGTGTAGCAATTATTGTAAATGCTTCAACAGATAATAAAAACAGAACAGCTGCTGATGTAAGACACGTTTTTGATAAATTCGGTGGAAACCTTGGAACATCTGGATGTGTATCATACATGTTCGAGAAAAAAGGTGTAATTGTAATAGAAAAAGCAGAATGCAAACTAGGCGAAGATGACCTAATGATGTTAGCATTAGAAAACGGTGCAGAAAACATGGAAGTAGAAGACGAAGTATATGAAATAACATCAGCACCAGAAGAATTTTCTAAATTAAGCCAAGCTCTAGAAGAAAATGGAATAAGCTTCTTAGAAGCAGATGTAAAAATGGTACCAAACAACTACATTTCATTAGATGAAAATGGAGTAAGAAAAATGGAATTAATATTAGAAAAACTAGATGAATTAGATGATGTAATTGATGTATATCATAACTGGGATGAGTAGAAAAATTAATGGAAAACAGTTTATTGTTTTCCATTTTTCTTTTATATGATACTATTTATAATTATATAAAAAAGTCCGCCAAATCTCGTCGGAGCTTTTATATTTATTTAAAATCGAACCCACGCTGGAGACGCCTAAAGAAGTGTTTCGGGGGTCTTCGATTTTCTCTAAATATAAAACTCCTGCGTTTGGCTACTTATACTACTAAATCATTATTTATTTAAATAATAGCAACTATACAACAATCAATTTTTTCGTGTAATCTAAATTAGCATCAGGATTTTTCTTAAACTCTTGTGTATATATATTTGTTGCTAAGATATCTTTATCAAGCATAGACTTTAAAATCTTATTATTACTTGAGTCCATGAATTGTTTTACAGAAGTAATAACATTTAACTTTTTATTCTTAGAAAGCTCTGATAATAAAAGTTTTCCATTATCACTTAGTCCCAAAACCCTTATATAAGGAACTGTTTTTAAAGAATTAGTATAGTCTTGTTTAGTAATTCCTAAAAGAGCATAAAGGAAAATTCTGTTAATTCTAGTTAATGTATAGCGTTTAGATTTTATCATAAACATTAAAGCTTCTAGGTTATTACAGCAATTTGCAGCATCTTTAATTTTATATTCTAAACCTTCAGAAACATCTGGAAGATTAGCAATTTCTTCTATGGACATATATCTTAATTTATAAATAATTTGCTTTTCAAATTGTGAAATATCTAAAACAAATCTTCCGATTTCCTAGTTCTTCTTTTAAAATTGAATATGATTGTTTTGGCATTAGATTTTTAACAGATTTCTTTTGCAAAAGCATTTCTCTTATAGCAGTAGCACTTGCAATATTATTAGCAGTGGCAACACTATTGTATTCTGTACCAATTCTTTTTATGGTTAATGCATCAATTTTATTGCCTGTTTTGATTATTTGTTTTAAATATTCTAAACCTAATATATTATTTGAACCAGATAAAATATTAGCAGAATTTCTAATATCATTTATATATAAAAGCATTGCATTTTCACGAGCTTTAGGAAAAGATAAACCTTTTGAAAGCTCATGGTTAAGCATTGTAACATATTCAGAAGGTTCTTTAACAAGTATTGTAGCAAATTTATTTAGTGTATTTATATCTCCACATTCACTACCAAATGAAAGAGTAGTTTGCATGTTTAAACTATTTAATATTTTTATACTACCAGAAGCAAAGTTTTCGGCACTTGAGATACTATAAATAGTTGGAAGCTCTATAACCATATCTACGCCAGCCATAAGAGCCATTTCAGCTCTTGCCCATTTGCTAATTAATGCTGTATTACCGGCGCTCCACAAAGTTTCCGCTCATTATACAAACAACATAATCAGGGTTAACAGTTTTAATAGATTTATTTAATTGATACAAATGACCATTGTGAAATGGGTTGTATTCACAAATAATTGCTAAAACTTTGCTCATTAATTTCTCCTTATATATTGATTTTTTTACTACATTATTGATATAATATCACAAGATTAGAAAAATTACAAATATTATTGGAGGAAATATGGAAAAGGTTGTAATATATACAGATGGAGCTTGCTCAGGAAACCCAGGACCACGGTGGTTGGGGAAGTATATTAATGTATAAAGACACGAAAAAAGAAATAAGTCGGATATATGCCAAACACAACAAATAACATAATGGAAATAACAGCAGTAATTGAAGGTTTAAAACTTCTTAAATATGAATGTGAAGTTAAAGTATATAGCGATAGTGCATATGTTGTAAACGCATTCAATAATCACTGGATAGAAGGCTGGATAAAGAAGAACTGGGTAAATTCAAATAAAGAGCCTGTTAAAAATAAAGAATTATGGCAAGAACTATACTCACTTACAAAAACACATAAAGTGAAATTTATAAAAGTAAAAGGACATAGCGACAATGAATATAACAATAGGTGTGATGAACTAGCACGCCTTGCAATTAAAAATAATAATTAGAAAAGAGGAAGAAAAAAATGTACGAAGTATTCGCAGATTTACATATACACATAGGAAGAAGTGAAAGTAATAAACCAATTAAAATAACAGCAGCAAGGTCTTTAAACTTTGCAAACATAGCAAAAGAATGTGCTGAAAGAAAAGGAATTAACATAGCAGGAATAATAGACTCAGCCTCACCTTATGTAATAGAAGATATAGAAAACTTTCTAAAAACAGGTGAAGCATATGAAATAAAAGATGGAGGAATTATATATAAAGATAAAGTTTGTATAATACTTCGGAAGCGAAATTGAAACATCAGAAAAAGGCTTAAACGGACATGCAGGAAGTGCACATAATATATGTTTCTTCCCATATTTGAAAGATATAAAAGGCTTTTCAAATGAAATGAGCCACCATATTAAAAACATAACACTAAGTTCACAAAGAGCAGATATTTCAGCATATGATTTGATTGACATTGTAGAAAAATATAATGGTATATTAATACCAGCACACTGTTTTACACCACACAAAAGCTTTTATGGAAATTGCACAGATAGATTAGAGAAAATCTTTAAAGAAAAGTTTGATAGAGTGCCTGCAATAGAGCTTGGTTTAAGCGCAGATACAAATTTAGCAGATAACATATCTGAGCTCGAAACTAAAACATTTTTAACAAATTCAGATGCACACTCACTTCCTAAAATAGCAAGGGAATATAACAAAATATTAGTTGAAGATATAAGCTTTAAAGAACTTTTGAAAGCACTAAAAAATGAAGACGGAAGAAGAATTGTAACAAACTATGGGTTAGATCCAAAGCTTGGAAAGTACCATAGAACATATTGTGAGGTTTGTGAAAAGAACATTCCAGGACCTGCACCTGTTACAAAATGCGACACATGTGATAGTAGAAATATAACAATGGGTGTGTATGATAGAATTCAAATTATAAAAGATAAAAAGGAAAGCAAAAGCCCTGCAAACAGACCCGAATATGTATACCAAATACCACTTTCATTTATACCAGGGCTTCGGAAGCAAAACTATTGAAAAAATGCTAAACCACTTCGAAACAGAAATGAACATTTTGCACAAACTATCTTTTGATGACTTAGAAGCAGTTGTTGGAGAGAAAAATGCTAGAAATATTATAAATGCAAGAGAAGGCAAAATGAAAGTGCAAGAAGGTGGCGGAGGAATTTACGGAAAAATAGGAGCTGAATAGAAATTGAAAAAATTGTTAATTACAGAAAAGCCATCTGTTGCAATGGAATTTGCAAAAGTTCTAAAACTTGGAGAAAACAGAAGGAATGGTTACATAGAAAATGAAGAATGGATAATTACGTGGTGTGTAGGTCATTTAGTTACAATGTCATACCCAGAGGTGTATGATGAAAAGCTTAAATTCTGGCGTTTAGACACATTACCATTTATTCCAGAAGAATTCAAATACGAAATTATACCAGCTGTTGCAAAACAATTTGAAATTGTAAAAGGACTTTTGCAAAGAGAAGATGTTGGCGAAATATATAATGCTCGGCGACTCTGGACGAGAAGGAGAATATATACAAAGACTAGTTTTTATGATGGCAAAACCAAACCCAAAAGCTAAAATGAAAAGAGTTTGGATAGATTCACAAACAGAAGAAGAAATAAGAAGAGGAATTAACGAGGCAAAAGACTTATCAGAATACGATAGCTTATCAAACTCCGCATTTCTAAGAGCGAAAGAAGACTACTTAATTGGTATAAACTTTTCAAGACTTCTTTCTATAATCTTTGGAAGAAAACTTGCCCAATCAATAAATGAAGAAAAAGCTTCAATTTCAATAGGTAGAGTTATGACATGTGTTTTGGGTATGATTGTTTCAAGAGAACGTGAAATACGTAACTTTGTAAAAACCAAATATTACAAGCTAAACAGTAGTTTCGAAAACTTTACAGCAGAATGGAAGGTAAACCCAAAATCAAGCGTTTTTGAATCTCCAAAATTATATAACGAAACTGGTTTTAAAAAAGAAGAAGATGCAAAAGCATTAATAGATAACTTACAAGGCAAAAAGGCTGTTATAACTGAACTTAAAAAATCAAAACAAAAAGAAAATGCCCCACTTCTATTTAACTTAGCGGAAATACAAAATGAATGTACAAAAAGATTTAAAATTAAACCAGATGAGACACTAGAAGTAATACAAAACTTGTATGAAAAAAAGCTTGTAACATACCCAAGAACTGATGCAAGGGTTCTTTCAACAGCAGTTGCAAAAGAAATATCAAAGAACCTAAATGGTCTTGCTAAAGGGCTAAAACAAGATGAGGAAATTAATGGATATATTACAAAAATGGTAAATGAAAAATATCCAACGAATAACTTAGCGAAAACAAAGTATGTTAATGATAGCAAAATAACAGATCACTATGCAATAATTCCAACAGGACAAGGCTTCGAAAATTATGCAAAATTGCCAGACTTACATAAGGAAGTGTATAGAGTAATAGTAAAACGTTTTCTAGCAATCTTTTATCCACCTGCTGAATTTAACAAAATAAATGTAACAATCAATATAGAAAACGAAACATTTTATGCAACAGAAAAAGTCTGTATAAAAACTGGATACTTAGAGGTTTTAAAACAAAAAGAAAATAACCAAGAAGCGAATGAAAACCTAAAAGATCTAAAAAAAGGACAAGAACTAGAAGTAAAAGAGATAACAACAAAAGAAGCAGAAACAACACCACCTACAAGATACAACTCAGGTTCACTAATTCTAGCCATGGAAAATGCAGGAAAACTCATAGAAGATGAGGCACTAAGAGAACAAATAAAAGGGGCAGGAATAGGCACAAGTGCAACAAGAGGAGAAATAATCAAAAAACTTGAAAAAATAAAACACATAGAAATAAACCCGAAAACACAAATAGTTACACCAACAGTTAAGGGAGAAGCAATATATGATGTAGTAGAAAAATCAATGCCAGACATGCTAAACCCAAAACTTACAGCAAGCTGGGAAAAAGGATTAGACATGGTTGCAAAAAAGGAAATAGAACCAGAAGAATTCATGCAAAAACTTGAGAAGTATATAAAATCAAAATTTGAAAAATTTATATATAGATAGACTAAAATTTAATATAAAGGGAAAAATATTGCCATGGAGGAAACTTTATGGCAATTAAAATTTGTATAGATGAATTGGAAGTTGAGAATTTTGAGATTAATAAAGCAGATATAATAATAAAGTTTGGAATACTAAAGTTCAAGTTAAACAAGGAAAAACTAAAAAAGATAATTAGCAACAACAAAAGTAAAATAAAATTAGAAGTAAATGATTTTAAAGAGATTATTAAAAAAATAGAAATTCCCAAACTTAACATTAATGCTAAGTTTGGCACAGGAGAACCTAATTCTACAGCATTTTTTGTAGCAATTGTATCAAGTATTATAGGAATTGCTCTTGCAAGAAAAATTGAAAACCCAAGATACACAATAGAACCTGTATATGGAGATATGAATTATATATTCTTATCCATTAATTGTATATTTGAAATAAAATTGGTACATATTATCAATATATTTATTAAGCTAAAAAGAAAGGAGTACCAAAAATATGGAAGAACACCCAATAGAAGGTCTTATGTTGGCAGCAATGGATAGTATAAGAGACATGATAGAGGTAGACACAATAATTGGAGATACAATTCAAGTACAGGAAAATGTAAACATAATACCAATTTCAAAAGTAAGTTTTGGCTTTGCAGCAGGAGGCAGTGAATTTAAAGGAGAATCTATAGAAGATTATAAAAGAAGAGAGGACGAGGAAAACATTTCATACAGAAATCCATTTGGTGGTGGAAGCGGAGCAGGTGTATCAATAAAACCAGTAGCATTTTTAGTTGTGCAAGGAGAAAACGTAAAACTACTACCAGTAGAGCATAATTGCACAATAGATAGAATAATAGATTATATGCCAGAACTTTGTGAAAAGGCCGAAAAGCTAATGGATAAACTAATAAAAAAAGATGAAAACAAAGAAGAAGTAAAAATACAAAAACCAAAAATAAAAAAAGTTGGAATAGATTATAAATATGATTATAAACAGCCAGAAGAGAATAGCAAAGATTAACATAAAAATGGAAAGAAAATATATTTCTTTCCATTTTTATGTTATTTATTTCCAGAAAACATTGACTTTTGACGAAAAAAATTATACAATATAATAGTTAGAAAATACATAAAAATGCAAGGAGGAAAGATGTTATGGGAGAAGTAATAGTTATAACATCAGGAAAAGGTGGAGTTGGTAAAACTACTACTACTGCAAACCTTGGTTCTAGTCTAGCAGAAGAAGGAAAAAAAGTTGTGCTAGTTGATACAGATATTGGACTTAGAAACCTTGATGTTGTCATGGGACTAGAAAATAGAATAGTTTATGACTTAGTTGATGTAATAGAAGAAAAATGTAAATTAAGACAAGCTCTTATTAAAGATAAACGTTTTGACGAATTATTCTTATTACCTGCTGCCCAAACACGAGATAAAAATGCAATAAATGAAGAACAAATGAAAGAATTAACAAAAAAACTTAAGGAAGAATTTGATTATGTATTAATAGATTGCCCAGCCGGTATTGAGCAAGGCTTTAAAAACGCTGTTTCTGGGGCTGATAGAGCAATTGTAGTAACAACAGCAGAAATATCTGCAATAAGAGATGCTGATAGAATAATTGGATTATTAGAATCAGCTGAAATAAAAAATCCAGAATTAATCGTTAATCGTTTAAGACCTTCAATGGTAAAAAAAGGTGAAATGATGGACGTAGATGATATTGTAGACTTATTATCAATAGATTTAATAGGTGTTGTTCCTGACGACGAAAATATTATAACACAAACAAACAAGGGCGAGCCTGTAATTAAAAATAAAAAAGCACCATCAGGAAAAGCATACATAGAAATAGCTAAAAGAGTACTAGGCGAAAATGTTGATGTGACTATTCCAGGAAGGGAAAAAGGTTTTTTTGCTAAAATAAAAAGTCTATTTAAAAAGAATTAAAACTTTAATAATGTGGGGGAATGGACATGTTTGAGAACATACTAAATTTTTTTAAGAAACTTGGAAAAAATGAAAATAAAGAGACAAGTGGTAGTAAAACAAAGGCAAAGGAAAGACTACACTTAGTTTTGATGCAAGATAGAGCCAATGTCTCTGCAGACTTTTTAGAGATGATGAAGCAAGAAATAATTGATGTAATAAAAAAATATATTGAAGTTGAAGAAAACGAAATAGACGTTAGACTTACAAACGAAGTTAAAGAAGATGGAACAACAGGTGCACCATCACTTTATGCAAACATTCCAATAGTAAATATAAGAAATGATATGAAAAAAGAAGTTCAAGAGGAGAAAAAAGAAGAAGCTAAAAAACAAGAAAAATCTGAAGAACCTAAAGAAGTAAAGGAAGAAATTAAAGTAGAAGAAAAAGAGGAAAACGTAGAGGAAACAAGCAAGCAAGACGAACAAGAAGAAGTAGTAGAGGTTGTAGAAGTAAAGGAAGAAACAAAGAAAGATTAATTCAAAAAACTTCATGTTTTGAAAGGAAAAATATGAATAAAAAAGAGTTAAAAAATACAGAATGGAGTATATTAATATGCACAATAATCCTAATTGCAATAGGATTATTTGCTTTGTATAGTGCAAGTAAATCTGCTGATTTAGAAGAATTAAAAAAACAGGTTATTTGGATAGCTGTGCGGAATACCATTACTTATAGTATCATATTTAGTTGATTATAGAGCAATTGCAAAAATAAGTATAGGTTTTTATATACTTTCTATCATTCTGTTAATAGCTGTACTATTAACAAGTGCAATAAATGGAGCAACAAGCTGGTTTAGCATAGGTCCAGTATCTATACAACCAGCTGAATTCGCTAAAATTGCAGTTGTTTTATTTTTAGCAAATATAATGGCAAAAATGTCTAGGAATGAAATAAGTAGACCACTAAAATTACTAATGGTATTAGGTATTGCAATTGTACCAATACTCTTAATAATCTTACAACCAGATTATGGTTCAGCAATGGCCTATATTGTTGCAACAGCACTTATGCTTTATGTAGCAGGCATAAAGAAAAGATATATTATATCAGCAATATTACTTGTTGTAATAGCTGTGCCAGTGCTATACTTCTTTGTTTTACCAGAACATGCACGTTTGAGAATAGATGTATATTTAAATCCGTACTTAGACCCAAGAGGTGCAGGGTATAACATTATACAATCAAAACTTGCAATAGGTGCAGGAAGACTATTTGGAGAAGGCTGGCTAAATGGAACACAAACACATTTAGGTTTTCTTTACCCTAAAACCACAGACTTCATATTTGCAGTAATAGGCGAAGAAATGGGCTTTGTAAGTTGTACAGCAATAATTATACTTTATATAGTTATGATTACAAGAGCAATAAACATTGCAAAAACAGCCAGAGACGACTTAGGTTCCTATATAGCCACCGGAATTGTAGGAATATTAATATTCCATGTGCTAGAAAATATAGGAATGACAATGGGCTTACTTCCAATAACAGGAGTACCACTTCCATTTATAAGCTATGGAGGAAGTTCAATGCTTACAAATATGATAGCAGTAGGACTATTATTAAATATTAGTGCCAGACGTCAAAAATCAATATTTAATTAAGGAATAAAAAATGTATATAGAAAAATTGAAGATAGGAAATGTAGAATTAGAAAATAATATATTATTAGCACCAATGGCGGGAGTAACAGATTTAAGCTATAGGAAAATCTGCAAAAAGTATGGTAACCCAGGACTAGTTTGCACAGAAATGATAAGCAGTAAAGGTCTATTTTACAATGATAAAAAGACAGAACAATTTTTAGTTTTAAATGAAGAAAAACGACCGATAGCAATACAAATTTTTGGAAGTGACCCAAGTGTTATGGGGCAAGCTGCAAAAATTGTAGAGCAATATGCAGATATTATAGACATAAACATGGGATGCCCAGCACCAAAGGTTGTGAAAAATGGAGATGGGAGCAAATTATTATTAAACTTAGAACTAGTAGGAAACATAGTTAAAGAAGTAGTACAAAACACAACCAAACCTGTAACAGTAAAAATTAGAAAAGGCTGGGACGATGAACATATAGTTGCAGTAGAGGCTGCCAAGGTAATAGAAAAAGCAGGAGCAAGCGCTATTACAGTGCACGGAAGAACTAGAGAACAGTACTATTCAGGACAAGTTGATTTAGAGATTATAAAAAAGGTAAAAGAAGCAGTTAAAATACCAGTAATAGGAAATGGAGACGTAAAAACAGCAGAAGATGCGAGAAAAATGTTTGAATATACTGGCGTAGATGGAATAATGATAGGCAGAGGAATTCTTGGAGAACCATGGAAAATTAATGATATTATACAAGAACTTACAACAGGCCAAAAATCACAAGAAAGAACTCCAATGAAAAAATTAAAAATTATAAAAGAACATATAGAGCTAGAAATGATTGAAAAAGGCGAGTATGTTGGAGTACGAGAAATGAGAAAGCATATATGTTGGTACTTAAAGAATTTACCAAATTCAAGCCAAGTAAGACAAACAATTAATATGCTTGAAAGCAAAGATGAGGTAATTACTACATTGGAGCAATATTTTAAGAGTCTATAAAACTAGAAAGGATAAATTAATGGATAAACAAAAACTTATTAGAAATTTTAGTATAATCGCACACATAGACCACGGAAAATCAACATTAGCAGATAGATTAATTGAGAAAACAGGACTTTTAACAGCACGTGAGATGGAAAGTCAAGTTTTAGACAATATGGATATAGAACGTGAAAGAGGAATTACTATAAAATCTCAAGCTGTAAGAATGCAATATAAGGCAAAAGACGGCGAAACTTACATTTTGAATTTAATAGACACACCAGGCCATGTGGATTTTAACTATGAAGTATCAAGAAGTTTAGCTGCATGTGAAGGAGCTATTTTAGTTGTTGATAGTAGCCAAGGTGTTGAAGCTCAAACACTTGCAAATGTGTATTTAGCATTGGATAACAATTTAGACATCTTGCCAGTAATAAATAAAGTAGATTTGCCTAGTGCAAGACCAGATGAAGTTAAACAAGAAATTGAAGACATAATTGGAATTCCTGCAATGGACGCTCCATGCATTTCAGCAAAATCAGGCTTGAACATTGAAGAAGTTTTAGAAAGAATAGTAACAGATTTTAAACCACCTGTTGGAGATAAAGATAAACCACTAAAATGCCTAATTTTTGATTCTTTGTATGATAATTATAAAGGTGCAGTAAGCTATGTAAGAGTAGTTGAAGGAACGGTTAAAACTGGCGACGAAATATTATTTATGGCAACAAATAAGAAATTTGTAGTTACTGAACTTGGATACCTTGAACCAGGAAGCTATAAACCAGCAGATAAATTAGAAGCAGGAGAAGTTGGTTATATTTCCGCAAGTATTAAAACTGTTTCAGACTTAAGTGTGGGTGATACAATAACGTTAGCAGAGAACCCAGCACCAGAGCCATTACCTGGATATAAAAAAGCAAATTCAATGGTATACTGTGGTGTATATCCATTAGATGGTGGAGATTATGAGAACCTAAAGGAAGCTTTAGAAAAGCTAAAATTAAATGATGCAGCATTAAGTTATGAACCAGAAACATCCGTAGCTCTTGGTTTTGGCTTTAGATGTGGATTCTTAGGACTTTTACACTTGGAAATAGTACAAGAAAGACTAGAAAGGGAATTTGATTTAGATTTAATAACAACAGCACCTTCAGTTATATACAAAGTACATAAAAGAGATGGAGAATTAATAGAACTATATAACCCAGTAGATTTACCACCAGCACAAGATATAGAATATATAGAAGAACCTATGGTAAAAGCAGAAATAATGCTACCAAAAGACTTTGTTGGCAATGTAATGGAAATATGTCAAAATAGGCGTGGAATATACTTAGATATGAAATACCTAGATAGCAACAGAGTAATGTTAGAATATGAAATGCCACTTAATGAAATAATATATGATTTCTTTGATACATTAAAATCAAACACAAAAGGATATGCATCACTTGAGTATGAACTTACAGAATACAGAAAATCTGACCTAGTAAAATTAGATATTCATATTAACAATGAACAAGTAGACGCATTATCATTTATTGTACATAAGGATACTGCATATACAAGAGGCAGAAAAATGGCTGAAAAGCTAAAAACAGTAATTCCAAGGCAACTATTCGAAGTGCCTATACAAGCAGTTGTTGGAGGCAAAATAATTGCTAGAGAAACCATCTCAGCACTTAGAAAAGATGTACTTGCAAAATGCTATGGTGGAGATATTACAAGAAAGAAAAAGCTACTAGAAAAACAGAAAAAAGGAAAGAAAAAGATGAGACAAATTGGTAATGTGGAAGTACCACAAGAAGCCTTCCTTGCAGTATTAAAATTAGATGATGAATAAAGGAGAAGTTAAATGAGAGATAATAGAAGTTTTAAAAATAAGCAGAATAAAAGAAATTTTAAACAAGATAATAGAAAGCCAAATTTTGAGAAGAAAAATTTAAACAAGGAAGAAGATAAAGATTTTTCAGATCAAATTGAAGGCAGAAATTCTGTTCTTGAATTATTAGAAAGTGGAAAAGACATAAATAAGATATTTATTGAAAGAGGAGAAAAACACGGTTCTATTAATAAAATAATTGGAATAGCAAGAGATAGAAAGATTGTAACAGTTGAAGTTGATAGAAACAAAATAAACCAAATGGCTAAAACAGATAACCCACAAGGTGTAATTGCAATAGTTCCACCATTTGATTACTGTGAAGTAGAAGATATTTTAAATGTTGCAAAAGAAAGAAATGAAAAGCCATTCATACTAATTTTAGATGGAATTGAAGACCCACATAACCTTGGTGCAATAATAAGAACAGCAGAAACTGCTGGCGTTCATGGAATTATAATTCCAAAGAGAAGAGCTTGCTCAGTAAATAGCACAGTATATAAAGTTGCAAGTGGAGCAGTAGAACATATGAAAATAGCAAGAGTGAATAACTTAAATGATGAAATTAAATACTTAAAAGAAAATGATGTATGGATATATGGAACAGCAATAGAAGCGAAGAAATACTATTACGAAGAAAACTTAACAGGAGCAATTGCAATTGTAATAGGTAACGAAGGAGAAGGCATGACAAGACTAGTTAGAGAAAATTGTGATGTACTTTTAAAAATTCCAATGAAAGGTCAAATAACATCATTAAATGCATCTGTTTCAGCAGGAATAGTAATGTATGAGGCAGTAAAACAAAGAATGTAGAAAGGTCCCTTAAATGGGGCTTTTTATTTTACCTCAAAAATTTCCATGACTTTTTTCTTTGTTTCTCTTGACTTGCATTTTTCGATATTATATACTATAATCATCTAAGAATTTACAAAGGATATTTGGAGGAAAAATGAATGGAATTATAAAAAATATAAAAATCATATTTGTTTTAGCATTTATGTTTTTTATAATATTTGGAATATATTTTAATCCCTTTGCTCTTGCAAGAGAAAGAACAGAAGATTTATCAAATCTTATAAATTACCCAGAAATTTATACAAATATTCAGGAATTAAAAGCAGCACATCCTAATTGGACATTTACTATGTTATACACAGGTCTTAATTGGAATGATGTTATTACAGGAGAAACAACAGCTTTACATACAAGAAGTTTGGTACATAATTCATTAGTGTTTGGGAATGTTTTAGACTGGGTTTGTGCAACATGCAAAACAGATCCTAAAGATAATGGTTCTTGGTACTGTGCTTCTCCAAAAGCAGTTTCTTACTATATGGATACAAGAAATTGGTTAAATGATTCATACATATTCTCATTTGAGACATTATCTTTTAATAGTAATGCACACAGTGTAGAAGGTGTACAGGCAATTATTTCTGGTACATTTATGGATAAATCAACTATTACGTATATAGATACAAATGGAAATACACAAACTATAAATAAATCTTATGCACAAATTATATATGATGCAGGAAAAATGTACAATGTAAGCCCATATCATTTAGCAGCAAGAATAAGACAAGAACAGGGTAGTGGAACAAGCTCATTAATTTCAGGTAAAAAAGAAGGCTTTGTTGGATATTACAACTATTTTAACGTTGGTGCAGGAGGAAATTCTGAAGCTGAAATTATAACAAATGGCTTAACATATGCAAAAAATAAAGGTTGGACAACACCAGAACTTGCAATACAAGGTGGTGCAAGTTTCTTAAAAGGAAGCTATATTGGAAACTTCCAAGATACATTATATTTACAAAAATATAGTGTAGACAGTAGTAGTGGCTCTTTATACGGACACCAATATCAACAAAATATATCAGCACCATATACTGAAGGTTTAGATGTTTATGATGCATATGAAGAACTTGGAATTTTAGAAAGCAACTTTAATTTTATTGTTCCAATATATGAAAATATGCCAGAATCAGCATCAACAAAACCAGGTAGAACAACTGTACTTACAACAGAAAATGTTGTAGTTCAAACACTATATACACCACTTAGAATTCGTGTTAGACCATCAATAAGTTCTAATGTATTGGCAGAAGCACCTCGTGCTACAGTTCTTGTAAGAATTGAAAAAGCAAACGAGGCAGATGAAAATGGTTACTATTGGGATACAGTTGCATATAACAATGGAACAAAAACAGTAATTGGATATGCTTCAAGAGAATATTTAGGAGAAATTGCAACAGCAGAGACTTTAAATGAAGCAAAAACAATAGGTGTAATGTGCAATTTAAGAAATGGACCAGGAACATCAAACTCATGGGTTAAGAAAATTCTTCCAGTTGGAACACAAGTAACAGTAATAGATAAAATAAACTATAAAATAGATGGACTTGTATGGTGTAGAGTAAAACTTTCTGATGGAACACAAGGCTATGTTGCCGAAAACTTCTTCCAAGCAGGACCAGTTGAAAAATATAAAATAGACGGAGAAAACATTATAATTGCACCAAACACAGCAATAACCGACATTCCAAAAGCTACTTTAGTTGGAGATGTTTTAGGAACAGGAGCAAAGGTTAAAGTAGAAGATAAGGAATATACATTAGTGGTACTTGGAGATGTAAATGGAGATGGGGATGTAGACGTGATAGACTTAGCTTTGGTAAAGAGACATTTGATGCAAGCTCAAATCTTAAGAGAACAATACTTTAAAGCAGGAATACTACAAAAGGATGGTACAGAAATTGATATTATAGATTTAGCATTGTTAAAAAGATTTCTAATGGGAACAAGTATTATATCTTTATAAAAAGGAGGAAATGATATTTACAATATCATAAAAGAAAAATGAAAAATAAAAGAATCTTTATTATATTATTTAGCTTAATAATATTTATTATATTAATGCTTTCTAGCAAGGTTTACGCTGCTAGCGCCTCTGTTAGAGCAAACTCAACAACAATAAAACCTGGTGAAAGTGTTACAATTACTGCTTCTGTAAGTGCAACGGAAGCATGGAATTTAAAAATTACTGCAAGTGGAGGGAATTTATCGGGAACAACAGTAAGTGCCGACGCTATGGGAAGTGAAGTTTCTCAAAGTGTGATGACGGCAACTTTTACAGCTTCATCAGAAGGGACATATACAATAAGCTTGACAGGTCAAGTAACAGGTAGTGATTTAAAAAAAGTTCCTGTATCATCATCATGTACAATTACTGTAAAAGCTCCGGCTGTTGCACCGGATCCAAAACCATCAAATAATACCGATAATACAACAAAGCCAAGCACAAATACCACAACTAAGCCAAATACAAACAATACTACAACAACTACAAAAAAATCAGACAATTCAAACTTATCTAGCATACAAATTGCAGAAGGAGTGATTTCGCCAGAATTTAGTAAAACAGTTAAGGAATATACTGTAAATGTTCCATATGAAGCTACAAAACTTAGCATAGCAGCAACTCCAGAGCATTCAAAGGGAACTGTAACAATTAATGGAAACGATGAACTAAAGGTGGGAGAAAATTTAATAGAGATTATCGTTACAGCAGAAGATAGCAGTACAGATAAATATACTATAAAAGCAATAAGAGCAAAACAGGAACTTTCATTACAGACACTAAGTATTTACTATGTAAATGAAAATGGAGAAAAAGTAGAACTAAAATTAGAACCACAATTTTCATTTGATGTGTATAGCTATTCAGTAAACGATATATTAGCACATACTATACAAAGTTTAAGTGTAGAAGCTAAGGCAAATGCTGAAAATGCTAAGGTAGAGATTGTTGGTAATGATGAACTAAAATCAGGAACAAATGAAATTACAATTAAAATTTCAGTAACTGATGAAGCAGGACTTGAAGAACAAAAAACATATACAATTAAAGTTCAAAAAGAAGAAGAACCAGTTGTAGTAGAGCTAACTACAATACAAAAAATACAAAACTTCTTTGGAGGTTTTGGCTCAGGAATAACCAAATGGATATCTTCAAACTTTGATAAAATTATAACAGGAATGCTATTAATTTCAACTTCAGCTTTTGTAGGACTTACAATATACTTTGCTTGTGACTATAAAAACTATCAAAAACTTTTAGCAAAACTTGCTTCTTACAATAAAGAAAACTTAATGGAAAGAGCAAATGTAGCTTTAAAACCAGAAAACTCAACAGTTGAAGAAGTACAAAACATTGAGGAAAAAGAAGATAAAAAAGCAAAACTTGAAGAATTTATTAAAAATGATGAACAAGAAGAAAAAGCAAAAATTAAAACAGCAAGAGGTAAAAGATTTAAATAAAATAAAATCGATGTTAGCTAAAACTAAAGCTAACATCGAAAACATGCTATTATAGCTCAGTTGGTAGAGCAATTGATTCGTAATCAATAGGTCGGGAGTTCGATTCTCCCTAATAGCTCCAGAAAGGTGATTTTATGAAGAATTTTAAAAAGTTAATAGGAGATAAAATTTATTTGTCTCCAAAAGGAACAACAGATGAAGAAATTGAAATATTTACGCAATGGGTAAATGACTTCCAAGTAACTGATTATATTGGAGTAACAAGTGGAATATGCACACTTGCAAATGAAAAAGAATATTTAGAAAAAATGGCCAAAGACACAGAAAATCGAGATTTTAACATTGTAGACTTAGCAACGGATAAAATTATAGGAACTACAGGGTTAAAAGAATTTAACTGGATAAATAGAAGTGCTTCGCTTGGAATTTTTATTGGAGAAGCAGAATATAGAAGTAAAGGATATGGAACAGAAGCATTAAACATTTTACTTGAATATGCTTTTAGATATCTAAACTTACACAGTATAAGACTAACACTCTTGGATGTAAACGAAAGAGCACACAAATGCTATCTAAAATGTGGCTTTAAAGATACTGGGTGCGATAGAGATGAAGTATTCTTAAATGGCAAGTATCATAACAAACTACATATGGATATATTAGAAAGTGAATTTAATGGAGATTTTATAAGAAATAAAAATATATAAAAAATAGCAGGCATTTTATAATGTCTGCTATTTTTTGAAGGTTTTTTAGCCCTTTATGGAGAACTGAAATGTAAGAATAGGAGAACCATTCTCAGAGGCATATGCAATAATCATATGCACAAAGCCAATTTCTTCCATGTCATGGATGAAATTCCTTCCTACGTAAAATGGATGACTTTCAATTTCTCGGATAGCACACGATGTTATCTTAAAGGTTAAACCTTCAACTTCAAGCTTACCAGCAATGAAGTCGATAAGCTTAAGCCCCGGACCTTCGAAGTAATCGGAGGCGCTCATTGTCCGTATGTCCATTTTCTGTTGCCCACAAAGACCTGCTAAGAATTCAATTGTATTCATTTTTATTTCCTTTCTTTTGGTGTAATATTCTTGTTGTATGGCACTTACCTTCAAAGTACCAGTAGGAAAATAATTACTATACAATTTATTATAACACTTATTTACATAATTTGCAAATTATATGGAAAATATAAATATATTTCATAAATTTACATATAATACAAATTATGGAGATGGTAATATGAGGAAAAGTAAAATTGATTTTGAACTTGTAGAGTGTATAATAAACACAAAAGCAGATTTAAATGTTGCAAACAAAAATTTTGAACAAGCAGAAGGAGATTTAATTGATTATTATTCTTATCAAATAAAGGCAAACAAAGCAAAGCTGGATTATTTAATTAAAGAGGTAAAACAAAAAGGATTTTCATTAGATACAATAAATGAATTAAAACTTAGAATTAGTTAAGCATATTTGTCCAAAGTGATTCATATTTATTAAAAAAAGGAGGAATCACTTTGGAAGTAAATAATGCAATTATAATTACGGCCTGCGTTGTTGGCTTTATAATTATTGGGTGGATTTTTAATATATCATTATCAAAAATTTTTAAACTAATATTGAATTCAATTTTGGGTGGAATTTTAATATATATTATAAACTATTTTGGTGCATCAATAGGAATGCATATTGGCTTAAACGTAGTAACATCAGTTTTCGTAGGCTTTTTTGGAATCCCGGGAGCCTTACTATTATTGGCAGTAAAATTATTTTAAAAATTTTGTCAAAAATTGTTTACTTTTTGCGAAATTTAATATAAAATATACATACTAATTAAAGGCGGGAACTAAGGAAAAATATTGGAGGGAATTTTAATGAAAATATTAATGTTAACATGGGAATATCCACCAAGAATAGTTGGTGGAATTGCTAGAGTTGTGCACGATTTATCAAAAAGACTTATTAAAGATGGACATGAAGTTACAGTTATTACATACAGAGAAGAAGGTTTACCATATTATGAGGATGATAAAGGTGTGGATGTATATAGAGTTGATAACTATATGATAAATCCAAACAATTTTACAGATTGGATTTTACAACTTAATTTTAATATGATAACAAAAGCAAATGAGTTAATTGCAGAAAAAGGTAAATTTGATGTTATACATGCACATGATTGGCTTGTTACATACAGTGCAAAAACATTAAAGAATTCTTATGGAATACCACTTGTATCTACAATACATGCAACAGAAGCTGGAAGGAATAGTGGAATACATAACGAAACACAAAGATATGTAAATGATACAGAATGGCTTTTAACCTACGAATCATCAGAAGTAATAGTTAATAGCAAGTTTATGAAGACTGATATACAAAGACTATTTGGTTTACCTTATGAAAAAATTAATGTAATACCCAATGGAATAAATATTAATTCATATACAGGAATTGAAAGAGATTACGATTTTAGAAGACAATATGCAGCAGATAATGAAAAAATAATATTATTTATGGGAAGACTAGTATATGAAAAAGGTGTTCAACATTTAATTTCAGCAATGCCTAAAATTCTAGATGGCTACCATGATGCAAAACTTATAATTGCAGGAAAAGGTGGAATGCTAGATGAATTAAAAGCACAAGTTGATGCAATGGGACTTGGAGAAAAAGTATATTTTACAGGATACTTAAATGCAAAACAAGTATCTAAAATGTATAAATGTGCTGATGTTTCAGTATTCCCAAGCACATATGAACCATTTGGAATAGTTGCATTAGAGGCAATGCTTGCAGGAGTTCCAACTGTAGTTTCTGATGTTGGTGGTTTAAATGAAATAGTGGAACACAGAGTTGATGGAATGAAAAGCTATGCAGGAAACCCAAATTCACTTGCAGATTCAATACTAGAGCTATTATTAAATCCTGAATTATGCGATAAAGTAACAAAACAAGCAAAAATCAAAGTTAAAAATGAATTTAATTGGGCAAAAATAGCTCAAGATACATACTTTACATATGAAAAAGCAATATGCCAAACAATGGCAGAACGTCAAGCAAAACAAATACTACAAGAAAGAGCAAAAAAGGCAAAGAAAGCAAAAGGAACAGAAAACGAAATTACAAATTTATTATCTTTCAAACAACGCCAAGCATTTGCTTAAAGGAGGTTTAATATGTACGTATATGATGAAGCTAACAATTTAGCAAAAGCAATTCAAGAAAGCAGGGAGTATAAAGAATACAAACAAGCAAAAGAAGATGTTTCTCAAAACCCTGAAATGAAAGCAAAAATAGATGAGTTTGAAAAAACAAGATATGAAGTTCAAGCGATGTCTTTTCAAGGGAAAGATGACCCAGAAAAAATGCAAAAACTTCAAGAAATGTACAACATCTTAAATAATGATAAAAAGATAAAAGAATATTTTGATATTGAAGTACGCTTCAACATAATGCTTGCAGATGTGAACAAAATAATTAGCGAATCTGTAAAAGATTTATTATAAAAAGTAAAAAAGAGATTTGGTTTACTATTTAAAACTAAATCTCTTTTTGTTTACTATATTTCCATTTGGCTACTTAAAAAACCTGCAGCTGACTGAACTACCTTAAGTTCAGTGTCTCCCATTTTTGCATCTTGGTCTTTTGAAAGTAAAATAACACTTCCAATTACATCTCCATCAGATATTATTGGGTAAATTACTTGTGCGTTATAACGCCAGGTTTTACTATTTTCATTTTGAGTTATAGGTAAAGCAATTTCGTTATTAGCTTTACTTGTATATATTTCTTTGTTTTCAATAACTTTTTCTAATTCAGGACTTAATGATTGCTCTAAAAATTCCTTTTTAGAACCACCAGAAACAGCAATAACTGTGTCTTTATCTGTAATGCATGCAATATGACCTGTTGTTTTTGAAAGAGTTTCAGCATAACCAGTTGCGAACTCAGAAAGCTCGCCAATAGGTGAATATTTCTTTAAAATTATTTCTCCTTCTTTATCTGTAAATATTTCAAGTGGATCGCCCTCTTTAATATGAAGGGTTCTTCTAATTTCTTTAGGAATAACAATTCTACCTAAATCATCAATTCTTCTAACTACTCCAGTTGCTTTCAAAATTTTACCTCCTTTTACTATTTATGTTCAAAAATAGTATTTGAAGGAAAAAGAAAAATATTCATAAATTTGACAAATTATTTACAAATTACAAAAAAACATAAAAAACTACTTGACAGGAAAATACAAAATGATATATATTAATACTGTAAATTATTCAAGGAAAATTAAAGCACATTGAAAAGTGAATAGAAAAGTAAAAAAGCAAAGTCTGTTTGCAAAAAGCTGTTATTCCAATGTGCGAAAAGAAAACAGAATAATTTGCAAGAAAACAAAGCAAAATAACAATAGGAAAAAAACAAAAAAACTTAAGAAGGAGGAAAATAAGAAAATGCAAAATAGAAACAAAGGTATAACACTAGTTGCATTAATAATAACAATAGTAGTAATGTTAATATTAGTTGCAGTAAGTGTGAATGTAATAATAAAAAGTAACTTAATAGGAACAGCAGAAAAAGCAACGAACAAATACAAAACAGCATCAGAGGAAGAATCAAAAGGTGGAGTAATTGAAATAGATGGAAAAAAATATAATTCAATAGAAGATTATATTAACTTATCATCAATAAATATTCCGGGAGGAACAAGAGTAACAGAGCCGACAGAATATAAGGTAGGAGATAAAACAGCAATAATACCTGCTGGTTTTACAGTATCAGGAATAGATAGTGAAAGAACAATAGATGGAGGATTGGTAATATATTTAATCCCAGAAGAAGAATTAAAGGATGTAAAATGGGACGGAACAGAAAAGACTAAGTATGACCAATTTGTATGGATACCAGTAGAAGTAAAATCAACAGATAAGGAAAACAGTATAGCAAGCTTTTATAGGTCAGAATGGACTGCAAATGCATCAACAGGAGGAGAAAGAACAAAAGAACTAAGTACAATTTATGCAGAACCAGATTCAACTAATGATACAGCAGATAAAACAGGCATAGCAGACCAAATAACAGAACTAACAAAAAGTATATATAAATATGGAGGCTTTTATATAGGAAGATATGAAGCAGGAAGTACAAAAGAAAGAACAAGTAGTTCATTCTCATTCCAGACAGAACCCTTTGTAGTACAACAAGATAAATATCCATATAACTATATAGATTGGGGAAGAAGTATGTCTGCTGTAAGTAGGGGAGCAGTATATTTGTGTAATAACTTGTATAGCAAAACAAACACAAACTATGGAGCAACAAGTATGCTATGTAGTGGAGCTAGTTGGGACAGTATGCTAGATTTCATAAAAGACTCAAGCCATAGTGTAACAGATAGTACAACATGGGGAAATTATAGTAATTCAGAAACTTATACAATAAATAGGGGAAAATATGCAGAGTTTAATGCATCAAACTATACACTTGGAAATTTTCAAGACGTAGTTAATGAATACCCAAAAGAAAAAGATAAAAGTATTTTACTAACTACAGGAGCAACAGAAAGAAATTGTTCAAGGAATATATATGATGTAGCAGGAAACTGTGATGAATGGACAACAGAGTCTTGTTCTTCAATCAATCGAGTTATCAGGGGCCGGCGATTTCAACGACGATGGTTCTGACCGTCCAGCGAGTAGCCGCCACTACTGCTATCCGTCCGGCGGAGAACTCATAGGCTTTCGTCCAGCACTTTTTGTAATGCTGTAAGCTTGCAGGCGATATAGATCGGATTTAGTGATACTTATGTATTGCTAAATCCTTATTTAATTTTCAATGTACTTTATATAATTTAATCAAATTATGCTAAAACTATTGAAAAATATGGCTGTTTAAGTGTATAATATTAAGGAGTTTAGGAGGGAGAATATGGAAACAATTAATTTAAAAGATAAGTATTTAAAATTTTTTGAAAGCAAAGGACATAAAGTTATTCCTAGTGCTCCAATAATACCAGAAAATGACCCAACATGTTTATTTAACACAGCGGGTATGCAACCATTAGTGCCATACTTAAAAGGAGAACCACACCCAGAGGGAAAACGTTTAACAGATGTTCAAAAATGTTTTAGAACAAACGATTTAGATTCAATAGGAGATACTACACACCATACATTTTTCGAAATGCTTGGAAATTGGTCTTTGGGAGATTATTTTAAGGAAGATGCAATTGCGTGGAGTTATGAGTTTTTAACAAAGACATTAAATATACCAGCAGAGCGTTTAGCTGTAACTGTATTTAAGGGAAATCATTTAGTTCCTGCAGATAATGAATCTGCTGAAATTTGGAAAAAAGCTGGAATTAAAGAAGATAGAATAGCCTTCTTAGGTGAAGAAGATAACTGGTGGCCAAACATGGAACTTACAGGACCTTGTGGACCAGATACAGAAATTTTCTACTGGAGAAGCAATGAAGCAATTCCAGAGAAATTTGACCCAGAAAATGAAAATTGGGTTGAGATTTGGAATAATGTATTTATGCAATACAACCATGAAACAGATGGTACATTTAAACCTCTAAAAAATAAAAATGTTGATACAGGACTTGGAGTAGAAAGAGTAACAGCAATACTTGAAGGATATACAGATAACTATAAATCATCAGTTTGGAGAGATGTAATTTCAAAAATAGAAGAAATATCTGGTTTATCTTATGAAGATAAAAAAAATGCTAGAGCAATGAGAATTATTGCAGACCATATAAGAGCAGTTGTTATGATAGCAGGTGATGATGCTGGAATTAAACCATCAAACACAGACCAAGGCTACATTTTGAGAAGATTAATAAGAAGAATAATTCGTTATGCTAAAAAGTTAAATATAGATATAAATAGCGATTGGGAACAAACATTAGCAACAATGATAATTGAAAAATATTCAAAATACTATTCAGAACTTGAAAGAAACAAAGACGTTATATTACAAGTTTTAAAAGATGAAAAAGTTAAATTTAATAGAACACTTGAAAAAGGTTTAAGAGAGTTTGAAAAAGAAACAAGAAATATAGAAGGAAAAGAAATTAATAAAGACATTGCATTTAGACTATATGATACTTATGGCTTTCCAATTGAATTAACAGAGGAACTTGCAAAAGAAAATGGCTTAACTGTTGATACAGAAGGCTTTAAACATAAATTTGCAGAACACCAAGAAAAATCAAGAGAAGGAGCAAGTCAAAAATTCAAAGGTGGCTTAGCATCTACTGGAGAAATGGAAACAAAATACCATACAGCAACACACCTTTTAAATGCTGCATTAAAGAAAGTTCTCGGACCTCATGTACATCAAAAAGGAAGCAACATTACAGCTGAAAGAATGAGATTTGACTTTTCACACAATAGCAAAATGACAGAAGAAGAAAAACAAAAAACAGAGGACTTAGTTAATGAATATATAAAAATGGCAATACCAGTTGAAAAGTTAGAAATGAAAAAGGAAGATGCAATAAATGCAGGTGCTGAAGCAATGTTTGCTGATAAATATGGAGACATAGTATCAGTTTATAAAATTGGTGATGTATCAATGGAATTATGCGGAGGACCTCATGTTCACAACACAAGCGAATTAGGACATTTTAAAATTAAAAAAGAAGAAGCATCATCAGCAGGTGTAAGACGTATTAAAGCTATATTAGAGTAAGGAAAGGAAGATTAGAATGGAAGATTGTATTTTTTGTAAAATAATTAATAGAGAAATTCCATCAGACATAGTTTATGAAGATGATGAAGTAATTGCATTTAAAGATATTAGACCAGTAACACCAGTTCATATATTAGTAATTCCTAAAAAACATATATCAAGCTTAGTAGAATTAACTGAAGAAGATGAAGCTGTTATTGGAAAAATCTACACAGTTATAAACAAAGTGGCTAAAGATGCTGGCATATTAGAAAAAGGCTTTAGAGTAATAGTAAACTGTGGAGATGATGGAGGACAAGAAGTTAAACACATACATTTCCATGTACTAGGTGGAAAGAAACTTGGAGTAAAAATAGCATAGTTAAAAAGATGTTCATTTTAAATAAATGAGCATCTTTTTTAACTAAATACAATTTAAATCATATTATAAGTATGAAATGTATTTTGCGTGGGGGTGGAAGCTTTTTTAGTATCCCACCCAGAGCCTAAATTATAAAACTAATAATTTAAACTAGCATCCTCCACAACCATTGTTACCTCCACAACAGCAGCAGATTATTATTAAAAGAATTATAATCCAGCAGCAATCGTTTCCAAATCCGAAACCACCGCATCCGCATCCTCTATTTTCTGGCATACTACTTTCACCTCCCTAGTAATGAAAAATCTTCAAGTCTTTTTCATTTGTTATGTTATATACTATTCTTAATACAAAAAATGTGTTACAAAAATTCTTACAAAAAATCTTGATTTTTAATTCCATTTAACATATAATCTTTAAGTAGTAGGTGAAATAGATGTTAGAGAAAAATCAAGTATTTGAAACACAAATTATAGATAATGGCTATCAAGGAGAAGGAATAGCTAAGATAGATAACTTTCCAATTTTTGTTCCAGGAGGAATAAAAGGAGAAGAAGTTGAAATTAAAATTTTAAAGGTATTATCAAATTACGCATATGGAAAAATTACCAGAATAATAAAACCTTCAGAACATAGAAGAGAAGCAGATTGCAAGGAATTTCCAAAATGTGGTGGGTGTAATTTAAGACATATGGACTATAACTACACACTTGCCTTGAAAAAAGCTAATGTAGAGAATTGTTTATACAAAGCATTAAACAGAAAAATTAAAGTAAATGATGTTATAGGAATGGAAAAGCCTATGCATTACAGAAATAAACTTCAATTCCCAGTAGGAGAAGATGCAAATGGCAACATGGTTATGGGAGTATACTCAGAAAGAACCCATAATATAGTCCCAGTGCAAAACTGCTATATTCAAAATGAAGAATGCAATAAAATTGCAAATGATGTTTTAGAATTTTTAAAAACCAATAAAACATTTGCATACAATGAAGCTACATTAAAAGGAACAGTAAGACACATTATTGTAAGAATGGGTATAAAAACTCATGAGGCATTAGTTACAATAGTTGTAAATGATAATGGTTTAAAAAATGGAAAAGAACTTGTAGAATTCTTGAAAACAAAGTATCCATGTATAAAAACTATAGTTAAAAACTATAATACTAAAAATACAAACGTTATACTAGGCGACAAAACAGAAGTAATTTATGGTGATGGCTATATTTATGATATTTTATGTGGCTACAAATTCAAAATATCTCCATTATCATTTTACCAAGTAAACCCAATACAAACAGAGATACTATATAATACAGCAATAAAATTTGCAACAAACGATACTAAAGAAACAGCTAAAACCATTGCGTTAGACCTATACTGTGGAATAGGAACAATTGGAATATGCTCTGCAAAGCACTTTAAAAAGATATATGGCATAGAAATTGTTAAACAAGCAATAGATGATGCAAAAGAAAATGCTAAATTGAATAACCTACAAAACACAGAATTTTATGCAGGAGATGTAGAAGAAGTACTACCAGAGATTTTAAAAGATATAGAAAACAAACCAGAAACAGTATTCGTAGATCCACCAAGAAAAGGTTTAGATAATAAAACAATAGATGTACTTAAAAACTTAAGACCAAAAACAATTGTATATGTAAGTTGCAACCCAGCAACACTTGCAAGAGATTTGAAACTATTAGAGGAAAAGTATGAAATAAAAGAAATACAGCCAGTAGATATGTTTCCGTATACAAGCCATGTTGAGTGTTGTGCGTTGCTATATCTAAAGTTTTGATGCAATAGTCAAATTTAACGTTTTAATACGTTATAAGTAGTTATTCAATATAAAAACTGGTAATTTCAGAAAAAAACTACAAAACAAACGTTTGACAATATCCTAAAAGTGTTATATAATAGCAAAAAACAAACAAGGATGTGGTGTTATGCAAGAAAATAAATTAGCAATATTTGAAGAAAAAGAAATAAGAAGAGAATGGTACAAAGAAGATTGGTATTTTTCTGTTGTAGATGTTATAGAGGCTTTGGTTGAAAATAATAAAAGACCAAGGAAGTATTGGAGTGATTTAAAACAAAAGCTTATTTTAGAAGGGTTTGTTGAAGTGTCCGAAAAAATCGGACAGTTGAAAATGTTGGCAAAAGATGGAAAAATGAGATTAACAGATGTAGCGGATACAAAAACATTATTAAGAATTATACAAACAATACCATCTCCGAAAGCCGAGCCTTTTAAAAGATGGTTAGCACAAGTAGGAAGTGAAAGGTTAGAAGAAATTGTAAACCCAGAACTTGCTATTAATAGAGCAAAAGAAATATATATAAGAAAAGGGTATGAAGATACATGGATTGCACAAAGGCTAAAAACAATAGATAACAGAAAAGAGTTAACTGACACATGGAAAGAAAGAGGCGCAAAGGATAGAGATTATGCAATTTTAACAGATGAAATATATAAAAGTACATTTAATATGAATACAGCCCAATATAAAGAGTTAAAAGGAATTAGTAGAACTAAAAGAAATTTAAGAGATAGTATGGGAAAATTAGAACTTGCAATTACGAATTTGGCAGAAGTTACGGCAAATGAAATGCATAATACTAACAATAGTTTTGGACTAGAAGAATTAAGAGACGATGTACAAGAGGCTGGAAAAATAACAGGTAAAGCTAGAAAAGAAATTGAAGAAAAGATTGGAAAGAAAGTTGCAGAGAAAACAAATTATAATAGTTTGACAAAATCTAACGTGAAAAAACTAACTAGTAAAAAAGAAGAATATTAAAATATTACAGGTGTAAAAATAAAAAATAGGAGAATATACTATGGATAAAGCTAAGGCAATGGAATTAGCCAATAAGATTTTAAATGCAAATAAAAAAGATGCGAGTTTTTTTGATTTTATTAATGAACAATTTCAAGATGACAGTGCTATAGTAAGTTTTATAGAGCAGATTGATTTAATGCTAGAACAAAACTATAACCCTGAAATGACAGAGATAAAGTATATACTTGTGTCTATAATTAAAGATAATAATATAAGAGATCGGATACATAAACCAATTAGAAGGTTTAACTGAAGAAGAAAGAAAACAAATTTTAGATAATCTTCCAAGCGATTACTTTAAAAGACAAATTATATTAGGAATGAAAAACAAATTACCATACATAGACAAAATTATGGCTACAAAATCAAAAGCAAGGGTTATAAGCACACTAAACAGTGAAGAATTAAGAGATTATTTAGATAAAAAGACAGACAAAGAGAAAAAAGAAATTATAAAAAACTTACCAGATAAATTAAAAGTGCAATGTATATATGATGTGAGATTAAGTAAAGAAGAAGTAAATAATATCATTTTAGAATTAAAAGACATAAATGCAATATTAGAGCTATCACCAGATCATTTAAAAGTCTGGAGACAATATGGTGATGCACAAGTAATTTCTGAAAATATTGATATCTTTATGCAAAAAGAACAAAATTTAAATAAAGACGATATACAAGCTAGAAAAGATATATTATCAAGAATGTATCAGAAAAATCATAGAATTTATAATACCATAAACTTTGATTTATTAGATGAACGATATATAAATCTTTTTGGTGAAGATAAAATCAACCAATTTGCATCTTTTCCAAAACAACAGGAAATGCTACTAGCATTGGGCAGTAGAGAAGATTTTAGTTTGGAGATTCTAGCAAAATGTATTGAAGAACATAATGATGATAACACATGGACACGGTCTAGCTGATAAATTACTAAAACAATTAGCAAGTAATGAATATGAGGCACTATTAAAAAGTATAAAGTCTCTAGAAAATATAGATATAAGAAGATTAAGTTCTATATTGCAACAAAACAATGTGTTTGAGATTTCTAAAGTAGAAGATATAGAAAATTTTGATAGCATTAGAGAAAAAAAGTGCGAAGAATGGATAAAAAGTGAAGATATATCAAAAAAGAAGTTAGCAGTATTGGAAAAAATATTTGGTCAAGACCTAACTGGGGCATATGAAATAATAGCAAAATATAGTGAAGATATTGAAGCAATTTCAGATAAAGATTTAAAAGCTTATGTGAAAAATTTACAAGTAATTTATAATTTAAATGATGATGTATTACTTGAAAAAATATATGCAGAAGTAAAAGAAACCAAACTAGTTAATCAAATTGGAATAGAAAAGAAATTAAAAGCAGAATATGGCAAACTATTAAATGGTGGATTATTAGGAATAAATGATAATTTAGTTCAATTAAATGAACTAGGTAGTAACGTATATGATGCAGGAACAGATTTTAAAATTATTATGACATCTCTTGGAGCATATTATGATCAAACGAAAAGACGAACTAATTATCGCGAAGATTGGAATAGAGCAGATATAGAGTGCCAACACGTGTGTACAAGTTATATAAGAAATGATATGATTGGGACAGCACCAATTAATAATATATGTTATGGCTTTAGTGAAATGGCAGAAGGTTCCTTAATAATGCGGAGATGTTGGAGATACTACATCTACAACAAGAGGATTTTCATCAAGATCTTATGGAGAAGAAAAATATTATTCGCCAGATAATTTAGTAAACAATACTGTGCTATATAATGAGCTTGATTTTTCAAGACAACAAAACGGAGAAAAGAAACAACCTGATTATATACTGGTATTTAAAAAAGATGGACAAATATTAAATTTAGATGAAGCAAAGAAAGCACAATTGGACTGGGATGGAAAATTACCAATCGTTGTAGTTGATGTTGATAAATGTTTAGAAACAGAAAAAGCAAAAGTAGAGAAGTTAAAACGACAATATGAAGAGACACCTACTGAACAACTTGCTAAACAGATACGCCAAAAGGTTAGAAACAACAGGGTTACATATTCTAAATTTTGCCCAGAAATAGAAGATTTTTTGAAGGAGCAACCTAAAAGAGAAAAAAGTGAAACAAGAAAAACCGTGAAAAATTCTATTGGAGATATAGTTGAAAATCCATATAACACGATGAAACAAAAACCAGCAGGTTTAGTAGGAATATCAACAGCTAAAAAAGGAAATTTTATGAAGCTTATTGAAAACATAAAATCAGGAATTGAAGAATATAAACATTATAAACATCCAAGACATTCAAATGCATTAACCGTGCAAAATAGCAAGAGTAGGAACATCTTTAACTACATACAAGCAAAAAGGTTAGGGAGAAAGTATGGCGATGTTTTGTATAAACATTTTAAAGTAATGGATGATGTTAATAGCTATGATTTATTAATAAACTTATTTGGAAGAAGGAATATTGAAAGGGCATTAGATAATAAGGAGGCAACAACATCACAAATTGCTGATAAACTTTTTGAAAAGTGCAATATAGAAAATTTAGACAAAAAGCAAGCAAATTACGTGTTACAAAGCATGATGCATTGCATAACCTTTAATAGAGCAACAGGTCTAGACTTATCTGAAATTCAACATGGAATTAACCCAGAGACTTTTGCTAGAGCATCATTAGGTAATAAAAGTATGCTAAGTATATTTGAAGAAAATGAAGTAACTAAAGATATTCTTAAAGAAATATATGATATGTATGGCAAAGAGTTAGTGGAATGTTATAATAACGATGCGTATTTGAGAAATAAAACTATATTAAAACTAGATGGAAAAAATGAAAAAACAAACGCAGTGGGTGGTTTACAAGACCATGTAACATATTACTCCAATGAGGATTTTGATATGATATTTCAAAAGTATTTCAATAATAAGGAACTTTCACAAACTGAACAATACATTTTAATTGGACTATTAGCGAAGGAAGCTGATTTAATTGGAACATATACTGTTAAACATTTAAGAGAACATCCAGAATATATAAAATCAGAAATTAATGTCGGAATTTTTGATAATATAGTGCTTTCAGGGAAAACATATACTAATAAGGAAAGAAAAGAAATAGCAACACTTGGCAAAGTATGGAGCAAAGATGATTTAAACAGATATCATAACCTTGGGTTGTTAAGACAAAGATTAGAAAGTTTACCTGAAACACAAGATACAGCAAAAGCAAAACATACTATTGATGAGATCTTAGCAAAACCATTAAGTGAAATAGCAACAAGAAGTAGTGAAATTTCGGAGTTTATGGACACGGCATTTATGAGTTATGAAATTGAAAATAGAAATCAAATTGTAGAAAAAGTATACAACCCAGAAAAAACACAGGAAATTGTTATAACAGATTTAACGCAAATGGGTTCATCTGCAATGTTACACTTTTTTAATCCTAATAGAACAATGTCAAATTTTGATGCATATGTAAGTGACCTAGAAGAAAAACGTTCAAAAGAACTAAATAGAGATTTCAAATTTTCAGAAGATGAAAAAAGACAGATGTTATTACAATATCAAGCCAAAGAAAATCATTATATAACAGACTATGCTTTAGATTTTGAAGGAATAGGGCAAGTAGGAACTTTTGATACAAGATATGTTACTAATACTTCAAATCAATTATGTGCAATGGTTACAACACCAAAGGAAATTCTTGAGGGCAAAGGAATAAGAGGGCAAATAGCACTTGGATTTTCAAGAAAAACATTAAACCCAGAACTAATTGCAACAGTTTCTAACAAAAATATACATTCCAATAAAGGAATAGACTATGTAGAAAGTAATAATGAATTTGAAGATTTTTCAGCTTCGTATGATGAATTAACATCAACAGATAAAAAGTTTGGTGATAATACTGAAGTTGTACTATTTAGAAATTCATACGAGAGTTCTTTAAAGCCATCATATGTAATGTATATAGGAAACGACAAATTAGACTCAGTAGTAGAAAAAGAAAACTTAAAATTAGTAAGAAAACAAATGAAAGAAGCAGGATTAGATGTTCCACTAGTAATATTTGATAGATTTTCTATTAAAGAAAAGATGAAAGATGATAAATTAGAACAGAAACAAAATTATGATGAAAGATTTTAATTTAATCAAAAGAAAGGATGATTTTTATGGAAAAGAAAATTGAAGAATTGAATGGTTTTAGAGATTTAAGGATAGTTGATAATTTTTATCAAACATCAAGTTTTTTCCCCATGCCAACAACCGAGATAGGAACATTAAGTGAAGATGGACAAACAAATATTGGCTCATATTCACTATGCTTCCCTTACTATATTGCTGGAAAAGATTATTATGCAATGGTGCTTTGTTGCAGAAATAGTTCAAATACTGCCAAAAATATTCTTAGAACAGGAAAGTGTTCAATTAATTTTATAACAGATAAGAGAAAATATTTCAAAGAAGCGGTTAGATTAGGTTATCCAGGAGAAACTACAGAAGAGAAGATGAAAGATTGTATATTTACCCTAGTTGATGGAAAAAGAGCAAGAGAAAACCCAAATGAAGCATTTCCAAAGATTATAAGCGAGGCATTTCAAGTTTTTGAATGTACATGGGTAAAAGAATTAGATGGAGCACAAAATGATACTATTCAAGAAGAATACTTACCACCTTACCATGATTTTAACGGAATAACAAGTAAATTTGGTGCACACTTTATTTTAAAAATAGACCACATTTTAATGAAACCAAAATATTATGATGCAATAATAGATGGTGTAACATTAACATCATTCCCACAAGTTCCAGTAGACTATGGATATAGAGATAATAAAAATTTCTGGTACACAAGATTTAAAAGACCTATATCAGAGCCAATTCCAGCAAGTAAAGGAATTAGCTTAGATACAGTAAAATACGCTGCATCAAGAATAGATCCAGATGTTAAATTTACAGATGAAGCATGTGCAAAACTTGTAAAAGTTCCAAGAGTATTTTTAAGCACAGTTCTAAAAGGCTGTGTATCTTGGGCAAAGGAAAACAATGTTAACTTAATTACAGAAAAAGAAATGGCAATAATACAAGATAAACGTAACAAAGAGAAAAAATAAGTAAGGAGAGCCAAACATGGGAAAACACAGTAGAAGGGCAAATAAAGGTATAATTATAATAACGATAATAGTCATTTTGGTAATTATTGCTATAACAACTTTTTTATTTAAGAAAAATCAAAAAAGTATAAATGGTGAAAGCATAATAGAAGGAATTAAAATAGATCAAACAAAAATAACAAGTAAAAAAACCGAAAGAATGCTACAATTAGAAGAACTACAAAAAGAAAATTCAGACATTATTGGGTATATTGAAATTGCGGGAACAAATATAAGCTATCCTGTTTTGCAAACAACAGATAATGATTTCTATATGAAGAAAAATTACAAGAAAGAATATTCAAAAGACGGAGCAATATTCTTAGATAAAGCATATGATTTTAATAAACCAAGTTCAAATTTGTTGATATATGGACATAATAACAGCAATGACCAGATGTTTTGTGAACTTTTAAAATATGAAGATGAAAATTTTTATAATGAACATCAAACTATAAGGTTTACAACCAATAAGGAAGATGCAGAATACGAAATAATAGCAGTATTTAAATCTAGAGTATATTATAAATCAGAAAAAAATGTGTTTAGATATTATTACTTTGTTGATGCAAATAATAAAGAAGAGTTTGATGAATTTGTTAAATCAAGCAAAAAGGCTTCGCTATATGATACTGGAAAAACTGCAAAATACGGAGACCAATTAATGACATTGTCAACATGTTCATATCATACAGAAGATGGTAGGTTTGCGGTTGTTGCAAGAAAAAAGAAGTAGGCTTAAATGTGATAAATTAACATAAAAATAGTGTTTGCGAATTATGGAAAACAAACCAGAAAAAAACTTAAAAATTTTAAAAAAAACTATTGCAAAAAAACATATTATGATGTAGTATAATGGCATAATATGTTTTTTGTTAAAATTATTATCAAGAGTGGACGAGAGAACCGGCTCAATGACTCCACAGCAACCTATTTAAATACAAGGTGCTAATACCGGCAAAGCAAATTGCTTTGGCTGATGATTTATAAAAAATCAAATAAAAGCTTTTGCTGTATAAGCAGAAGCTTTTTTGTAGCCTAAAGTATACATATAAGAAAGAAGGAATTAAAATGAAAAAATTTTTCACATCAGAAAGTGTAACAGAAGGACATCCAGATAAGCTATGTGATTTTATCTCAGATAGTATATTAGATGCATATTTAGAGAAGGACGAAAATTCAAGAGTAGCATGCGAAACTGTAGCAAGCAAAGGAGAAGTAATTGTAACAGGCGAAATTACTTCAACAGCCGAAAACATTAATATTGAAGAAATTGTTAGAAATGCAATAAAGAAAATTGGCTATGATAATGCTAACACAGATATTGATTATAGAACATGCAAAATTCATGTAAATATGTCTAAACAATCTCCAGATATTGCACTAGGTACAAACGATGAAATAGGAGGAGCTGGAGACCAAGGAATGATGTTTGGTTTTGCATGTGATGAAACAAAAGAATACATGCCACTTCCAATTTCTTTAGCACATAAATTAGCAAAAAAACTAACAGAAGTTAGAAAAAATGGAGAAATAAACTATTTAAGACCAGATGGAAAAACTCAAGTGACTGTAGAATATGATGGAGACAAGCCAGTAAGAATAGATACAATAGTTGTATCTGCTCAACATAATGAAGAAGCTAATTTAGATACTTTAAGAAAGGATATAAAGGAGAAAGTTATAGACTTAGTTGTACCACAAAATATGTTAGATGAAAATACAAAATATTATATAAACCCAACAGGAAGGTTCGCAATAGGTGGTCCTCTTGGGGACAGCGGTTTAACTGGAAGAAAGATAATTGTAGATACTTATGGAGGTTATAGCAGACATGGTGGAGGAGCTTTTTCAGGTAAAGATGCTACAAAAGTTGATAGGTCAGCATCATATATGGCACGTTTTATTGCAAAAAACATTGTTGCAAATGAATATGCAAAAAAATGTGAAATACAACTTTCCTATGCAATAGGAATAGCAAAACCAATTTCAATATATGTAGATACATTTGGAACAGCAACAATACCAGAAGAAGAAATTGTAGAAAAAATAAAGAGCAATTTTGATTTAACACCAAAAGGAATAATAAAATATCTAGACCTTAAAAAGCCTATTTATAAAGAAACAACAAACTATGGACACTTTGGAAAAGAAAACTTAACATGGGAGAAAATAATAAAACTATAATTTCAAAAAAGCATAAAAAACTACTTGACAGGAAAATACAAAATGATATATATTAATACTGTAAATTATTCAAGGAAAATTAAAGCACATTGAAGAGTGAATAGAAAAGTAAAAAAGCAAAGTCTGTTTGCAAAAAGCTGTTATTCCAATGTGCGAAAAGAAAACAGAATAATTTGCAAGGAAATAAAGCAAAATAACAATAGGAAAAAAACAAAAAACTTAAGAAGGAGGAAAATAAGAAAATGCAAAATAAAAACAAAGGTATAACATTAATAGCGTTAATTATAACTATAATAATTCTGTTAATATTAGTAGGAGTAAGTATAAATCTAGCCATAAAAGGAGATTTATTCGGAAGTGCTGAGAAAGCAGTATTAGGAACAAATGATAAAACTGCTCAAGAACAAACAAGAGTAGATGAATTAATGGGCGAATTGGGAAGAGTTGAGGAACAACAAAGACAGGATAATCTACCAGGAACAAGAGTAACAGAAAACACAAAATATGTAAGTAATGGAAAAACAGCATGGATACCAAAGGGATTTACAGTATCAGGTATAAAAAGTGAACAAAGTATAGATAATGGATTAGTAATCTACGATATTCCAGAAGGAATAACACCAGACTGGACAAATCCAGATAGTGTAAAAACAAAATATAACCAATTTGTATGGATACCAGTAGAAGTAAAACCAACAGATACTGAAAACAGTATAGCAAGCTTCTATAGGTCAGCGTGGACCGAAAATACAGCAACTGGAGGAGAAAGAACAACGGGATTAGATGCAAAATTTACAGAGCCATATTCATATGATACAACAAATAACTATGACCAAACAAATGGCATAGCAGATCAAATAACAGAACTAACAAAAAGTATATATAAATATGGAGGCTTTTATATAGGCAGATATGAAGCAGGAACTGCAGCACCAAGAACAAGTGGTTCATCCCAAACGGAAGAATTTGTAGTACAGCAAGATAAATACCCATATATTTATATAACATGGGGAAAAAGCATGTCTGATGTAAGTGAAGGAGCAGTATATTTGTGTAATAATTTATATTCATCAACAAATACAAATTATGGAGCAACAAGTATGCTATGTAGTGGAGTTAGTTGGGACAGTATGCTAGACTTCGTAAAAGACTCAAGCCATAGTGTAACAGATAGTGCAACTTGGGGGAATTATTATAATTCAGAAACATATAAAGTATATAGAGGAAGTTTATATAGTAATTCAGGATGGAGTACAGCTAATACAACGACTGGTACAGAAGTAACAAAAAATAGCAGTGTTTTACTAACCACAGGAGCAACAGAAAGAAACAGTTCCAAAAATATATATGATGTAGCAGGAAATTGTTGGGAAAGGACAACAGAGTCTGATTCTTCAAGCTATCGAGTTGACAGGGGCCGGCAATTACAGCCTCGATGGTTCTAACTATTATCCAGCGAGTAATCGCTTCAACAACGGCAGTCCGGCCATCTGCAACAACATCACAGGCTTTCGTCCAGCACTTTATGTAAAGCTGTAGGCTTGTATACGATATATTAATTAAATATTTGTTGCGCCACAGTAGTGGCGCTTTTTTCATACTTAACTACGTATGTTATTAAGCAAGTCTGAATAGTAATCTATAATTTGCGTTTTTTGCCAATTTTTTCTTGACATTCCTAGCAAACTATGGTAAAATATTTATTCGTAAGCCGCTTGAGTTAGGTTTTTAAAGCTTTATATAGCTACCTAAATATAAACTTAGCGAGTATTTAAAAGAAAGAAGAGGTGCTTTTCGATAATGTATGCAATAATCGAAGCTTGTGGAAAGCAATACAAAGTAGTAGAAGGAGATGTAGTATTCTTTGAAAAATTAGATACAGAAGCTGGTAAAAAAGTTACTTTTGATAATGTTATATTAGTATCTGATGAAAAGGGAGTACAAGTAGGAAATCCTTACGTAAAAGGTGTGAAAGTTGAAGGAAAAGTAGTAGCACATGGTAAAGGAAAGAAAATTATAGTTTTCAAAATGAAAGCTAAAAAGAATGAAAGAAAGAAACAAGGACATAGACAACCTTATACTAAAGTTGAAATTACAGCTATAAAAACACCTGCTGCAAAAACTGAAAAAACAGCAGAAAAAGTAGAAAAAGCTGAAGCAACAGAAAAGAAAACAACAACAGCAAAAAAAACTACAACAACTAAAACAGCTACAAAAAAAGCTGAAACAAAATAATTTATAGGGTTGAATTTAATTTTAAAGTAAGGGAGTTGAATAGAAATGGCACATAAAAAAGGTCAAGGTAGTGTTAAAAACGGTCGTGACAGTGAGTCAAAACGTTTAGGTATAAAAAGAGCTGATGGACAATTCGTTCTAGCTGGTAATATATTAGTAAGACAAAGAGGAACAAAAATTTATCCAGGTACTAATGTAGATATCGGTAGTGATGATACATTATTTGCCACAGCAGATGGAACTGTTAAGTTCGAAAGAAAAGGTAAAGACAAAAAACAAGTAAGTGTTTACCCAGTTGAATCTAAATAAGATAGCTTAAAGTCATCAATTTTGAACTTTCAATTTTGATGGCTTTTATTGCTTATTTTAATAATAAAGAAAGGAAATGATAAGTATGAGCAAGAAAATAATTTTAAGTGGAATTCAATCAACAGGAAAATTAACTTTAGGTAACTATTTAGGAGCAATTAATAATTGGGTTCAAATGCAAGAAGAATACGATTGCTATTATATGATAGCTAATCTTCATTCATTAACAGTTAGAAATGACCCAGAAACTTTAAGAAACAATACTTTAAAGGTTCTAGCTATGTATGTTGCAGCAGGACTAGATCCAGAAAAAAATACAATTTTTATACAATCACAAGTAAAGGAACATGCTGAACTTGGTTGGATACTAGATTGCTATACTTACATGGGAGAACTTTCAAGAATGACACAATTTAAGGATAAAGCTGCAAAACATGCAGATAATATAAATGCAGGACTATTTACATATCCAGCACTTATGGCTGCAGATATATTGCTATATCAAGCAAACCTAGTTCCTGTTGGTCAAGATCAACAACAACATCTTGAAATTACAAGAGATATAGCTGAAAGATTTAATAAACTTTATGGAAAAACATTTACTATTCCAGAAGGTTATTACGGAAAAGCAAGTGCAAAGATAATGGGACTTCAAGACCCAACAGCTAAAATGAGCAAAAGTGCAACAAATCCAAACGACGTTATCCTTTTGGAAGATGAACCAGATGTAATTATAAAGAAATTCAAAAAAGCTGTAACAGATTCTGAAAACAAAGTAAGGTTTGATCCAGAAAATAAACCAGGAGTAAGTAACTTAATGCAAATTTATAGTTCTATTACAGGTTTAAAAATGGAAGAAATAGAGAAAGAATTTGAAAATTCTGGTTATGGAGATTTTAAAACAAAAGTTGCAGAAACAGTTGTAGCTAAGTTAGAGCCAATTCAGAGGAAATATAAAGAACTATTAGAAAATAAAGAGTATTTAGAGAAAATATATACAGAAGGAGCAAACAGAGCTCGTAAATTAGCATCTAAAACATTAGATGAAGTTAAAGAAAGGATAGGAATACTATAATGCTAGTAGATTACACAAAAATATATGTAAAATCTGGCGATGGTGGAAATGGTGCAATAACATTTAGACGTGAAAAATATGTTGCAGCAGGCGGACCAGATGGCGGTGACGGAGGAAAAGGTGGAGACGTTTACTTTGTTGTTGACCCAGATTCCAATACATTAATAAATTTTAGATATAATAAAAAGTACAAAGCACAAAATGGCGAAAATGGTAGTGGCAATAATTGTTATGGAAAAAAAGGCGAAGATTTATATATAAAAGTTCCTTTAGGAACAGTTATAAAAGATAGCCAAACAGGTAAAGTTATTGCAGACCTTTCAACTCCGGGGCAAAAAGAATTAGTAATGCCAGGTGGTAGAGGGGGAAAGGGAAATTCTCATTTTGCAACAGCTACAAGGCAAGCTCCTCACTTTGCACAAGGTGGAGAAAAAGGAATAGAAAAAGAGCTTATATTAGAACTTAAACTTCTTGCTGATGTTGGGCTAGTTGGCTTCCCAAACGTAGGAAAATCAACAATACTTTCAATGGTAACATCTGCTAGACCTAAAATTGCAGATTACCATTTTACAACACTAGAGCCAAACTTAGGAGTTGTTAAAACAGAATATGGAGATAGATTTGTAATTGCTGATATTCCAGGAATAATTGAAGGAGCAAGTTCAGGAGTAGGGCTAGGACTACAATTCCTACGCCATATTGAAAGAACAAGATTATTACTACATGTAATAGATGTATCAGGTTCAGAAGGCAGAAACCCAGTGGAAGACTTTAAAACTATAAACAAAGAATTAAAAAAATACAGCGAAAAATTAGCTTCAAGAAAGCAAATAATTGTGGCAAATAAAGTTGATGCAATGCAGGATGAAACTTTATACAATGAACTACAAAAAATGGCTAAAAAAGAAAATATAGAGATTTTCAAGGTATCTGCAGCAACAGGTGAAGGACTAAAAGACTTGTTTAAACACGTTGCAGAAGAACTTAAAAAGTTGCCAAAAGAAGACATTGTTGAGGCAGACGAAAAAGTTGTATATACATTAAAAGAAGAAAAACAAGGCTTTGAAATTAAAAAGGAAAATGGCGAATTTAGAGTATTTGGACCTGATGTTGATAGATTAATGGCAAGAGTAAACTTAGCCGATAATGAATCTATGTATTACTTCCAAAAAATGCTTGCGAATTTGGGCATAAATGATGCACTTAAAAATGCAGGCGTTCAAGATGGAGATACAGTAAGGTTTAACGATTGGGAATTTGATTGGTATAATTAAAAATGGTGTCAAAAAAATAGAAGTATTCATACTATATAGTGGAGGTATAGTATGAATACTTTATTAATTTATCTTGCATTTCCCATTGCAGTAATAATATTTTCAATAGTTCTAGAAAAACTACTTAATAACCCAATAATTGTTGCAGCCCTTATCTTTGCTGTGTTTTTAGTAGTAACATTTGCAGCATTTGATGAAAACTTCTTAATAGCAACATTTGCATACACCGTTTTATCTTTTATAACAGCTCTTATAACAAAACTTTTAAGTGAAAGAGAAGAAAATGAACATAACCTTTGCGATATGTTAGAACAGGCACTTGCAAACAATTCAGAAAACAACAGTGTATGTGATACAGTTGAAGATTTGTTAGGAAATAACACAAATAACAACTCAAATACTAGCAATTGTGGTTGTGGATGCAATAGATACAGAAGATGAAAAATGTTAAAAAAATGTCATATTTTTGTAACATAAATGTAATATTACAAATTCCTATTTTATATTGACAACAGATTATTATTAATATAAAATAGGAATACAATTTAAGTTAAGACATTAAAGTTTGCACTAAAGATTTTTTATTCAAACCTATCAAAACCTCTTAATTGTAGCAACACATAGATTTCTACAATTTCCCAAAGCAATTTTAATAGGTCAAATTTAAGCACAAAAGTTTCAAAAAAATATGTAACAAATGAAATTATAAAGATAAAAAAACAAATAAAGGGAGAGATGTATAATGCAAGTTATTAAAAGAGATGGAAGAATATCAGAATTTGATGAAGGAAGAGTCATCAAGGCAATTACTTTAGCAATGTCAAATACACCAGGAGGAGTAGACATTGATTTAGCTACAAAAATAGCAGATAGTGTACGTAACCAAATAAAGGACAAAGTACAAGTATCAGTTTACGAAATTCAAGATTTAGTTGAGAAGAAATTAATGGGTTCTTCAAGAAAAGAAGTGGCTCAAGTATATATCACATATAGATATAACAGAGATATAGCAAGAAAATCAAAATCAAAAGATATGTTCCTTGAAATTATAGAGACAAAATCTAATGACATAACACGTGAAAATGCAAATATGAATGCAGATACACCAGCAGGTATGATGATGAAATTTGCAAGCGAAACAACAAAACCATTTGTTGATGATTTTCTACTATCAAATGAAGCAAGAAAAGCTGTAAAAGATGGATATATCCATATACATGATAAAGACTATTACCCAACAAAGAGCTTAACTTGTATACAACACCCATTAGATAAGATATTAAAAAATGGTTTTAGAGCAGGTCATGGTAGCTCAAGACCAGCAAAAAGAATTGAAACAGCAAGCATAATTGGTTGTATATCACTAGAAACTGTTCAAAACGAAATGCATGGTGGACAAGCAATTCCAGCATTTGATTATTACCTAGCACCATATGTTAGATTAACATATAAAGAAGAGGTAAAGAAACTTGAAAAAGTTATTGATCAAGATTTATCTAAAATATATGATGCAAAAATTGAAGACTACATAAAAGCTGAAACAAAAAATTTAAAAGGCGAAGAAAAATACAAACAATTAGCTATTAACAACACAGTAGATAGAGTACATCAATCAATGGAAGCATTTATTCATAACATGAACACAATACATTCAAGAGGTGGAAACCAAGTAGTATTTAGTTCAATTAACTATGGTACAGATGATTCTCCAGAGGGAAGATGTATAATAAGAGAAATGCTTCTTTCAACAGAGGAGGGCGTTGGAAATGGCGAAACTCCAATATTCCCAATTCAAATTTGGAAAAAGAAAAGGGGAATAAATTATTTACCAGAAGATAAAAATTATGATTTATATAAACTAGCATGTAGAGTAACAGCAAAGAGATTCTTCCCTAACTTTTTAAACCTAGATGCAACATTTAACCAACACGAAAAATGGAAAGCAGATGATCCTAATAGATATTATTATGAAGTTGCTACAATGGGTTGCAGAACAAGAGTTTTTGCAAACAGACATGGTGAAAAAACTTCAATAGGAAGAGGAAACTTATCTTTCACAACAGTTAACCTAGTAAAAATAGCTATAGAATCTGCAAAAGAAGCTCAAGCAAACTTAAGAATGAACTTTGAACTTGGAAAAGATAGTGAACAATACATGACAGAAAAATACAACAAAGAAGTTAAAAAGATATTCTTAAACAAACTAGAAATGTATACAGATATAGCTGCAAGACAACTATATGATAGATATAAATTCCAATGTACAGCTGTTGCAAAACAATTCCCACTATTAATGTCTGGTTTATGGCAAGATAGTGAAAAACTTCATCCAGAAGATAAAGTTGAAGATGTTTTAAAACATGGTACATTAAGTATAGGATTTATAGGATTAGCAGAATGTTTAACAGCACTTACAGGAAAACATCATGCAGAATCTGAAAAATCTCAAAAACTAGGAATTGAAATTATAACTCAAATGAAAGAAGCTTGTGATAGATATTCTGAAAGATATGATTTAAACTATTCATTACTTGCAACACCAGCTGAAGGTTTATCAGGAAGATTTACAAAAATGGATAGAAAAGAATTTGGTACAATAATAGGTGTAACAGATAGAGATTACTACACAAACAGCAACCATGTTCCAGTATGGTACAAATGTACAGCAGAACATAAAGCAAAAATAGAAGCACCATATCACGAACTAACAAGTGCAGGTCACATATTCTACATAGAGCTTGATGGAGATGCAACACACAACCCAGATACAGTTGAAGCTGTTGTAGATTTAATGGATAAATATAATATGGGTTATGGTTCAATAAACCACACAAGATCAAGATGTTTAGACTGTGGATTTGAAAATGCTGATGCGAACTTAAAAGAATGCCCAGTATGCCATAGCGAAAACATAGATACAATACAAAGAATTACAGGTTACCTAGTTGGAACAACATCACGTTGGAATAAGGGGAAATTAGCTGAATTACATGATAGAGTAACACATGCTACAAGCAATAAATAAATCCTTTAAGGGCAGGTTTAAACCAGCCCTTAAACCAAAACAAGAGGAGAATGATATAAAATGAAAATGGCAGGTTTTTATGACGAAAGTATTTCAAACGGCGAAGGATGGAGAGCAGTACTTTTTGTAAGTGGTTGCCCACATCACTGTCCAGGGTGCCATAACAAAGAAGCACAAGACTTTGGTTATGGAGAAGAATTTAATGAGCAAGACTTATTAGATAGAATAAAAGAAAACTCAATTCTAAAGGGAATTACAATAAGTGGAGGAGAACCACTTTGCAAGGAAAATATAAACACAGTTCATAAATTCATTAAAGATGTTAAAGAAATTAGACCAAACTTTAATGTATGGTGTTATTCTGGCTATACTTTAGACCAGTTACTTGCAAGAAATGATGCAGACACAAATGAGTGTTTAAAAGATATAGATGTATTAGTTGATGGGCAATTTGTACAAGCTAAAAAAGATCCAACACTTAAATTTAGAGGTTCCTCAAACCAAAGAATTTTGGATGTAAAAAACAGTTTAAAAAATAATCAATTTATAGAATATAAAATTTAGTTGTTTTTAATATTAATTTAATATATTTTAATATATAATTTATTAAAATATAACAAACAGAAAGGAATTTTATTATGGGAGAAAAAGAAAAAAGCAGTAAAAAGTTTATAACAAAAGAAACTATAATTTCAGCAGTTATAGGATTAGTGGTAGGAATTATCCTAACATGTGTAGTATGCTTAATAGCAAGAACAGGGGGAATGGCTCACTTAAGGTATGGAAAAGATGCAATAGCAAGTGTTGCAGGAAAATCTATTTTAACAGAAAAGGTATATGAATCAGTAAAACCTAATTATGGTTTAAGTGCATTAATAGACCAAGTTGATAAAGCAATATTAAATGAAAAATATACTTTAACAGAAAAAGAAGAAAAAGAAGCTAAAGAACAAGCTGATTACTATATAAAATATTATACACAAGCAGGTTTAACAGAACAAGAATTTTATGAAAAAAATGGATTTTCTAATTATGATGAATTCTTAGATGATGTAAGATCAAGTGTAAAATCTAATAAGTATTTATATGATTACTTAGAGAAAAAGCTTGAACCAGGTGCAGTTCAAAAATATTATGATGAAAACAAAGATGCAATAGAAACATATGATTCTGAGCATATTCTAGTAAAAATATCAGACACTGTTACAGATGAGCAAGCATTGGCATTAGCAAATGAAATAATTACAAAATTGAATGAGGGAAAAACATTTGCTGAAGTAGTAGAAGAATATAAAGACCAAATAACACACGAAGAATTAGGATATCAAGGAAAGACAGCATCACTTGAGCAAACTTATATAGATGAACTAGTAGCATTAAAAGACGGAGAATACAGCAAAACTCCAATTAAAACAAGTTATGGTTACCATATAGTTCATAAATTAGCAACATCAACATTTGAAGATTTAAGAGGAACAATAATTGAAACACTATCTACAGACATGATAACAGCAGATAGCAACTTATTATATAAAGCATTTGTTGAATTAAGAAAAGAAAATAACCTAGAAATATATGATGAACAACTTAAAAAACAATATGATGAATATTGTACAAAAGTTTATGAAACAACATCAACTGAAACAGTTTCTTAAGGTAAATTAACCCCCAGAGTTTTAAAAACTCTGGGGTTGTTGTAATTTTAACCTTGACATTTTATATAAAAAAGATTAAAATAGAAAAAGAGCATATTAGACAGTCGCGTGTAAAATTCGCAAGGATCTACATGAGGAAAGTCCGGGCTCCATAGAGCAATGATGCTGGATAACGTCCAGTGAGGGAAACCTTAAGGAAAGTGCAACAGAAAATAACAGCCCTAGTACTTAGGTACTAGAGCAATGGTGAAAAGGCGAGGTAAGAGCTCACCGCTAGCATGGTGACATGCTTAGGTCAATGTAAACCCCATCTGGAGCAACACCTAAAAAGAAGGCTAAGGCTGCTCGCCATCTTCTGAAATGGTGGCTTGAGACATATAGTAATATATGTTCGAGATAAATGACTGTCCACGACAGAACCCGGCTTATAGATGTGCTTGATTAAAAAGTGTTCTTTGAAATAGAAGAACATTTTTAATTATATTTTAATACTAAAGTTATAAAATCTTAAACACAAAGGGGACGAATTGTTATGAAGATTTTAATAATAGAAGATGAAAAAGTTCTATCAGATACTATTGCACAATGTATTTGTAAAGAATTCCAAACAGAGCAAGCATTTGATGGATATGAAGGCTACACATATGCAAAAGAAAACATATATGATGCAATAATACTAGATTTAATGTTACCAGAAATGTCTGGATATGATGTATTACTTAAATTAAGAGATAATAAAATATACACACCAGTTCTTATTTTAACTGCCAAGGACTCCATATCAGATAAACTAAAAGGCTTTAGGTACGGAGCAGATGATTATTTAGTTAAACCATTTGAAGTAGAAGAGCTAATAGCAAGATTGCATGCAATAATAAGAAGAACAAAAGGTGATTATCAAGATGAACTACTAGAGTTTAAAGACCTAAAAATAAACCTACAAAAACGTAACATTACAATAAAAGGAGAAGAAATAAACTTACAAGGAAAGCAATTTGATATATTAGAATATTTAGTTACATCAAAAAATAAAATTTTAACCAAGGAACAGATATTTGATAAAATATGGAGCTTTAATTCATTCACAACAACAAATGTAGTAGAAGTATATACAAGCGAGCTACGCAAATCTTTAAAGAAATATGGATATGATAAATATATAAAAACAATAAGAGGCGTAGGATATATGCTAGCAGAAAAGTAGGCATTACTCAAAAATAAAATAAAAGGAGCAAACATTACGTTCGCTCCTTTGGCCAGCTTAGATACTAATGGAATTTTTAAATTTTGAATGATGCAATAACAAAGAATATTCCAGCTACAATGAAAAAAATAGATGCAAAAATGTCAAGTATTGGATGACACTCCTCCGAATTATTCCATGCATACGGGTCGAGTACCCTGCCAATAAAAAGCACAATTCCTCCAATAGTGCCAAGTATACCAACAATGAGAATGAAAACCGCTTTTAAGCTCATAATTACTTCTCCTTTTCATTAATGATTTTAGAATGGTATAAGCTGGCTTTGGTATGTGTCACGTACTTGTGAACTAATATAATTATAGCACATTTAGACAATAAAATCAAATTGACATATAATGATAAAACTAAAAAAGGAGCAAACACTACGTTCGCTCCTTTTGCCAGCTTTGCTTGGAAAATTATTTTAATGTTACGTCTTTTGAAATTGTTCCCTCGGGAACGTAGAATACGTATTTACATTGACCAGTACATAAAGCAAATGTCCATATTGATGATTTGCCTTTCCTGTAGTATTCCCGTATAACAGGAACTTTACAATTTGGGTCTTCAACTTCTTGAACATTTCCACTAGTCAAGGTTCTTGTTTCGTATTCTTTGGATGTTTCAGTACCAAATTCTGAATCAACCTCATATCTATAGGTATAAGTGCTATCAGCTGAAAGAGAAACATAGATAAAACCAGTTCCACCAGAAGCTGTATCATTAGATAGTGATACTAATTCAGTTTCTTGTACAAGTTCCCAGTCTTTGTAGCCACTAAGTGATGTCAAAAAACCAACTACAATTGCGAGAAGGGAAATGCAAACTCCTATTCCTATAAAGAATTTTTCAGCTCCTTCAGAATTCATTTGCGCTGCAATAAAAACGCAAAGGACTGTGAGCACAAACCCTATGACAATTGTTAGCATTAAAAGGTCTCCTTCCTTTGTTAAGAATTATAAGAGTTTTTAAAAATCTTTATTATGAATTTTTTTGGCTACTACTATTCCAAATATAAAAACAACGATACCAAGAATAGTGGCAAGAATAAGAGAAATGTACTGAAGTATGCTAAGAATGGCTAATAACATTAAAAGTACTCCTTTCTTAGTTAAGAATTACGAGTATGTTTCTAGGCTGGCTCTAGAAACTAATATACATAACAACAAAATTATACCATCTTTTACTGCTAAAATCAAGAATTTAAACACTTTGAGGGAATTGAAATAAAAAATTCAAAAAAACTTGTATAAAAACTATTGATTTTTTAAAAAATATAGTATATAATATCAAACATGGTGATGATAATGACGTGGATACACCTGTTCCCATACCGAACACAGAAGTTAAGCACGTTCATGCTGAAAATACTTGCGAGTTACCTTGCTGGAAAGATAGGTCGTTGCCAAACTTAAATATTCCCCGTTAGCTCAGTTGGTAGAGCGCTCGGCTGTTAACCGATAGGTCGTTGGTTCAAGTCCAACACGGGGAGCCACAAGAAAAAAGTAGTAATTAATAAATTGCTACTTTTTTTGCGACCTATCGGTGTTACAGCCGAGGAAGCGAGGATGTTAACTGCTTTAAGGTTTTTGCGCTTCCAGTGGAAGCAAAAGCAAAAACATTAAAGACGCTAAAACTGGCATTTCAGAGCTTTGCGAAAGCAAAGACTGAAATGGCTAGTTTTGAGATGGGCGTCGTTGGTTCAAGTCCAACTAAGGTCGAGCCACAAGAATGAAAGTAGTAATTAGAAAATTACTATTTTTTTTCGACCTATCGGTGTTACAGCCGAGGAAGCGAGGATGTGTAGAAAAAATATATTGACACCTATGATATAATAATATTTAGCTTAAAAAAGCTATGGAGGAAAATATGAACGATAATATTATAGTAAAGGGAGCGAAAGCGAACAATTTAAAAAATATAAATGTAACCATACCAAGAGATAAATTAGTTGTTATAACAGGACTTTCAGGCTCTGGAAAGTCTTCATTAGCATTTGATACACTTTATGCAGAAGGTCAAAGACGTTATGTAGAAAGCCTATCTTCATATGCACGTCAATTTCTTGGTTTAATGGAAAAACCAGATGTTGAATCAATAGAAGGACTTTCACCAGCAATAGCAATAGACCAAAAAACAACATCGAAAAACCCACGTTCAACAGTTGGAACAGTAACTGAAATATACGATTATATACGTTTGTTATATGCAAGAATAGGAGAACCACATTGCCCAAAATGTGGTAAAAAGATAGAAAAACAAACCATAGACCAAATAGTAGAAACTGTAATGAATTTAGAGGAAAACACCAAAATACAAATATTAGCACCTGTTGTAAGAGGGAAAAAAGGTGAATACAAAGCATTATTAGAAAGTTTTGCCAAAGAAGGGTTTGTAAGAGTAAGAGTAGATGGAACAGTTTACGAATTAACAGATGATATAGACTTAGATAGAAAAAAGAAGCATAATATTGAACTTATAGTAGACAGATTAATAATAAAAGAAGATATTAGAAGTAGATTGGCTGAATCAATAGAAATTTCTCTAAAATATGCAAACAACTTAGTTGTAATTTCCACACCAAAAGAAGAAATGTTATTTAGCCAAAATTACGCATGCCCAGATTGTAATATAAGTATTGAAGAGCTATCACCTAGAATGTTCTCTTTTAACAACCCATTTGGAGCTTGCCCTGAGTGTACAGGAATAGGCTATTTAATGAGAATTAATGAAGATTTAGTAATACCAGATAAAAACAAAACATTATATGATGGAGTAAAAGCTTTTGGTGCAAGTACAATGAAAAAAGGCGATACAATGGCTAAAATGTATTTTGAAAGCATTGCTAAACATTATGGTGTAGATATAAAAGTACCAATTAAAAAACTACCTAGAGACTTCTTAGATAAAATACTTTATGGAACAGGAACAGAAGAGATTGATTTTAGATATACATCAGCAGCAGGAGAAAGAAAATTTAAAGCACCATTTGAAGGCGTAATACCAACACTAGAGAGAAGATACAGAGAAACAAAATCTCAAGGTATGAGAGAATTTTACGAATATTACATGACAGAAAGCCCTTGCGAAGCATGCCATGGAGCACGTTTAAGAAAAGAAAGCTTAGCGGTAACAGTAGGTGGAAAAAATATTCAAGAATTAACAGACATGCCTATATCTAAAATTCAAGAGTTTATGAATAATTTAAAACTTGATAAAACTAAAACACTAATTGCAAACCAAATCTTAAAAGAACTAAACAAAAGACTACAATTCCTTGTAGATGTTGGCTTGGAGTATTTAACTTTATCAAGACCAGCAGGAACATTATCAGGTGGAGAGGCACAAAGAATTCGTTTGGCAACACAAATAGGTGCAGGTTTAACAGGTGTGCTATATATACTAGATGAACCAAGTATAGGTTTGCATCAAAGAGATAATGATAAATTAATTGCAACACTAAAAAAATTAAGAGATCTAGGCAACACAGTTATAGTTGTTGAACATGATGAAGATACAATGTATGCAGCAGATTATATAATAGATATTGGACCAGAAGCTGGTGTTCATGGTGGAAATGTAATTGCTACTGGAACAGCAGAAGAAATAAAGCAAAACCCAAATTCTATTACAGGTGCATATTTAAGTGGAAGAAGACAAATTAAAGTTCCTAGCAAACGTAGAAAATCAAATGGAAAGTCTATTGAAATAAAAGGAGCTTGCCAAAACAATTTAAAAAATATTAATGTAAAAATACCACTTGGAGTTTTCACTTGTGTAACAGGTGTATCCGGTTCTGGAAAGAGTACATTAATTAATGAAATATTGTATAAAGCTTTATCAAAAGAACTATACAATTCATCAGAATTTCCAGGTAAACATGATAAAATTGTTGGAATTGAAAATATAGATAAAGTAATAAACATAGACCAATCTCCAATTGGAAGAACACCAAGGTCAAACCCTGCAACATATACAGGTGTATTTGATTTAATAAGAGACATTTTTGCAGGAACAAACGAGGCAAAATTAAGAGGATACGAAAAAGGTAGATTTAGCTTTAACGTATCAGGTGGAAGATGCGAAACATGCCAAGGAGATGGAGTTCTTAAAATTGAAATGCACTTTTTACCAGATTTATATGTACCTTGTGAAGTGTGCCATGGAAAAAGATATAACAGAGAAACACTTGAAGTAAAATATAAAGGAAAAAGTATTTCAGATGTATTAGATATGACTGTAGAAGAAGCTCTCGAATTCTTTAGTAATATACCTAAAATAAAGCAAAAAATACAAACACTATATGATGTTGGACTTCGGTTACATTAAACTTGGACAACCATCAACAACATTATCTGGTGGAGAAGCACAAAGGGTAAAACTTGCAACAGAGCTTTCAAAACGTGCTACAGGAAAAACATTATACATTTTAGATGAACCAACAACAGGTCTTCATATGGCAGATGTACACAGACTTATAGACATTTTACAAAGATTGGTAGACACAGGAAATAGCATAGTTGTTATAGAACATAACCTAGATTTAATAAAAACAGCTGACTATATAATAGACCTAGGACCAGAAAGTGGAGAAAAGGGTGGAGAAGTAATAGCAGTTGGAACACCTGAGCATATTGCAAAAAATGAAAGATCATATACAGGTAAGTTTTTAAAAAAGTACCTAGAAAAATAATAAAACACTTGCAAATTTGAAAAAGATATAATACAATAATTAAAACAAAGGAGGAAGATTATGGTATACATTAATGACATACACATTTTATTTTATGTTCTATTTGCTTTCATAGGAGGCTTTATTGGACAAGTTATCGATTACTTAAATATTGCATTCCTAAATGAAAGAAAAGTAATATCAAAAGAATCTTTTAAAAAGTATAAAGAAACATTTAAAGTAAACTATAAACTAATAGTAGTAAATAGCTGTTTATATGTGGCACTATTATATAAGTTTGGAATGAACTTAGATTTTCTAAGGTTTGCAATACTTACACCAATGCTTATTTCAGCATTCATTGTTGATTATAAAATACAAATAATACCAAACAGATTAAACTTTACAATGTTTGAAGTTGGTATAATATTTGCATTTATCTTTGGCATTCAAAACTTAAACCTTGCAAAAGATATGTTTCTTGGAATGATTGCAGGTGGAGGAATATTCTTATTAATTACATTAATAGGAGGACTAATCGCTGGCAAAGAAGCTATGGGACTTGGAGATGTAAAACTAATGGGAGCACTTGGTTTGTTCTTTGGTTGGTATAAAATCTTAATTATATCTGTATTAGCATTCCTAATTGGTGCAATTATAAGTATAATAGTTTTAATTGTGAGAAAAAATAGAGAAGATGGTTATATACCATTTGGTCCATTTATAGTGGTTGCAACATTTATAACAATATTTGTTCCAACAAACTTGCTATTTATAAGTTTAATGAAGGTATTTTCACTAGGATTATTTTAAATGTAAAAGGAAGGTGTTTTTCTATGAATGAAAAAATAAGACTTTTACGAGAGAGGTTAAGAAGTTTAAAAATGGAGGGTATGATTGTTACAAACCCTGTAAGTATTAAATACTTAACCAATATAGAAGATGAGGGAACTTTGCTTATTACTAGAAAAGAAAACATTTTCTTAACATATACAATGTTTTTAGAAAATGTAAAAAATACCTTAACAATTAATGATGAAATAATTGTTGCAGATTTTAGAGATATAAGTAAAGATGAATACGAAAACTTTTTCTTATTCTGTGAAAATATTGGCTTTGAAGAAAATTACGTAACATATAAACAATACTATTATTTAAAGCAGAAATATAGAGTAAATAACTTAGCAGAAACTGAAAACATAGTAGAAAAGCTAAGAGCAGTAAAAGATAAAGATGAAATTGAAAATATTAAAAAAGCATGTGAATTAACAGATAAATGCTTTAGCCATCTTTTAGAATTTATAAAGATGGGAATGACAGAAAAAGAAATAGCATTTGAAATAGAAATGTTTTTTAGAAAAAACGGAGCAGATGGACTTGCGTTTGATCCAATTGTTGCAATAGGAGAAAACAGTGCAAAGCCACATTGGAAGCCAGGAGATAAAAAAGTTGAAATGGCAGATCCAATTTTAATAGACATGGGTTGCAAATATAATGGATATTGCTCTGATATGACAAGAACAATCTTTGCAGGTTGTATCTTAGAAAAAATCAAACCAGTATATGATTTGGTTTTGAAAAACTTAGAAAATACAACGAATGAAATAAAAGAATATGCAAGCATAAAAACAATAACACAAATGGTGGAAAGTGATTTCAAACTTCAAAACTATGACTTAATACATTCACTAGGACACAGTATAGGACTTGAAACACACGAAATTCCATACATTAATTCAAAAAATGACACGTTCCTAAAAGAAAACATGGTAGTTGCAGACGAACCAGGAATATATTTATCAGGCAAATTCGGCATAAGAATAGAAGATACAATTTTAGTAGAAAAAGAAGGTTGCACAGTACTTACAAAATCACCAAAAAATTATGTAATAATATAGAATTTACGTGAATTGCTTGATTTTTATGGAAAAGTATAGTAAAATAAATAAGTTAGTATAAATTTAAAAAGAAAGAGGTATGATATTATGGCAGAAGTATATATGGCAGGAGATGTCAGAAATGGAACAACATTTGAACTAGATGGTTCAGTTTACAAAGTAGTAGAATTTCAACACGTTAAACCAGGAAAAGGAGCAGCTTTTGTTAGAACAAAATTAAAGAACGTAATTAATGGTTCAGTTTTAGAAAAAACATTCAACCCATCAGAAAAATTACAAGGTGCAGATATTGAAAAAAGAGAAATGCAATATCTATATGCAGATGGAGATTTATATTATTTTATGGATAATGAAACATACGACCAAATTCCACTTAATAAATCAGAATTAGGAGATATGTTAAAATTCTTAAAGGAAAACATGATGGTAAAAACATTAGCATTTAAAGGAAAAATATTTGCAATTGAACCACCTATGTTTGTAGAACTAGAAGTTACATACACAGAACCAGGTTTTAGTGGTAACACAGCAGGTGCTGGAGCAACAAAACCAGCTGAACTAGAAACAGGAGCAACAATAAATGTTCCACTATTTGTAAATACTGGAGACAAAATTAGAATTGATACAAGAACAGGCGAATACATGGAAAGAATTTAGAAAATTGGAGGAATATGAATGTCAAACTTTAATTCAGAATTCAAAAAAATTCTTAAAAATTTAGAAGATAACATTGAACATGAAGAAGCTCTTGAAAAAGCTAAGGTAGAGATATTTAATTTATATAATATATTCCTTGACGAAATAACAGAGCTTGAGCAAACAATGAATAAAAAACTTCTAGCAATTGCTGAAAGTCAACTACATGTTGAAGAAGAAATAAAAGCAATGAATAAAAGCATAAAGAATATTGAAAAAGATATTTATATGGACGACGAAGAAGATGATGAAGACTGCGACGTAGAAATCAAATGCCCATATTGCAATGAAACATTCACAGCACAAATGAATGATTTGACAGCTGCAGAAATTGTGTGCCCAGAATGTAATAATACAATAGAACTAGATTGGGGAGAAGATGAAGACGGTTGTGGAGAAGGCGGTTGCGACTGCTGTTCACATGGTTGCCATCATGACGAAGATGAAGATGATGATATGTAATGAAAAGATGCTAATGGCATCTTTTTTTACTATCTTAATAAGGTAAATAATCAAGTGGGTTTACTGACTTGCCATTAACATACAAAGAAAAATGAAGATGAGGACCTGTGGTTGCTCCGTTTGTGGGGTTGCCATTTGAATCTTTAAAATTATTTCCGAGGGACACCATAAACATTTTTGGGACCAACTGTGGCAATAACTTCACCCTTTATTACTTGCTCACCAACGTAAACAAGAAAGTATGGAGAAACATGAGAATAATTACAAAGATATGTACCGTCACTAACTTTTACAGTAAAACCATTTGCTCCATCAAAAGCAGTAGATATTACTTCACCAGAAAAAACAGCATGTATTTCAGCACCTGTTGGAGCACCAATATCAATGCCACCATGGTATGAGCTTGCGCCACCAGTTGGAGCTTTTCTATACCCATAATATGATGTTATAGTTTTATATTTTGGAGTTGGCCATATAAAGCCTTCGCTATTCTCAAAACTTAAATCTGTACTAATTATATTTAATTCATTAAGATCTGATGAACCAATTGAATTCAAGGAAAAAACTATTCCCATAAAACATAAAAAAATAAACAATAAACCTATGAAAAAATATTTTTGATAATTGAAAAACATTAAATAAACCTCCAAAGAATTAAAATAACTGAATATAATTTTGCTTACCGATGAAAAATATGTAAGATAATAACTTGTTTAGAAAAATGATTAACTTGATACACAATAAGATAGTTCTTTACACGAAGTTTTCTAAGAACAATACCATTATTTTTAAATAAAATTGGGTTTCTTTCAGGAAAATACGAAAGAGAATTGATTTTTGATGTAATTAATTCAAATAAATTTTTAGCTACTAATGGTTCATGTAGCTGAAAAGAAATATATTGATAAATAGCAGAAAGCTCATCAAAAAAGCTTGCAGACCAAATAATTTTATAAATCAAAATTAGTTTTAAACCTTTCTAATGCTTCTTCCATTGGTATAACATTTCCTTCTTCAACTTCTTTTTGTGCAATAGAAAGTTTCTTGAAAACATATTCTTTAAATTCTTTTTCATTTTTATAGAATTGAGAATAGTAATTATCAAGAGCTTTGTCAACTTTTCTTTGTGCTTTTAAATCAATATTATCATTTTCTAAATCTAGACATGGGTTGTTTATAACCATAATAAAACCTCCTTATGACTAGTATGTTGGCATTATACAATATTTATGACAAAAAAGCAATATTTTCCAAAAAATATTTTTGAAAATTTTTCTTAAATTATTGAAAAAAAATTAAGTATGTGGTATATACTAAGGAGAGAAAAGAGGGAGGAAAGTATGAGTGAAGAGAGAGAATGTATAGATAATGTTGAAAGTCTAGAAAGAGCTCTTGCAAGAGTACGTAAGGCACAAGAGATATTTGGCACATATAGCCAAGAACAAGTTGATAAAATATTTGCAGCAGCCGCAATTGCAGCAAACCAAGCACGTATTCCTTTAGCTGAAATGGCTGTGGAAGAAACAGGAATGGGAATTGTAGAAGATAAGGTTATTAAAAACCATTATGCTGCTGAATATATCTATAATGCATATAGATATACAAAAACATGTGGAGTAATTGAAGAGAATAAGGCATATGGTATTAAAAAACTAGCAGAACCAATAGGTGTTATTGCTGCAGTTATACCAACAACTAACCCAACTTCAACAGTTATTTTTAAAACTTTAATAGCACTAAAAACAAGAAACGGAATTATTATAAGTCCACACCCTAGGGCAAAGAACTCAAGTATACAAGCAGCAAAAATAATATTAGATGCTGCAGTTAAAGCAGGTGCACCAGAAGGAATAATAGATTGGATAGATGCTCCATCTTTAGATTTAACAAATATGGTAATGAAAGAAGCAGATACAATCTTAGCAACAGGAGGACCAGGAATGGTTAAGGCTGCATATTCTAGTGGAAAGCCAGCCATAGGTGTTGGTGCAGGAAATGTACCAGCAATAATTGATGATTCTGCAGATATATTACTTGCAGTAAATTCAATAATTCATTCTAAAACATTTGATAATGGAATGATATGTGCATCGGAACAATCTGTAATAATTCTTAATTCAATTTATGATAAAGTAAAACAAGAATTTATTGATAGAGGTTGCTATGTTTTAAATAGTGAAGAAACAGAAAAAGTAAGAAAAACAATAATAATAAATGGAGCTTTAAACTCAAAAATAGTTGGTCAAAAAGCTCATAAAATAGCAGAATTAGCAGGAGTAGAAGTTCCTGAGAATACAAAAATATTAATAGGCGAAGTAGAAAGTGTAGATTTATCTGAAGAGTTTGCTCATGAAAAACTATCACCTGTACTTGCAATGTATAGAGCAAATTCATTTGATGAAGCAGTTGAAAAAGCTGAACAATTAATAGAAGATGGAGGACTTGGACATACAGCTTCTTTATATGTAAATACACACACAGGTACAGAAAAAATAGAAAAATTCTCACACAAGATGAAAACAGCAAGAATATTAATTAACACACCTTCATCACAAGGTGGAATAGGAGACTTATACAACTTTAAATTAACACCATCATTAACTTTAGGTTGTGGTTCATGGGGTGGAAATTCAGTTTCAGAAAATGTTGGTGTAAAACACTTATTAAATATTAAAACAATTGCTGAGAGGAGAGAGAATATGCTTTGGTTTAGAGCACCTGAAAAGGTTTATATTAAAAAAGGTTGTTTACCTGTTGCACTAGATGAGTTGAAAAATGTTATGGATAAGAAAAAGGTATTTATAGTAACAGATGAATTCTTATTCACACATGGTTATACAAAACCAATTACAAATAAACTAGAAGAACTAGGAATAACATATACAACTTTCTCTGATGTTCAACCAGATCCAACACTTGCAAGTGCAAAAGAAGGAGCAAAATTAATGGATAGCTTCAAACCTGATTGCATAATAGCAATAGGTGGAGGAAGTGCTATGGACGCAGGTAAAATTATGTGGGTATTATATGAACACCCAGAAATAGATTTTATGGACATGGCAATGAGATTTTCTGATATAAGAAAAAGAGTATATACTTTCCCTAAAATGGGAGAAAAGGCATATTTTATAGCAGTTCCAACATCAAGTGGTACAGGTTCAGAGGTTACACCTTTTGCTGTTATAACAGATGAAAAAACTGGAATAAAATATCCATTAGCCGATTATGAATTAATGCCAAAAATGGCAATAGTAGATACAGATATGATGATGGACGCACCAAAAGGCTTAACATCAGCTTCTGGTATAGATGCTGTAACACACTGCTTAGAAGCATATGCTTCAATGATGGCTACAGAATATACAGATGGTTTGGCTTTACGTTCAATAAAAACAATATTTGAATATTTACCAACTGCATATGAAAATGGTCAAGATGTTGTTGCAAGAGAAAAAATGGCAAATGCTGCTACAATGGCAGGTATGGCTTTTGCAAATGCATTTTTAGGTGTATGCCACTCAATGGCACATAAACTTGGAGCATTCTTCCATATACCACATGGTATAGCAAATGCTTTAATGATTGACCTAGTATTAAGATTTAATGCTAGCGAAACACCTGTTAAAATGGGTACATTCCCACAATATAGCTATCCACATACATTAAGAAGATATGCAGAAGTTGCAGAAAACTTAGGCTTAGGTGGAAATTCAGATGAGGAAAAATTAGAAAACTTAATAAAAGCAATAGATGAATTAAAGGAAAAAATAGGTATCAAAAAAACAATTAGAGATTATGGAGTAGATGAGCAAGAATTTTTAAGCAAGCTAGATGAAATGAGCAAACAAGCATTTGATGACCAATGCACAGGTGCAAACCCAAGATATCCACTAATTGAAGAGATTAAACAAATGTATCTAGAAGCATATTACGGAGGTGAAAGATAATGGAAATATTAGCTGAAAGAAAAACAAAAACCGTATATAAAGACGAAAATAGAACAATCAAACTATTTGTTGATGAGTATCCTAAATCAAACATTTTAAACGAAGCTTTAAATCAAGCAAGAGTAGAAGAAACAGGACTTAACATTCCAAAACTTTTAGAGGTTAGTAAAATAGGCTCAAGATGGGCACTAATTTCTGAATATATTCAAGGAAAAAGTTTAGAAACATTAATGCAAGAAAACCCAGAAAAATTTGATGAATATATGGAATTATTCATCAATACACAGCTAGAAGTGTTATCTAAACAAGCACCACTTTTAAATAAACTTAAGGATAAAATGAAAAGAAAGATTGAAGAAACAGACTTAAGTGATGCTATTAAATTTGAACTTAATATGAGACTTGAAAGTACACCAAAACACAACAGAGTATGCCATGGAGACTTTAACCCAAGTAATGTAATAGTAACAGATGATGGAAAAGTATATGTTATAGATTGGGCTCACGTTACACAAGGAAACAGCTCTGCTGATGTTGCAAGAACGTATCTTTTATTCAACTTGAATGGTAAAAAGGAAGAAGCTGAAAAGTATTTAAATAGATTTTCAGAAAAATCTGGAATAGAGAAAAAATATATTCAAAAATGGATACCAATAGTTGCAGCAGCACATTTATCTAAAGCAAGTGAAGAAGAAAAAACATTTTTAATGAATTGGATAGATGTTGTAGATTATACCTAGGAAAGGAAACATACTATATATGAGGAAATTAAAAGAACTAATAACAAATTTTATTAATGGCTTTTGTATGGCTCTTGCTGATAGCGTGCCAGGAGTATCAGGAGGCACAGTTGCATTCATACTAGGCTTTTATGATAATTTTATAAATGCACTAGATGATTTATTTAGAGGCAATTGGGAAGCAAAGAAAAAAGCATTTATATACTTAATAAAGATTGGTATTGGCTGGGTAGTAGGCTTTTTACTTGCAGCAAGTGCCCTAGCAGATTTATTTAACACTAAAATATATGAAATGAGCTCACTTTTCTTAGGCTTTATAATATTTGCAATACCTTTGGTTGTTAAGGAAGAAAAAGAAGTTTTAAAAGGTAGATATAAAAACATAGTTTGGCTATTAATTGGTGTAATATTTGTTACAGCAATTACACTAGTTAGTACAAAAACAAGTTTTGATATCAACTTAGAAACATTAAATATTGGTACAGCAATTTATATTTTTGTTGTTGCAGCAGTTGCAATATCAGCCATGATTTTACCTGGTATTTCAGGCTCAACAATACTTTTAATATTTGGAATTTACATACCTATTATGAATAATATAAAAGCATTTATAGGACTTAACTTCTCTGTTGTACCAAGCCTTATGATGTTTGGCTTTGGCATGATATTTGGAGTAATGGCATTTGCACGTGTTGCAAGAAAATGCCTAGAGAAACATCGTTCACAAACAGTTTATGCAATAATTGGTTTAATGCTAGGTTCAATATATTCAATAATTGTTGGACCAACAAGTTTAAAAGAACCACAAGCAATAATGAACTTCTCAACATTTGATATTGTTGCATTTATAATTGGAGGAGCAGTAATAATAGGACTAGAAGCATTAAAGAAAGTTTTAAATAAAAAGAATTAGCATTTGCTAGTTCTTTTTTGCAAATACGAAAAAATTTAGCAAAACACTTGCAAATATGATAATTTATGATATAATTATATGGTTAATTTTAGCAAACAGAAAGGATTGAATTTTAACAATGAAAGTAAAAGTAGAAAATATTAAAGACAAAGCAAATGAGGTAAAACTAGAGTTTACAGTTGAAGCTCAAAGATTTGAAGAAGCTATACAAGATGTATACAAGAAAAATGCAAAATATTTTAATATACCAGGTTTTAGAAAAGGAAAAGCACCTTTCAAAATGGTAGAAAAAGCTTATGGAATACAAATATTCTATGAAGATGCATTTAATGAAATTGCAGGAGAAGCTTATGTTAAAGGGCTAGAAGATAATAAAATTGAAGCTGTAAGCAAACCAGAAATAGATATAAAACAAATTGAAGCTGGAAAAGATTTAATATTCACAGCAGTTGTACAAACTAAGCCAGAAGTTACTTTAGGAGCCTACAAAGGTATAGAACTTAAAAAAGTAGAGTATAATGTAACTGATAAAGATGTAGAACATGAACTAGAACATATTGCTGAACACAATGCACGTTTAGTTGCTGTTGAAGACAGACCTGTTGAAAAAGGCGACACAGTTGTTATAGATTTCGAAGGTTTTGTTGATGGAAAAGCATTTGAAGGTGGAAAAGCAGAAAATCATGAATTAGAAATTGGTAGTGGTAAATTTATTCCAGGTTTCGAAGACCAAATAGTTGGAATGAAAATTGATGAGGATAGAGACATAAAAGTTACATTCCCAGAAGAATATCCAGCTAAAGAATTAGAAGGAAAAGAAGCAACATTTAAAATAAAATTACATGAAATCAAGAAAAAAGAATTACCAGAAATCAATGATGAATTTGCAAAAGATGCAAGCGAATTTGATACATTAGAAGATTGGAAAAAATCAATTAGGGAAAAACAAGAAAAAGCAAATGAATCAAAAGCAAAATTCGAAATGGAAGATGCAGCAATTGAAACAGTTTGTAAAAATGCAAAAGTAGATATTCCAAGTGGTATGATAGAAACACAACTAGATAATATGGAAAAAGATATATCATCTAGATTAAACTATCAAGGAATGAACTTAGATCAATATCTACAAATGATTGGTAAAACAAAAAAAGAATTTAGAGACGAAAACAAAGAACAAGCAGAAAAGCAAGTAAAAACAAGCCTAGTATTAGAAGCAATAATGAAAGATGCAAAAGTTGAAGTAACAGAAGAAGAAATAGATGCAAAGATTAAAGAAATGGCTGAAATGTATGGACAAAAAGAAGAAGAAGTTAAACAAAACCCAGAATTAAGAAAATATGTAGAAGAATCTTTAAAATCAGAAAAAACAATTCATTATATTGTAGATAATGCTAAAATAAAATAAGCATGTTTACAAGGGGCTAGCACCTTTGTGTTAGTCCCTATTTTACATAAAAAGAAAGGAATTGATAATTATGGAAAAAAACAGTTTAGTACCTTATGTAATTGAACAAACAAGTAGAGGAGAAAGATCATATGATATATTCTCAAGATTATTAAAAGATAGAATTATATTCTTAAGTGAAGATGTAAACTCAGCAACAGCAAGCTTAGTTGTTGCACAAATGTTATTCTTAGAATCTGAAGACCCAGATAAAGAAATATCATTTTATATTAACAGCCCAGGTGGTTCTATCACAGATGGAATGGCAATAGTAGACACAATGAACTATATTAAATGCCCTGTTTCAACAATCTGTGTTGGGCTAGCTGCAAGTATGGGATCTGTACTTCTTGCATGTGGAACAAAAGGAAAAAGATTTGCAACACCTAATGCTGAAGTATTAATTCATCAACCTTTAATTTCTGGTGGCTTAGCAGGTCAAACAACAGAAATTAAAATTCATGCAGACCACATGGTTAAAACAAGAGAAAAATTAAATAAATTATTAAGCGAAAAAACTGGTCAAAGTCTAGAACAAATTGAAAAAGATACAGAAAGAGACCACTATATGACAGCTGAAGAAGCTTTAGCATATGGTTTAATAGATGGCATTTTAGACTACAGAAAATAAAGCTTAAATGTTAGAAAGGAAATTATAAAATGGCAAATAAAAAAGAAATTAATGAGATTAGATGCTCTTTTTGTGGTAAAGCACAAGAAATGGTCAAAAAATTAATTGCTGGACCAAAGTCTGTATATATTTGCGACGAATGTATTAATGTTTGCAACAACATAATAGAAAGCGAAGCTTATGACGAAGACTTAGGATATGAAGAAGTTAAGACAGAAGAAATACCAACACCCGCAGAAATAAAAGCTGTACTTGATGAATATGTTATAGGTCAAGATGAAGCAAAGAAAACATTAGCTGTTGCTGTTTATAACCACTATAAAAGAATTAATTGTAAGGAAATTATAGATGATGTTGAAATTCAAAAAAGCAACATTTTGCTTTTAGGACCAACAGGTTGTGGAAAAACACTTTTAGCACAAACTTTGGCTAGAATTTTAAATGTACCCTTTGCAATTGCAGATGCAACAACACTTACAGAAGCTGGGTATGTAGGAGAAGATGTTGAAAACATACTTTTAAAACTTATCCAAAATGCAGAATTTGATATTGCAAAAGCACAAAAGGGAATTATATATATTGATGAAATAGATAAAATAACAAGAAAATCTGAAAACCCATCAATAACAAGAGATGTTAGTGGAGAAGGTGTACAACAGGCTTTATTAAAAATTGTTGAAGGAACTGTTGCATCTGTACCACCACAAGGTGGAAGAAAACACCCACATCAAGAATTTATACAAATTGATACATCTAACATATTATTTATATGTGGAGGAGCTTTTGAAGGCTTAGACAAAATAATCAAAGACAGAACAGATAAAAAATCTATGGGCTTTGGAGCTCAAATTCAAAGCAAAAAGGACATTCACGATAAATACAAAATATTTGAGCAACTTTTACCACAAGACTTATTAAAGTTTGGTTTAATTCCAGAGTTTGTTGGAAGACTACCAATTATAGCAACTCTACAAGAATTAGATAGAGAAGCATTAATTAAAATTGTAACAGAGCCTAAAAATGCTCTAGTTAAACAATACAAAAAGCTTCTTGAGCTAGATGGTGTTGAACTTGAATTTGAACCAGAAGCACTAAATGCAATTGTAGATAAAGCAATAGACAGAAATACTGGTGCAAGAGGTTTACGTTCAATTATAGAAGATATTATGAGAGACATTATGTTTGATATTCCAAGTAATTTAAGAATAGAAAAATGTATAATTACTCGTGATACTGTAGAGAAAAAAGCACCACCAATTTTGGAATTATGCAAAGAAAATGAAGTCGACCCTAAGAGAGGAATAATTAGAAAAAGAAAATCAAAACCAGCAAGAAATACAGAAACAGCATAAATTATAAAAATAAAGGGGTAAAATATGGAAGAAGTAAAAGATAAAGTAGTTGCATTATTAAATAAAATAAATAGACCAGGAATGGCTGAATTGATGGACTTCTTAGAAAAATCTGATTATTATGAAGCACCTGCTAGCACAAAATATCATGGGGCATACAAAAAAGGACTAGTAGAACATAGCTATAAAGTTTATGAAATTCTAAAAGGTAAAATCGAATATCATAAACTAGAAGTTAGTGAAGATACTTTAGCAATAATAACATTATTACACGATTTGTGCAAAGTAAACTTCTACAAAGTAGATTATAGAAACGCAAAAAATGCAAAAGGAGAATGGGAAAAAGTTCCATATTACACAATTGAAGATACAATACCATATGGACATGGGGAAAAATCAGTAATGATGCTTACAGAATATATAAAACTTACAAGTGAAGAAAAGTATGCAATACGTTGGCATATGGGCTTTTCAGAGCCAAAAGAAGTGTATGGAACACTTGGCCAAGCCTTCAAAAAATATCCATTAGCATTATTACTACATGAAGCAGATATGGAAGCAACGTATTTCTACAACATATAGTAATATTCGACTTTTTATCACACTTTATACCCAAAATCATATAATATAATAGATATGCTTTAAGCATAAATATTATAGAAAAGGTGATGAAAAGATGGAATTCGAAGAAAAGAAACCATGTTGTGATATCAAAGTTGATGGCTTTATTGAAAAAGGTAAACAATTCGATTTAGAAATAAACTTACCAGAAGACAATAGAGATGTAATATATGGTATAATAAGAGACTGCTACAAAGAACCAGTTGAAGACGCTGTTATTAAACTAATTGAAGTATGCCGTGATTATGGAAAAGAAGAAAGAAACCCAGTATCACACACATTCACAGATAAAGATGGAGAATTTGTATTTGGACCACTATGCCCAGATAAGAAATATGAAATACAAATATGGGTAGATAGAGTAAAACACTGCAAACAATGTATTGATTGCAAAAAACATGGAAAATGTTTAAAAGGTGTAAGACTAGAATGCAGAGACTTCAAGCCATGCCATGAGTGCAATGAAGGAAAACCATGTATGGGTAAATAAAACTTATAAAACCTAGAGTATTTTAAATTGCTCTAGGTCTTTCTTTAGTAAACCAATTACTTGCTAGTATTCAAAGGTAATAATATAAGTAGCCAAACGCAGGAGTTATATATTTTTTTCGAAAGAAAACAATCGAAGAGCCAACGGCTTCACTCGTGACCCGCGTAGCCATTTCGATTTTTTCTTGAGAACAAAACATATATAACTCCGACGAGATTTGGCGGACTTTTGGGAATAAATTTGAATAGAAGCAACTTTTTTGGAAATTTTCACCATAATACTTGACAAATTACAAAATTCCTAGTATACTAGTTTAGTAGCTAAAAATTGAAAAGTATATAGATATATGATTTTGTACTGGTAGAGGAGGGAAATAGCATGGCACAACCAAAAAGAAGATGGTCTAAAGAAAGAACAAGAACAAAAAGATCAACATGGAAATTAGAAGAACCAAACATAGCAAGATGTAAACATTGTAATGAACCAGTAATGCCACACAGAGTTTGCTCAAATTGTGGATATTATGATGGTAAAGAAGTAATAAAAAAAGATGCCGAATAAGGCATTTTTTTTATTGCATAATTATTGAATAAATAATACATTTATGATATACTTACAAAAAAAACGAAGAGAGGTAACAAATTTGAAAACTAATGAAAATTTAACCGAAAAGCTTGAATATATCGGCTTAGATTTAAATAACATACCAGATAAATTAAATTTCTTTCAAAATATAAATTTTAGAGTTCGTAAAAATTATATTGAAGAAAATTATAAAGTATATAAATATGTAAATGTAAATGATATAGAAATATTTTTAACACCAACTCATAGATTAACAGATTATACTGAAAAATATGCTAAGGCATTACCTATTGGTGCATACCTTAACATGGATACAGAGGAAAATATTGAAAGAAATGTTGAATTTTTAAAATTGCTAAAGGAATTGCAAATAGAGGATATTGAGGCACTAGATGTTAAACAAAAAGAGCTAAATAAAAACATACCATACAATGTAAGTTTTGATAAAGACTACTTATGGCAAATCTTCTATTCAGATATTGCACACAAATACTTTATGCTAATGCCAATTAAAGAAACAGAATGTACAGCGCTTTTCTATGTAATAAAAAAGCAACTAGAAAACAAAGATCAAATGATATATGTGCCAATTTGCTATGCAGATTATAGTAACAAATACATAGACACAGACGAAATTGATGAAATTGAAAAATACTTGTGTTTCTTTGCAAAAGACTGGCCTATGTTATATGAAGTATATGATAAAGATGAAAATTTAAGTATACAAATTGTTGGAAAAGCAACCATTTATGATACACTAAAAAGCGAGTATAAAATTGAACTAAAATCTCAAGGAGAAGCTGAAGATTTTTATAAACTTGTAAAGGCTCTATTTATACTAGAAACTCAACTTTCTTATCATTATAAATTTAAGATAAAACTAGACAAAAAAGGCTCTGTTCATTTTATATTTGATAAAAAAGAAATTACATATAAAGATCTTGTTCCATTTATAAAAAAGGAATATATCAAAGGACTTGAAAAGCTTATAAAAGCTAAGGAGAGTAAGATTAATCTTGAGAAAAAACTTAAAAAGCTTAAAGATTTTAGTAATAGTTTAGATAAAGAATACTATGAGAAAGAAAAACAAATATCTACATTCTTGGAATGTAAGAGAACATTTTTTGGTAGGGTAAGATATTTCATAAAATACAAAAAGGTAGTTTCTAAAACACCAGAAGAACATCCTGTAGAAAAGGAAGAAAAATCAAACCTAAAATATTGTGAAAGAGCTGAAATTAAAGAAGTATACACATTAGAAGAGCTCTTAACTTTATACAAAAATTTAGACACAGAAACAGCTAACATAAAAGACTTAGAATTAGATATTGAAGCAATGGAAAAAAGAATAGAGATATTGCAGCTAAAAATCAAAAATGCTAATCTTTATATAAAAGAAATAGATAATCACAAAAAAAGTATATTTGAATTCTGGAAGTTTACAAATAAAGATGATGCAAAACAACTAAACGAGGGAACACAAGAGGTACATCAGCCAAAGAAATTAAAGAAGACTTTCAATTATGAACTGGATTTTGAGGACTTGTCTAGACAAATTGATAAAACAGAAAGAGAACTTTTCACTAAAGAAGAAACTGACGATATTTATGTTGCTAGCACAAACATATTAGAAGATATAAACGATGTTTTAAACGGATATAAAATAGCAGCAGAACACTTAAATGCCTTGAAAAATGAAATGGTAAATACAGATAAAGTTATTACCTTTGATATCTTTGGAAGTATATCATCATCAAAAGATCAAATTAAAACACTAGGAAATATAAAGCATAGAGAAAATGAAAAGAACAAATTTGCAATTTTAAATATTAATGATAATACTACATTAGATGAATACAAAAAAAGAATTGAACAAATTATAGAGAACATAAAATCATGTTTAGAAAAATATAAAAATACTGTGGAAATTCCAATTTACAAAGCTCGGAGATTTAGAAGATGGCTTAAATATATTTTATATAAACCCAGAAAATGCATTAAACCAAGTTGAAAATACCGAAACTGATTTATATAAAATAATACTTAAAGAAAATGTAAATTGTCTTCCTCTTGCAAATATTATGTATTATAATAATAACAATAAAACACTACCACTTGGAATGCATGTGACAGATGGAATTATTATAAATACAAAAGACTTAAAGCTAAAACAAAAAGAAAAGCTACAGAATTATATAATAAAATCAAAAGAAGACTCATCTAAGCCAAGTACATTAAAAGTAAATATATATGAATATGAAATATGCTAAGGACTGTCTTAGCATATTTTTTCCTATTTGGAATATATATATTAAATAAGACGAGTTTTAAGGAGAAATTTTATGAATGTTGCTGTTATTAACTTAAGAGATATTCTAAGGTATCTAGCGAAAATATGTTTCACCGTATTTATAGTATATTTATCTACTCGAGCAATTACAGCATCTAGCCAAACTCTTAAACAAGCTCTTGTAATTCAAGCAAATGGTAATTTTCTAACAAAATTAATTGATCTGAACTTACCTCAAAATACAGAAACAAAGGAAAAAAGCAAACTAAATTTGAACAATATAATGAATATGGAATTAGCACTTTTTAATACAAAACCAAAAGAAAACATAATATCTTCTACTACAACAAATGTTGATGCAAATACTCCAAAGCAAGAAGAAATAAAAAATATACAAACAACTTTACCAAGAACAGCAAACACTGAAGCAGTATCAGATAGAAATTTCTCATCAAGAAAAACTCATACATATAATACAACCAATATAGATAATCAAAGTGATTATACATTAACAGAAGAAATGTTAGTACCAGATGTAGATATTTCAAATAAGAAAGATATAATAATATATCACACACATACATGCGAAAGCTATACTCCAAGCGAAGCTTACAATTATACAATGACAGGGAATTATAGAACAACAGATGCAAACTATAATGTTATAAGAGTTGGAACAGAGCTTACAAATTATCTGGCTCAAAAAGGGTTTAATGTTATACATGATGGCTCATATAACGATTACCCATCATATTCAGGCTCATATGACAGGTCATTAGAAGTTGCTAGCAGACTTATAGATGAAACACCATCAGATATTGTGTTAGATATTCATAGAGATGCCGTAGGGAATGGAGATACATATGGACCTACAATAATGATAGATGGAAATAGAGTAGCTCAAATGATGTTTGTAATAGGCACAGATGGAGGAGGTTTGGAACACCCTAATTGGAACCAAAACTTAAAAATCGCAATAAAAATTCAAGAAAAAGCAAATCAAATGTATCCAGGTTTATTTAGGTCAATTGTTTTAAGAAATTCAAGATACAATCAGCATGTAGCCAAAGGCGCTAGTATAATAGAGGTTGGAGCTACGGCTAATACTTTAGAAGAATGCCTGCTTAGTATGCAATGTCTAGCAAATGTGTTAGAGGAGGTATGTAAATAAGCTTGATAAAATACTAAAATTGTGGTATTATGTAAAAATGAGAAAGGGAATATATGAAAATTAAAGATGCAATGCAAACTGCAATTAATAAATGTAAAGTTAATAACATTGATGAAGCTTCAAATAAAATAAGAAGAATTATGTCTTTTGTTACTGGCATTGAAAAGTCTTATTTACTAGTTCACAATATGGACGAATTAAATACAGAACATGAAAAAAGCTTCTTTAAATACATAGAGGAATTGGTAAATGGTAGGCCAATACAATACATATTAGGGCATCAAGAATTTATGGGAATAAACTTTATTGTGAATGAAGATGTTTTAATACCTCAACCAGATACTGAAATTTTAGTAGAAGAGACAATAAAAATTGCACAAAAATTTAGTAACCCTAAAATTCTAGATTTATGCACAGGAAGCGGAGCAATAGCAGTATCTCTATCAAAGTTTGTGCCTAATGCAAAACTCTATGCATCAGATATAAGCCAAAAAGCATTAGAAACAGCTAAAATGAACAGTAGAAATCAAAAAATAAAATTCATACAATCAAACCTTTTTGAGAATATTAATGATATATTTGATATTATAGTAACAAATCCACCATATATAAAAACCGATGAAATAAGTATTTTAAGCAAAGAAGTTCAAAACGAACCGACACTTGCCCTAGATGGTGGACAAGATGGACTAGTCTTTTATAGGCAAATTATAAAACAAGCAAATGATTATTTGAAACATAACGGATATTTATGTATGGAAATTGGTGAAGATCAAAAAGAAGAAGTATTAGAATTAATAAAACAAGAAGCAAACTATGTAAATATTAAAACATATAAAGACTTATCAGGAAATGATAGAGTCATTACTTGCAAAAAAATATAGGAAAAATTGTAAAAAAACTTGTATAAATTACAGATATATGATATAAATTATGGAGTGAATAAATTTTATTATAAAATGCCATTTGTGTATTATAATTCTGTTGAAAGGGGAAAGCCTTATGGAAAATGAAGGTAATAATCAAAAGACCATATTAATAGTTGATGATGAGCAACCAATTGTAGATATATTGGTTTATAATCTAAAAAAAGAAGGATATAACACTTTAGAAGCAAATGATGGAGTAACTGCAGTAGATATGGCGTTGAGTGAACACCCAGATTTAATATTATTAGATATTATGTTGCCTAGAATGGACGGACTTACTGTTTGTAAAAAAATAAGAACAAAATTAAATATACCTATTTTAATGCTTACAGCAAAAGATGAAGAAATAGATAAAATTTTAGGTTTAGAGCTTGGTGCAGATGACTATATTACTAAACCTTTTAGTGTAAGGGAATTAATGGCTAGAATTAAGGCAAATTTACGTAAATCAGAAATAAAACAAGAAGACGAAATAATAGAGCAAAAACCTGTTATTTCAAGTACAAATAAAATAATAGATTTAGGAGACTTGGTACTTGATTTAGAAAAAATTGAAGCTAAAGTAAAAGGAAGACCTATCGATTTAACACTTAGAGAATTTGAATTTTTGAAATTTTTAGCACTTCAAAAAGGACAAGCAGCAACAAGAGAAAAACTTTTAAAGAATGTTTGGGGTTATGATTATTTTGGAGATATAAGAACAGTAGATGTTCTAGTAAGAAGAATAAGAAGGAAAATTGAAAAAGATACAGCCGACCCTAAAATTCTTGTAACTAAGAGAGGAATAGGTTATTGTATTAAATCAGGAGATTCTGGTGAACAATAAGAAAGGATTAAAACTCACAATGTTTAGAAGTGTACAGGTAAAAATAATACTAATGATAATGGTACTTGCAATTTTAATGTTTGTATCTTATGGACTAATTACAATACAGTCATTAAAACAACTTGCGATGCCAGAAAATGTTATTAACAAAAGTATTGTAACAATGTTAATTATAACCGTGGCTTTTATGATTATTTCTATCCTTATTATTTGGTTCACGTCAAAAGTAATTACTAGACCACTCTACAAATTAATAGAAAGTGCTGAAAAGGTTACTGAGGATAAAGAACTAAAAAACTTTAAATTTGAAAACACCAAAAGAAATACAGAAATTGATGAACTAATTAATGTTTTTGAAACAATGACAGCAGGACTTAAGGAAAACTTAAACAAGGTTACAACACAAAAAAAGCAAATTGAAACAATATTACAACACATGACAGATGGTATTATAGCTTTTGATTTAGAGGGAAATATAATCCACATTAATTCTGCAGCTAAAAAATTACTTGAACTAGATGACAATCAAAACACTTTTGCAACAATTTTCAGTAAAATAAATACAGATATAAACCTTGAAAAGATTGTTTATTTAGAAGATTGGACAACATCAGAGACAAGAGCTAACATAAATGATAGATATCTAAAGATCTTTTTTGCATCGTTCAAAAATGAATTAGATAGACCAGCAGGAGTAATTGCACTAATACAAGATATAACTGAACATGTTAAACTAGATAATATGAGAAAAGAATTTATTGCAGACGTATCACATGAATTAAAAACACCATTAACATCAATTATGGGATATGCAGAAACCTTATCGACATCTGAGTATGACCCAGAAATGCAGGAAAGATTTTTAAAAGTTATAAATACAGAAGCACTTAGAATGACCAAACTTGTTAATGACCTATTAACATTATCAAAATATGATAATGCAGAAACAAAATGGGAAAAAGTTGAGTTTAATTTAGGGGATTTAGTTAAATCTTGCCAAGAAAACTTACAGATTGAAACAAATAGAAAACACCAAAAAGTTGAATGTTTTGTTACAGCAAATGTTCCAACAATATATGCTGATAAAGATGGAATCGAAAGAGTTATATTAAATATTCTTTCAAATAGCATAAAATATACAGAAGATGGTGGGACAATAAAAATATATGTAGGTTTTGTATATAACGATGCATATATAAAAATAATTGATAATGGTATAGGAATACCAGAAAAAGATTTAGACAGAATTTTTGAAAGATTCTATAGAGTTGATAAAGCTCGTACCAGAAAAATGGGTGGAACAGGGCTAGGATTATCTATAGCAAAGGAGATCCTAGATAAAAATAATGGAAGAATTGATATAAAAAGTGAAGTAGGAAAGGGAACAGAAGTTGTTATTACTATTCCAACAGCACTAAAAGATGAAACATAAGAAAGAAGGAATTTTTAAATGAATCCAAAAATTAAAAATGCACTTGAGTGGACTTATTGTATATTAATCGCAGTGGTAATTGCTTTAGCTGTTAAATATTTCATTGGAACACCAACAGTTGTAAAACAAACATCTATGAATAATACATTATCAGAAGGGCAAAGACTATGGCTTAATAGATGGATTAGAACTGTAAAAGGAGAATACAAAGTAGGCGACATTATAACATTTGAAGCACCAAGTGTAACATATCCATCTTTAAATCAAATTAATTATAATAAACCTGTAGCTATATATTATAATAATCATAAAGGATTACTTAATAAATTTGTATACTATGTTTTAGAAACAACAAAACAAAGCTATATAAAAAGAGTTATAGGAGTAGCAGGAGACCATATAAAGATTGAAGATGGCAAAGTATATAGAAATGGTGAACTTTTAGATGAACCATATTTGCAAGAAGGGATTTCTACATATGGTAAAACATACTCAGACATAATAGTGCCAGAAGGTACAGTGTTTGCAATGGGTGATAATAGAGAACATAGCACAGACTGTAGAGATTTTGGTTGCATTCCTGTGGAGAAAATAGAAAGCAGAGTTGCCTTTAGATTCTGGCCACTTAATAAATTTGGAAAGATTAAATAAAAATGTTTGAAAATATTATTGGAAATAACGAAAATAAAAAGATATTAAGTAAATCTATTCTAACAAACAGTGTTTCACATAGCTATATTTTTTCTGGAATATCTGGCATAGGTAAATTCCTATTTGCCAAAGAATTTGCAAAAGCAATTCTTTGTACTGGGGAACCAAAACCATGTAATATATGTAAGTCATGTGAAAGTATTGAAAATGGAAACAACCCAGACCTTGTTATTATAGATGAACAAGCAAATAGTATAAAAACTGAACAAATAAAAGAACTTACAAGTGATGTTTTAGAAAAACCCATTAAAGGGAGCAAAAAAATCTATATAATAAATAATAGTGAAAACATGACAAAAGAAGCACAAAATGCTCTTCTAAAAACACTTGAAGAACCACCTGAATATGCTGTAATAATACTTGTAACTAGCAACGAAAACTTGCTTCTAAACACAATAAAATCAAGATGCATAAAAATACTATTCAGTAATCTAAGTGACGAGGAAATCTTAGAATACTTTGAAAGAAATCATGAAGACATAAGCAAAACAATGGTAAGCACTTTTGGTGGAAGCATAGAAAGAGCAATTAACTTAAAAGATAAAATTGAAATATATGAAAAAATTAAAAATGTTTTTGAAAATATAGAGCAGCTTAACGAATTGGAAGTTTTAAGATTAAAAGATGATGTATTAAATGATAAAGATGAAATCTTCTCAATTTTAGATTATATTAACACATGCTTTTATAATAAAATGATTAACAATATTTCTAAAGCAGAAAAGTACAACAACTGTATACAGGCTGTTGAAGAAGCAAAAACAAGACTTAGAAGAAACAGTAATTATGATATGACAATAGATAATCTTCTATTTGCAATAGAAAGGAGCATTACGAATGGCTAACATTATAGGAGTACGCTTTAAAAAAGCAGGTAAAATATATTTTTTTGATCCAGATGGAAAGCAAGTCAAAAAAGGCGAACATGTAATTGTAGAAACATCAATGGGTATGGAATATGGTGAGGTTGTTATAGCAAATAGACAGCTTCCTCAAGAAAAAATAGTTGCACCATTAAAAAAGATAATAAGAGTTGCAACACCACGGTGATGCAAGACAAAACATAGAAAATAAGAAGCAAGAAAAAGAAGCCTTTAAGACTTGTGAAAAGAAAATAAAAGAACATGGTCTAGACATGAAACTAATGGATGTAGAATTTAAATTCGATAAAAGTAAAATACTATTTTTCTTTACAGCAGATGGAAGAATAGATTTTAGAGAATTAGTAAGAGATCTAGCTTCAGTATATAAAACAAGAATAGAAATGAGACAAGTTGGTGTAAGGGATGAAGTAAGAAGAATAGGTGGAAATGGTGTTTGTGGTAGAGAATTATGCTGTTGCTCATTTTTAGGTAACTTTGAAACAGTTTCAATAAAAATGGCAAAGGAACAAAATGTTTCTCTAAACCCTTCAAAAATATCAGGAAATTGTGGGAGATTAATGTGTTGCCTACAATATGAGCAAAATGTTTATGAAGAAAAGCTAAAAAAACTACCTAAAATAGGTGCAATAGTAAAAACTCAAGATGGACAAGGTGAAGTTTGTGGGTTGGAAACATTAAAAGAAATTGTTAAAGTAAAATTTAAAGATGGGGATGAAACATTTTTTAGAAAATATAATGCTAAAGATATAAAGATAATAAAAAATATAGAAAAAGAAAGCAACGAAATTAGTAAAGAAGATTTAGCAGAATTAAAGAAAATGGAAGAACTAGATAAAAGAGACAAAAAGAACTCTTGAACAAAGTTACAAACAAGGCAAAACTTGAAGTAGTATAAATAGTAAAAGGAGGGAATAAAAATGGCATATAAAATTACAGATAAATGTATAAGCTGTGGAGCATGTGCTGCAGAATGCCCAGTAGGATGCATATCTCAAGGAGATACAACTTATGTTATAGATAAAAACTCATGCATAGGCTGTGGAACATGTGCTGGAGTATGTCCAGTAAGTGCACCAGAAGAAGAATAAAAAAATTTATATTTTTAATATTCGTTTAAGGAAAGGTGATTATAATTATAACATAAACAACATGTATAACAACCAAAAAATATCACCCCAAATATTATGAATAAAAGATTATATGTCTTTTATTCATTTTTTTTTAATAATTTTGAAATTTTTCCAAAAAACTATTGCATTTTTAGTACAAAAAAATATATAATAGTACCAAGTTAAAAAAATTTAAAAATGTAATTTGCAATAATGAAAGGACTTAGATTTTATTATGAGAAAATATTTTGGAACAGACGGAATTAGAAGAATAGCCAATACCGAGCTTACACCAGAACTTGTGTATAAGGTAGCAAAAGCAGGAGCTTATGTTTTAGCTAAACATTCAGAACACGCTCCAACAATTCTAATTGGAAGAGATACAAGGTTATCAGGTACACTTATTGAAAGTGCTATGACAGCAGGTTTTTTAAGTTATGGAGCAAATGTTAAACTTCTTGGAGTTTTACCAACACCAGGTGTAGCATATTTAACAAAGAAATTAAAAGCAGATGCAAGTGTTGTTATATCTGCATCACACAATACATATGAATTCAATGGAATTAAATACTTTAGTAATAAAGGTATGAAAATACCAGACGAAATAGAAGAAGAAATAGAAACAGTGTTAGATTCTGGACATCTAGATGAATTAACTGCACATCCAAGCAAAATTGGTGTTTCTGAATACAGAGAAGACTTAACTGATGAATATATTTATATGTTAAGAAAGAACTTTGAAGAAAACATTGAAGCAAATTTGAATGATAATTTCTGTGTTGCTCTTGATGTTGCAAATGGTGCAACATATAAAGTTGCAGAAAAGGTATTTACAAAACTTGGAATCAACTTTAAAATAATAAACAATTCTCCAAGTGGTATAAATATCAATGAAAATTGTGGTTCAACACATTTAGGTACACTTAAAGAATATGTTCTTCAAAACCATATGAGCCTTGGTATTGCCTATGATGGTGATGGAGATAGATGTTTAGCAATAGATGAAAACGGAAATGAAATTGATGGAGATATACTTTTAGCAATATTTGGAAATTATCTAAAAGAAAAAGGAAAACTTAAAAATGATACAATTGTAGCAACAATAATGAGTAATATGGGCTTAAATAAATTTGCTGCAAACAATAATATAACTTTAAAACAAACAAAAGTTGGAGATAGATATGTTCTAGAAGAAATGCTTAAAAACAATTACAACCTTGGTGGAGAACAATCAGGACATATAATAATGCTTGACTATAATCCTACAGGAGATGGAATATTAACATCACTTATGCTAATACAAATACTTCTTGAAAAGAAAGTTAAAGTTTCAGAATTAAGTAAAATAATGAAAAAATACCCACAAGCACAAGTAAATGTTAAAGTTTGCAACGAGAAAAAACCTTTATATCAAGAAGATAGTGAAATACTTAATGAAATAAATTCAATTAAAGAGAAACTTGGAGACAATGGAAGAATTGTTGTGAGAGCTTCTGGTACAGAGCCATTAATTAGAGTTATGCTAGAAGGAGAAAGCCAATCTGACCTTGAAAAAATGGCCAATAAACTTGCTAAATTAATTAAAGTAAAATTAAATTAATTTTAGGGTTAAATCCCACAAAAGAAAAGGAGGAGAGAAAGTCATGTTTGTTATTAATATCTCTGAGCCTATTACATTGTTACTACTTACACTAGCAACTGTATTACTAATTTTTTTAGGAAAAGAAGTAAAAAAAAGTTATGTTCCAGCTTTTGCATTATTCGCATATTTAATTCTTGTTGTAGTACATAGTGTTCAATTAGGCACATTAACAGAAGAATTTTATGAAACATATCACAGTTTGCTTATCAACTGTGTAGCAATTGATTGTGTAATGATATTTATATCATTCTTTGCATACTTATGGATTGATGATATTTCAAGCAAATTCTACAAGAAGAAAAGTATAGACAATAGTTTAGACTGGTTCTGGAATAAAATTTAATTAAACTATAAGGTGGGACAAGTTTTCGTGTTCCACCTTGCTTTATAATAGCAGAAAGGAAAAACAAAATGAATAAAAAAGTTATAATTATAAATGGCACAGGAGGTTCAGGCAAAGATACGTTTGTTGAGTTTTGCGCTGAATTTGCTAGAGTTACTAATATATCTTCAGTAGACCCCGCAAAAGCTGCAGCGAAAGTGTTAGTTGGCTGGGAAGGTGAAAAAGATGATAAAGCAAGAAAACTATTAGTTGATTTAAAAAAACTTAGTATAGATTATAATGATGCACCAGCAAAATATATAAAATCAAAATATGAAGAATTTAAAGAAAGTGACTCAGAATATTTATTTATTCATATTAGGGAAATTGATGAAATCAAGAAAATCAAAGCAATGTTAAATGCTAAAACATTACTTGTAACAAATCCAAGAGTAGCACTAATTACAAGCAATACCTCAGATGGCAATGTTTATAATTATGCATACGATTATGAAATAAAAAATGAAGGAACTCTTGAAGATTTAGAACAAAAAGCAAAGGAATTTGTATCATGAAAAAAGAAAAAATAGGTTTCTTTGGAGGCTCATTTAACCCTCCAACAAATATGCATATACATCTAGCAAAAAAACTAATTGAAGATAAGTTAATAGAAAAGCTTGTATTTGTACCAGTTGGAGACTATTACAAAAAGCAAAACTTAGCCACAGCAATAGATAGATATAATATGCTTAAAATTGCATGTAAAGACATTAAAAATCTTATGGTAGATAATATTGCATCTAGCCACAAAAACATGCTCTATGCCACAGATACGTTCGAACTAATAGCCAATAAATATAAAGGTGCAGAGATATATTTCATAATGGGATCTGATAACTTCAAAAAAATGCCTTCATGGAAAAACTATGAAGAAATAATAAAGAAATATAAATTTATTGTAATTGAAAGACCAAATTATGAAGAAACAGCCAATTTAGAAAATGTTATAACATACAAAATAGAGCAACCAGAAGACATGAGCTCAACAAAAATAAGAAACATGCTAAAGCAAGGAAAAGACACAAGTTTATATTTAAACAAAAATGTAACTGAATATATAAAAAAACATAGTTTATATATCTAAAAATCAAGATATTTTTTGGAAATATCTTGATTTTTGTATGTAAAAACATATATAATATATATGCTAATATTCCTAGAAAGGATTTAATAAAATTGGAAGAAATAGATAGCATTTTAAACGAAGCAAATAGATGCTTGAATTGTAAAACACCTATGTGCAAAAAGGGTTGCCCTATTGAAACTTGTATTCCAGAGTTTATTTCTAAAATTAAGGAAAATAAATTCATAGAGGCATACTTTATACTTCAAGAAAATAACCCAATGAGTGAGATTTGTTCTACAATTTGCCCAGTAGAGGAGCAGTGCGTAGGGCATTGCATAAGAGGATTAAAAGGTACACCTATAAAAATTAATAGCTTAGAAAAGTTTGTAAACATTTGGGCAAAGGAAAACAAGGTTAGTTATGAGATTAAAAAGGTTCAAAACATAAATAAGAAGGTGGCAATAATAGGAGCAGGGCCTGCAGGAATTGCTTGTGCAATTGACCTTGCTAAAAATGGCGCAAGCGTTACAATATTTGAAAAAGAAAGCTCTCTAGGTGGAATTTTGGAATATGGTATTCCAGACTTTAGGCTTCAAAAAAGTATCTTATCTAAAATTGCCAATGTTATGAAAGGTCTTGGAATAACTATTAAAACGAATATTACTTTTGGCAAAGATATAACACTAGAAAACTTAAAAGAGCAAGGATATAGCAGTGTATTTTTAGCAATGGGAGCTCAAAAGCAAACCTCATACAAATTAGCAGAAGAAAACGTTGAAAGTGTTTTTAACTCTGATGAATTTTTAAAAGATTATAACTTAAACCATAAGAAAAGAACTTTAGGAAAAGTAGTTGTAATTGGCGGAGGGAATGTTGCAATAGATTCTGCAAGAAGTGCAATAAGAATGGGTGCAGACGAGGTTTCTATTGTTTATAGAAGAAATAGAGAACTAATGCCAGCAAGAGAAATTGAAGTACAAGAAGCACTAGAAGATGGTGTAAAAATAATATACCAAACAAGAGTACTTTCAGCAAATGTTCTTAACAATAAACTAAAAAGCTTAAACTGTATTAAAACAGAAATTTTAAATTCTAAAGCAGTTGATATAGAAAATTCAGAACATAAAATTGATGCAGACACAGTTGTATTTGCAATAGGTGCAAAGCCAGATGATAAGCTTATTACAGCTTTAAATATAAAGATGGAAAATGGCTTAATCGCTGTAGATGAAAACTACATGACTAATATAGATAATATTTATGCAGGAGGAGATTTAGTAGAAACAAAATCTTCTGTATGCAGAGCAATTGCAACAGGTAAAAAAGTAGCAAAAGCAATTATAAACAGAAAGGAAAGTGATAAATAATGTCAAAACCAATGGTAGCCATAATTGGAAAGCCAAACGTAGGTAAATCAACATTTTTTAACTATATCGTTGGTCAAAGATTATCAATAGTAGAAGATACACCAGGAGTAACAAGAGATAGAATATATGCCGATAGCAACTGGCGTGGTAGAGACTTTACATTAATAGATACAGGAGGAATTGAACCAGAGCTAGAAGATGTAATTCATGCAGGAATGCGTGAACAAGCAAATATAGCAATTAACATTGCAGATGTAATTGTATTTGTAACAGATATAAAACAAGGTATAACCGCTTCTGACCAAGAGATTGCAACAATGCTTAGAAAATCAAAAAAGCCAATAGTTCTAGTTTGCAATAAAGCAGATAACTTTGGAGAACCAGACCCAGCACTATATGAATTCTATAACTTAGGAATAGGAACTCCATATCCAGTATCATCAACAAACGCACTAGGAATTGGAGATGTACTAGATGCAATATATGAGCATTTCCCAGAAAAAGAAGAAGGAGAAGAAAACGAAGACGTTATTAATGTAGCCATAATTGGAAAACCAAATGTTGGTAAATCTTCTTTAGTAAATAAAATTCTAGGCGAAAACAGAGTAATTGTAAGCGACGTAGCAGGAACAACAAGAGATGCAATAGATTCATATTTTGAAAATGAAACTGGCAAATACAACTTCATAGATACAGCAGGAATTAGAAGAAAAAGTAAAGTAAACGAGAATATTGAAAAATACAGCGTAATGCGTTCTTTACTTGCTGTTGAAAGAGCTGACGTATGCTTAATTTTAATAGATGCAAATGAAGGTGTAACCGACCAAGATGCAAAAATTGCAGGTGAAGCACATGAGGCAGGAAAAGGTGTTATAATCGTAGTTAATAAATGGGATGAATACGAAAAAGAAACAGGAACACTTGAAAAATATAAAAAAGAAGTATACAATAGGTTAAGCTATTTATCATATGCACCAATAATATTTATATCTGCAAAAACTGGACAAAGAGTAGACAAACTATTTACTCTAATTCAAAAGGTTGCAACAAATAATGCAAGAAGAATTCCAACAGCAATGCTAAATCAAGTTATAAATGAAGCCATTGCAGTTGTTCAACCACCAACAGATAAAGGTAGAAGGCTAAAAATACTTTATGGAACACAAGTACAAACAAAACCACCAACATTTGTTATTTTCGTAAATAATAAAGAACTTTTCCATTTCTCTTATGAAAGATATTTGGTAAATCAAATAAGAAGTAACTTCGATATGGAAGGAACACCAATAAGAATTATCTCAAGAGAAAAAGGTGAAGAATAAATTTAAGGAGGTACAGTTATGTCAGCTGTATATGTATTAGTAGGACTAGTAGCTTATTTAATAGGCAGTATCAATTTTGCAATAATATTTAGTAAAAAATTTGCAGGATTTGATGTAAGAGAAAAAGGAAGTAAAAATGCAGGAACAACAAATGTATTAAGAACAGTAGGTAAAAAAGCTGCAGCATTAACATTAATTTGTGATATTCTAAAAGGAGTAGTATCTGTATTACTTGCAATACTAGCTTCAAAAATCTGGGAAGGAACTGATGTAGAAGTATTAAAATACTTAGCAGGTTTAATGGCAATAATAGGTCATACATTCCCTGTATATTATGGCTTTAAAGGAGGAAAGGGAGTTGCAACATCTTTAGGTGTGCTATTAGTTGTAAACCCACAAATAGGCTTAATCTGTTTAGTATTTGCATTAATAATAATGGCAGCAACAAGATGGGTTTCTTTAGGCTCAATTTTAGCAGCAACATTATTCCCAGTATTAACTGTATTTATGGTGGATAATATTGGAGCAAAAATCATAAGTATATTAATAGGTGCACTTGTAATATTTAATCATAGAACAAATATTGTAAGACTTAAAAATGGAACAGAAAACAAATTATCATTTAAAAAATAGAAAGGAGTTATTATGAAAAATATCTCAATAATAGGTAGTGGTAGTTGGGGTTCAGCTCTTGGAATTCATTTAGCACATTTGGGAAATAACGTAAAAATTTGGTCATATTCTCAAGAAGAAGCAGACCTAATTAATAATGAAAAAAAATGTAAATTCTTGCCACTAGCAACAATACCAGATGGAGTAGTTTGTACAACAGATTTTAAAACCGCAATAGAAGGTACAGAAATGTTACTTATTGTAACACCATCAAAATTTGTAAGGGAAACAATTCAAAAATTCAAACAATATGTTACTGACCAAGAAATAATAATATGTTCAAAAGGATTTGAAGAATCTACTTTATATACACTAAATGAAGTAGTAGAAGAAGAACTTCCAAATTGTAAAATAGGAGGTCTATCAGGCCCAAGCCATGCAGAGGAAGTATCTTTAGAAATACCAACAGCATTAGTTATAGCTTCTGAAGATGATAAATTATTAAAAGACGTTCAATCTACATTTATGAACGAAGCTTTAAGAATTTATACATCATATGATATTAAAGGAGCAGAGCTAGGAGGAGCTTTAAAAAATATAATAGCTTTTTGTGCTGGTGCAATAACAGGTCTTGAATTAGGAGACAATACTTTTGCAGCATTACTTACAAGAGGACTCTCAGAAATGGCTAAACTTAGTATAAAAATGGGTGGAGAGCCAAAAACAATATATGGACTTACAGGTCTTGGAGACTTAATAGTAACATGTATGAGTAACCACAGTAGAAATAGACGTGCCGGAATTTTAATTGGCCAAGGTAAAACAATTGAAGAGGCTAAACAAGAAATTGGCATGACGATAGAAAGTATAGATAACATTAGAACAGCATATAAACTTTCAAAAAAATATGATGTTGAAATGCCAATTGTAAATACTGTTTACGAAGTTTTATTTGAAGGCCTAGATGCAAGAAAAGCAATTGCAAATTTAATGACAAGAAATCCAAAATTTGAAGACTAGAATATTTACAAATCATTTTGGATAGAATATAATAGAATATATAAAATAAGAAAGGTAGGAATAAAAATGGGATTTTTTAGTGATTTGGGTAGAAAAACATCTGAAACAACAGGAAAAATAGCAAGAGAAACAAAATTAAAAATGAAAATTAATGAAAACAAAGGTAAAATTACAGATATATACGAAGAAATAGGTAAAAAAGTATATGAAAAACATGTAAGAGAAGAAAATATAGATATAAAAGCAGACTTAGAAGAAGAATGCAAAAAGCTAGATGAATTATCTAAAGAAATAGAAGAAGCTAGAATAGAAATTTTAAAATTAAACCAAAAGAAGCTTTGCAGTAAATGCTCTGCAGAAATAGAAAATGGTGCGTTATTCTGCCCAAAATGTGGTGAGAAGCAAGAACAAGAACCAACTAAAAAAGAGGAAGCTCTTGAAAAGTTAGAAGAAGCAAATATCGAACCTGAAAAGCAAGAAGAAGCTGAAGCTGTAAAAGAAGATTTAAAAGAAGAAGTTAAGGAAGAAAAAAGCGAAGAATAATTAATATGGGTATCTTTCATAAAGATACCTTATTATTTTATCTGCATTAAAATCTGTAACATTAATATAGAACCCAGTATCTAAGCTTACCCACATATTAATTTTAAACTTCTCATTGTTATCTATAAATGCACCTATAATACTTGCACTTTGTGTTGGATTCTTAAATTCTTCTTCCCATTCTAAACCATTTTTTATTTCTATATTTTTTTCGTAAAAATCATGAAGAAACCTTGCAATCTCGCCATTTTCGGTGCTATACAAACTAACTGTTACACTCATAATAAATTCCTTTCTTTAATATTATTTCAATATAAATTTAAGATATGCGTTCGAATAAAAGGTAAATTTTTGTTAATACTAATTTTTAAGGTGATTTATTTTGAAAAAAGTTTTGTTAATTATAATATCAATAACCTTTTTATTAGTTGGGTGTGGAAATAAAAATGAAAATAATTCAGATCAGAAAAAAGTAAGTTCGGAGATAGAATACTTTAGTTCACAAATAGCAATTTTACTTAATAATTTAAACAATATTTCATTAGATAATTATGAACTTGTATCAGAAAAAATTAACTTAAGCAAATCTGAAACTGAAAGTAAACAATCAAATAGTGGAGAAAGTCAAAGTGAAGGAAATGGTGGTAAATCTGCTTCTAATTCAGGTGGAAATCAGGCTTTAAACAATGAAGGGGAAGAAAGTGTATTTGTTACAGATATAAAAACTAAAAATGTATTAAACATAGATACAAATAATGTAGACTGGAATTTAATTAAAAACCAAATAGAGCTTATAAATTCTTCTTGGAGTGTTGTAATGCTTGATTTATCTAATGCAAATGTTCCAAATACTGATATTCTAGCATTTGGAGATTTATTAGATAAAACAATAATCAGTATAAAGAACGAAAATAAGGCAGAAGCACTTACTAATTTAACTGGTCTTTATTCATACATTCCAAAATTCTTATCTGCAACATCTAGTGAAAAGAACAAACAAAATATCGAAAATACAAAGTACGCGATTTTTACAGCATATTCAAATGTATCGCAAGATAATTGGACAACAATTTCAAAAAATCTATCTGATGCTGAAAATAGCTTCTTAGGCGTATTAAATGATACAGAATATTCGAAAAATAAAGAGTTTAAAATTAATAAAACATATATGTTAATTAAAGATATGCAAACAGTAATACCAAATAATGATAAAGAATTATTCTTAGTAAAATACAAAACTTTAATGGAAAGCTTAAATACCCTTTAAAATAGCTAATATTTGTGGTATAATACTTAAAGTTATAATTTAGGGGGAATAATTTTGAATACAGAAATCGTAGAAAAACAAAAAGAATTTATTGAAAAAGTAAAAGAAGTAAAAAATGCTAATCACAAATATTATAATATCCTTACTATGGGGTGCCAATTAAACGAGAATGACTCTGAAAAGCTTTCTGGCATGTTAGAGAACATGGGATACCTTAAAACTGATAATTTAGATTTAGCAAGCATTTATGTGTTAAACACATGCTGTGTTAGAGAAAATGCAGAAGAAAAGTTATTTGGAAAGTTGGGAGAGCTAAAAAAATTAAAAGCAAAGAATGATGGAGTAATTGTACTTTGCGGTTGCATGATGCAAGAAAAGCATATTCAAGAAAAGCTAAAACAAAGCTATCCATATGTTGATATTATACTTGGTACACATACTCTACATAAACTTCCAGAAGATTTATATAACCTGCTTACATCAAGAAAAAAGGTTCAAGATGTAATAGATATAGATGGAGAAATATATGAAGGTTTACCAATAAAAAGAAATAGTAATCAAACCGCTTCTGTAACAATTATGTATGGATGTAATAACTTCTGTTCATATTGCATAGTTCCATATGTAAGAGGAAGAGAGAGAAGTAGAAAGCCAGAAGACATATTACATGAAATAGAAGAACTTGCAAAAGAAGGTTACAAAGAAGTTACATTACTTCGGTCAAAATGTTAATTCATATAAAGGAAGAGAAAACTATGGATTTGCTGACCTTTTAAGAGATGTTCAAAAAATAGATGGAATTGAAATAATTAAGTTTATTTCTCCACACCCAAAAGATTTTACAGATGATGTAATTCAAGCAATTAAAGACTGCGATAAGGTTTCTAGAATTCTTCATTTACCACTTCAATCTGGAAGTACAGAAGTTTTAAGAAAAATGAATAGAAAATATACAAAGGAGCAATACTTAGAGCTTGTTCGTAAAATTAGAAAAAAAATTCCAGATGTACTTTTCTCAACAGATATTATTGTAGGTTTTCCAGAAGAAACAGAAGCGGATTTTGAAGAAACACTTGATGTAGTTTCAAAAGTAAATTTTGAACAAATTTTCATGTTTATATATTCAAGAAGAGTAGGGACACCTGCCGATAAAAATGTTAACCAAATTCCAGAAGAAATTAAACATAAAAGATTTGATAGATTAAAAGCTTTATTTGAAAGCCAAGTTGAAGAGAACAACAAAAAATACATAGGAACTATTCAAAAAATATTAGTAGAAGGCTTAAGTAAAACTAATGCAAACATGCTTACAGGAAGGACAAATAGCAATAAAGTTGTAGTATTCGAAGGCGATGAAAGCCTTGTGGGGCAGGTGGTTGAAGTCAAAATTATATCAGAACATAAATGGTATTTAAAGGGAGAAAAAAATTTTTAAAATATTCTTGAAAATCTCTTTACTTTTTCAAATTTATTTGATATAACTATACCATAAAATTATGTTTACAATGAAGGAGCAAAATACATGGAAAAAGATATCAAGAATTTTTTAGAATTTATAAAGTCAGATAAAAAGCTATCAAAGAATACATTAGAATCTTACCAAAGAGATATACTACAATATCAAGAGTATTTAGAAGAAAAGAAAATAAATTATAAAGAAGTTAACAATGAAAATGTTTTAGGTTATTTAGATTACCTAAAAGGTTTAGATAAAAAGGCTTCAACAATCTCAAGACACCTAGCTTCAATTAGATTATTTTATCAATATTTACTAAAAAATAAAATTGTAAAAGAAGATCCTACGAAAGGAATCCAATCACCAAAAATAGAAAAAAAGGCTCCAAGTGTTTTATCTTCACAAGAAGTTTCACTTTTACTTGAACAACCAAATGGAGAAGGTTTAAAAAGTATAAGAGATAAAGCAATGTTAGAAGTTGCTTATGCTACAGGAATGAGAGTTACAGAAATCATTTCATTAAACGTAAGCGATATAGATATAGAATCATCATTAGTTACTTGCAAAAATGAAAATAAACAAAGAATAATTCCCCTTGGAAAATTATCTTTATCAGCACTTAAAGAATACATGACAATTGCAAGACCTAATATGATTAAAGATGATAATGAAACAGCTTTATTTGTAAACGTAAATGGAAAAAGATTAACCAGGCAAGGTTTCTGGAAAATAATAAAATTCTATAAAGAGCAAGCACATATTACAAAAGATATAACACCACACGTTTTAAGACATTCATTTGCAACACACCTTTTACAAAATGGTGCAGATTTAAAATCAATACAAACAATGCTTGGACACTCAGATATATCTTCTACACAAGTATATATGCAATTCCAAGATGATAGCTTAAAAAATATATATAATAAAGCTCATCCAAGAGCATAAACTCAAATATAAAGGCCTTAAAAGATTATACTTTTAGGGTCTAATTTTTTTTATTTGCAAATAGTCAACATAATGTGCTATAATATATTATATAGGCACTTAGCCTTTATAAAAATAACAAAAGGAGAATTACATTATGAACAGAAATTTTCGGTACAGCGTGGTAGGAAGCGAAATGAACTTTGAAAATCTTTCCAATGGTTGGAAGAGCAAGGCTTATGATGAAATCGGACCTGTTCAGGGTCAGTACATGAAGACTCGCAATGGAAAGTATTACGGGTTTATAACTATCTTCAGAGATGTTTGTGAACCCAAATACTTAAAAATTCCTTCTCTCTACATGCTGAACATCTATGGGTTTACCCAGGTTCAGGATGAAATGGGTTGGACCATCATTAACGAAACTGGTACAGAAATCTTCAAAAAGAGATTTAAAGGTATCTATATCGTAAATGAAGAACTTGTTGTTTTGGAAGAGTTTAATGGTTTCATTAAATTATATTTCCCTCAACATAAGTGTGTAACCCAAGAGGATTTCACAGATATTGAGCCTGACAAGAACTTTGTTCGAACCTTCTATGGGCAGAATGAAGGTATCTATCTCTATGATGGAACCTGCATTTTAAAGGCTCGGTATAAAAGTGCATTGCCTTTTGGCAAAGACACTTTTAAGGGAATCACAGATAGAGACAAGGAAATCGTAAACAAAAAAGGTTGGGAAAATCCATCTGCAGAAGCGGAAAGAATTTTTCCGGAGACCCGTGGTTTCTTCAGAGCAGAAAACATAGAGTACTGCCCCTTGCTCAGCAGAAAGTTTGCATTCATCAGTGGTGAAACTGGTGAATACATCACTGGGTTTGATTTCAGCGAAGCCAAAGATTTTGACAAGAGCGGTATTGCAATTGTAAGAGATTGCGTCAGCAACAAGATCAAGGCGTTGGAACCCAGTGGAAAGGTAAGAGAAGCTTATTTCATTCAGACACCTGCTCCTAAGCAGGAATAAGCACAAGGTAATTCATACCTTTAAAAGAGAATGTAGAGTATAAATATACTTTGCATTCTCTTTTTATTTTTTATATTTTTTTTCAAAAAACTATTGACAAAACACGAACATACGTTTATAATATATTTACATTAAACAAAAGTTTGTTCGTAGGAGGAATATTTATGAAAATAGTTAATTTTAAAAAATTTATAAGAAGTATTAGTATTATATTATTAATAATATTTGCACTTTCAATCATTTGTGCAAAATCTACATTATCACATAAAGAGGTAGAATACACCAAACTATATGTCTCAAATGGAGATACATTATGGAGTATAGCAACAGATTTAAAAAAGAGTAATGACTATTATAAAAATAAAGATATAAGAGAAATTATTTACAATATAAAAGAAGTAAACAATTTGGAATCTAGCTCATTATATGTAAATCAAGAACTAATGATTCCTATAGTATAAGGCTACTGCAAAAAGGAAACAATAAGTCTTTATTTTAAGAAGTATTGTTTCCTTTAATTCATTCTATAAATTGGCTAGTGGGTTATTCTCTACAGCATTTCTAACTCTTTCATCGTTCACATGTGTATATATCTCGGTAGTAGAAATACTTTCATGCCCTAATAGTTCCTGCAGAGCACGTATATCAACATCTCCATATTGATACATTAATGTTGCTGCTGTATGTCTTAATTTATGTACAGAATATTTAGTAGTATCTAAACCAGCTCTTGCAAGTTCATTTTTTACAATATTTTGTACAGTTCTATTACTAATTCTTTCTTTTCTTTCGCTTAAGAACAATGCATCACGAGAATCGTTTTTAACCTTATCATGTGGTCTAATTGATAAATAATCTTTTAACGCATTCATACAAGCTTTATTTAGGTAAATGGTGCGTTCCTTGTTACCTTTTCCAATAACTGTCATTCTACTTTCAGAAAAGTCTATATTACTTATATTAATACCAACAAGTTCAGATAGACGCATACCACAATTTAGAAATAAAGTAATAATTGCATGGTCTCGAATGCTGTTTCTATCGGTATCATCTTGAGACACATTTAAAAGCTTTTTACTTTCTTCTAAAGAAAGATATCTAGGCATTCTTTTTCCAAGCTTTGGAGTTTCCAAATCTTGTGCAGGGTTAACATCTATAATCTTTGCTTTGCTTGTAAGATACTTAAAAAACACTCTAATCGCAGATATTTTCCTTGCACGAGTAGCAGGGGAACTTTTTAAGTCAATAGCCATGTATGATATATATCCGTGAATATCTTGTAAAGTAATTTTCTTAAGTATAGAAATATCCATATCATTTATTTTAATTTCCTTCAAATCCTCTTCGTCTGTTAATTTGAATTGCTTTTTAATATATTTCAAAAAATTAGCAATATCATAATTATATTCTTTAACAGTATTTGGAGATTTATTAAGAATAGTAATTGTATAATCTAAAAATGAATTTACAAAATCTGGGTTTGCCTCATGTTCAATCATCAAAAACACCTCTTACATATTTATATAATAAAAATGCTTAAAATTCAATATTAATATTTAAAAAATATCTTTCTTTTTTTTGTATTTTATGATACGATTATATTGTAATAAACAACACAAAGACAATTTTATAATATTAATATTAATAAATACTTCATACAATGAGGATAAGGGGGAGATCTAAAGCATGAATAAGTTTATGCAAATAGCAAAAGAAAATGCTGATACAGGAATTTTAAAAAATGAAGGAGGCCCATTTGGTGCAGTAATTGTTGATGAAAACAACAATATTATTTCTAATGGGAACAACCAAGTTTTAAATCAAAAAGACCCAACAGCACATGCAGAAATTGTAGCAATACGAGAAGCATGCAAAAAACTAAACACATACGATTTATCTAATTGTATACTATACACATCGTGTGAGCCTTGCCCTATGTGTTTATCTGCAATTATATGGGCTAACATAAAGAAAGTATATTATGGCTGTACAAAGCATGATGCAGACAAAATTGGTTTTAGAGATGATATCATCTATCAATATTTAAAAGGAGAGAAAACTGATTTAATAGATTTACAAGAAATGGATAGAGAAGAATGTTTAAAAACTTTTGAAGAATATCAAAAGAAAAGTGGAGTAATATATTAAAAAATAAAAACAGATTAATTAAAAGGACAGTGGAGTAGGAGAGAGGCCATATTTTTTAAAATACTAGATTTTTAATAGTTTAAAATTCTAAAAATATAATTCCATATTTCTATTGCTCATAATAAATCAAAAAAACAAAATTATAAAATTTGTAAATTATAAATTTAATTATAAATTTTATAATATTTTATATAAATTATTTATTAAATTTTATAATTAACTTTTAAAATATTTTTATTAAAATACATTTTAATTATATCTAAATTTCATTATACTTATTATAATTATATTATAAACCTAGAAGCGCTAAAATGGTTTTTAAGACGTTTTAAGATTACAGTAAATAAGTTAATCGCTTATAATTAATTGTAGAAAACAAACATTATATAAGTTATACTAAAAATGATACAAAATGTTTATTATTATGGGTTTTCTAAAAATCATTAAAAAGTAGTAAAAAGACGACGCACGAGAATCGTTTTTAAGGCGTTTTTATTTTTAAGACATATAACTTGTTGTCTGAAAAATGCGATAAAATAAGGCTTTAGAGGATTTTTAGAAATTTTGAGAAGATGATCAATAAAAGAACCAATAAATTATAAAAAATATAAGGAAATGAAACTTATATAAAATAGAACTATGGTAGTATTGCCAACTCCTGCCTCGTTGTTCGCAAAACTTTGATTTTGTGCAATGTTATATGTGCTTTTATTCTCCTCTCCTTCTTTTTTAATTAAAACAATTTAAAAAAGAGGCTTACTGCTAAACCTCTTTTACTAAATTTAATTTATAAATTTAATCTAATAAATTTATTTATCTATTCCTTTTTTAGGAATAAATTTCTCTGCAAACTTATATCTTTCTCTATTTTTAACATATAAAAATCCTATTATGCTAAAAGTTACTGCTCCCAAGAAATTGACAAACAAGTCTTTTATTGTATCTATTAATCCAATGTCTAAATAACCATTTTCTATTATTGTAATAGTACCATCTTTTGAATAAATTTCTGTCTTTTCAATGTTTTTTACTTTAATTGGTATATTTACATTATTTTTATTTATTAAAACTGATGAGATTTCTGTAACTATTCTATCTTTTTGCATATCAGTTTTAGCAATATTATCTGCTGAAAATTCGAAAAATTCCCATAATATACCTACTGTCATAGAAAAACAAAATGCAACTATAGCTATATATAAAGGTGATAAATTAAAACTATTGCTATTTTGATTTAATAAATCAACTAATGAAAACCCTATACCAGCACATATAAATCCATTTAATGTGTGTAGTATTGTATCCCAAAATGGAATAATACCATAAAAATTATTTATCTCCCCTAATATTGCAGTTGAATATATAAAAATATATATAATGCCCTCTAATAGGCTTGGAATGCCTATTTTAAACTTTTCAGAAATTATTGTTGGTATTGTAAATAATATTAATGCTAAAATACACATTAAAACGTTCGATATGTTACCACATACTATTTGAAATATCATACTTAAAATAACAAATAGCCTTAATATTAAGTAAATTGCAATTGATTTTTTATTTGTTTCTTTATATTTTTTTCTCATTATTTTTGAAAATTTTTTCATATAAAATCCTCTTATTTAATTAATTTAAATAAACCATCTTGCGATCTAAGAATTTTTAAGAAATATATTTACTCTTTCTAAAAATTCTTCATTATTTTTTGTTGTAACAATTTGTTCCATAATTTGTTCTGTCATTTCTTGAGTGTTCATATTTGACATTGCTTTTCTAAGTGCAAAGATTGTATCTAATTCCTCTTTTGAAAGTAGTAATTCCTCTTTTCTTGTTCCAGATTTATTTATATCAATTGCAGGGAATATACGTTTTTCTGATAGAGCTCTATCTAAGTGTACTTCCATATTTCCTGTTCCTTTGAATTCTTCAAATATAACGTCATCCATTCTGCTTCCTGTTTCAACTAATGCTGTTGCAAGTATTGTTAAACTTCCAGCATCTTCAGTGTTTCTTGCTGCACCGAAAAATCTTTTTGGTTTATGTAGTGCTGCTGGGTCTAAACCACCTGATAGTGTTCTTCCTGATGCAGGAACGACTAAGTTGTAGGCTCTTGCAAGTCTTGTAATACTGTCTAGTAATATTACAACATCCTTATGTTGCTCTACAAGTCTTTTTCCTCTTTCTAGTACCATTTCTGCAACTTTAACGTGATGTTCTGGTAATTCATCAAAAGTTGAGTAAATTACATCACCTTTTATAGAACGTTTCATGTCTGTTACTTCTTCTGGTCTTTCATCTATTAATAATACTATTAACTCCAAATCTGGGTTATTAGCTGTAATGCTGTTTGCAATCTTCTTTAGAATCGTTGTCTTTCCAGCTTTTGGTGGAGCAACAATCATACCTCTTTGTCCTTTTCCAATAGGACATAATAAGTCCATTATTCTCATTGTGTATTCATTTTGAGATGTTTCTAATTTAATTCTTTCTTGAGGATAAATTGGTGTTAAATCGTCGAAAGAACGTCTTTTCATTGCATTTTCTGGGTGTTCTCCGTTAACTGCACCTACAAATATTAATGCTGGGAATTTTTCACCTTCTTTTGGTGTTCTTTTTATACCACGTACAATGTCACCTGTATCAAGTCTAAATCTTTTAATTTGTATTGGTGATACATAAACATCCTTTGGTGTAGGTAAGTAATTTTCTCCTCTTAAAAAACCATATCCATCAGGTAGAACTTCTAGAATTCCTTCTACAACCTCGTCTCCTTCACTTGTAAGTTTATAGCCTTCCTTTGTTATTACTTCTTTAAATTCTTTCTTTTCTTCTTCTGGTTCTTCTGCTACTTTATCTACATTTTCCTCTTTTAAAATTGAAATAAGTTCATCTTTCTTAAATTTTGTTGCAGATTTAATTCCTGCATCTTTTGCTTTTTCTCTTAATTCAGTAAGAGATAATTCCTCTAAATCCATTTTACATATCCTCCTTTATATTCTATTAATTATCTATTGTGGATTTTTATTTTAGAAATAAACTTTTTAGAAACAATTTGTAAGTTATGCATAAAGGTAGGCTAAAATGCCTACCTTATTATTTACTAGTATCTATATAAACTCTTTCATTAGGCAAATACATATCTAGTTTTTCTCTAGCTGCTTCTTCAACATATTCTTCAGAATTTATATTTCCTTTCTTTTTGTATAAAGAATCTTTATACGCTAACTTTGAAGATATTTGTTCAGAATAATATTCTTGAGCATTTTTATATGAGTTAATTGTTTTTTGTTGGTTTGCAAATACACAAATTGCATATATTGCAAGAGCTATAAAGAATAGCTTCTTATATAATTTTTTAAATTTCATTAGTATCTCCCAATATATTGTTTCTTTAAATATACTACATCTATAATAATATTCTACAAATTTATGCAAATTCCTTCTTGTTTTTATTTTTTCTTTTCTTAAATTTTATTTTTTGTGTTTTATTTTTAAAAATTGACAAGATTTTTGTAAATAAGTGTTTAAACCATTTTAATATCTTTCGTAATGGTTTCCAAATTACTTTGTTTAAGATTTTAATTATAAATTTTATTGGTATTATTATTAAGATTATAAATATCTTCTTTATTAAGTTTATAATGTAGACTGATATGTTTATAAAAAACTTGCTAAATATAAGCATATAAATTGCTGCTCCAAGAATTACTCCTAGGAATATGTATATTCGTAATTCTCCATTGTTAAACTTAAAAATTGAATATAATAGTAATAGTCCAGTTATTATCCAAAATATAAAGTCTTCAAGACATGTAATAAAGTCTGGCGTTTTAAAGCTTTTTCTGAATATTCTAAAAATATCAAATAGTAAGCCAATTAAAAAACCATTTAAAATGAAAACTATAAAGGCATATGCTTGATTTTGCATCTTTTTGCCTCCATTTATTTAAATATTTTTCCAAAAATATTGCTTCCAGATTTCTTATCTAGATTTTTTTCTGAATATGATAAATTAAAAATTGTACCTTCTACAATTACCTCTGTTGTATCCAAACTTAATTTATTTATTCTTAAATTTTTTCCTTTTACTGTTAATAACCCCAATTCTGTTTCTACTATTACAATTTGGTCGTCGAAACTTAGAACATCCAAAACTCCGGAAATAGTTAATTTCTCTCGATTTTCCAATATTACATTTTGTATGGTATTGCTTGTCATCTGTTTTCTTTCATCTATAGTCATATTAGCACTCTCCCTTCCCTACTCTTTCATATTAATTATATATATTCTGTGTTTATGATTTTATGACTAGTTTATATGTACTTTACACAACATTTTAAGATTAACTGTGATAAATAAACTTCTATTAAGCTAGAAAGTATTAATACTATTAAAATAAAGATTGAAAAACATGTATGTCTTAATATTTCAAGCTTGATATTTTCTCTTCTTCTATCTTGCATGATTGATTTATATACCTTCATTCCACTTACGGCTAGTGCAATTGTGCAAGGTATAACAATTATATTTTTAAGTAACATTGTAGAAACAAGCATTGCAATGGTCTTGCCATTATTTAATACATGAAAAATTGCTGAGATTGTATAGCTAAGGCAAAAGCCTTTAAATGCCACTATAATATACACAAGCAGAAGTCCTATAACAGTTGACCCCATAAGCCATAGAAGTATAACAAATGTAAGGTTTTCTTTTATTGTTTCTTTTATGAAAAGCAGTTGGTTTATGTCCTGGCTTTCTTTTAAATTTTCTATGGATGTACTTATGTAATTTCCAATTTCATTATTTTGAGTATCGTTTAAATTATTTATAAAGATTACTCCAAATAGAATTCCTATTATAAATATTATACTTGCTATAGCATATTCTCTTAAATTGTTTTCTATATGTGTCTTTATAATACTATTTCTTCTTTTCATACATTCCCCCACTCTTTTTTAATATTATGTACAAGTTTGGAAAATATGAATTATAAAAAATAGAAAGCCATAATATATGACTTTCTATTTGAAATGCAATTGAAATTACTTGTTCAGCAAAGCCAGAACGAAGTGTTCGACCAAGCTTCTGCCATTCACATAGCTATCCATGAAAATGGACAGATACTCATCATCTTCCTGAATGCTCTTGATGTGTGGGTTGTTCTTCAGATCGATCATCCAGAATACGTCCTGAGGTCTTTTATAGACTCTTACCTCATACTCATTCTTAGATCCTTCAACCCTTTCCATGAAGAGTTTGAGTTCCACACCTTGCGGTCCAAGAACGGACATTGTTGTGCCATCCTCGATGTAGCTCTTCGGGAAGTTTCTTACCATCTCGTAATGACAGTACATTTTGTTGTTCAATCGCATAAATTTTCCTCCTCAAAACATTCATTTTATCAACTGCCTATATATTAACCTGTAAAACAGGATTATAAAAATTTACGTAAACTATTATACCACATCCACCTGAAATATTCAACATTTTTCTACATAATACAGCAAAAATGAACCATACAATAACATATGGTTCATTTTTGGGTATTCGCTAGGAAACTTTATTGCCAATGAAAAAGATTCTGGGCGTCTTGATGTCTGCTCCAGTGTTTAAAGCATAGATTTCGATATTGGGCAGCTTGCCGCTTGCTTCCAACCGCCAAGCAATTTCATGAATGTCAACGGAGTTCGTGACTTCGATAATTGCCAGTTCGTCTGCTTTCATAGGTGTCTTGCTGAAAAAGAAAATAATTTCTCTTACAGCCTCCTCAACAGTTTTCGTCCGGTTTACAACCCGTTCCAGTTCTTTTTCCATTTCGTCCTTGCGATACTTCATTTTGTTTTCCTCCTAAAATAATAGTTTTTCAATGGTTGCATCATTTTTTGCAAAACGGAGTTAATAACGTTTGTACACTATTATTATACTATATTTTAGAGCAAAATTCAAATTATGTTAATTTAAGCAAAAGAAAACTCTTACCTATTGGTAAGAGAAAGATATATATCTTTTTTATTTGGCAATTAGCTTACCTTCACAATGTAAACACTGTTTCTGGTATACACCTGGTAGATGTTGTTGCCAAGATAACGAACATCTTCTACGACACTGGTAGAACAGTCGTAAATTTCTGGCTGTCCTTTAATGATTTCAACCTTGGTGCATTGGAACTTTTCTCCCTCGACAGGAGCTTTATGTGCAAAAGCCATAAAAGCGTTCCTTTCAGATTTTATCTCGTTGAACCAGCAAGAGTTGAAAGCACCTTTTACTCCTTTCAGAGTGTAATCGGTCTGCCAGCCACGATCTCTTTCAGAGATGACCTCATACACCTTGCCAACAGATAATACTGATGGGTTAGTGCAGTCAAGGTAGCTGAAAATTCCACCATTGTAACGTACCATTTTTGCCATGTTTTTTTCCTCCTTGGGTAATTACCCGTTCAAAAGATGTATGTTCCTACTGATGCAACGGAGTCACAATATGTTACATCACTTATATTATACCATTTATACGAAAAATTGTCAAAAAAGAATTTATTATATTTTCAATTGAATCTAGAAATTCTTTCTAATTTTATCTTCTATCTTTTTGTATTATCAAATTTTAATTTAGTTTGCAATTTTATGTAAAGTGTGCTATTATTAATGTTGCAAAATATTTTTAGTATCTTCAAAATAAATTTGAAAATACAGTCCCCTGATTAATTAAAAGGAGGAAAAATCTATGAAAAAACAAGTACACTATTCTGAACTGGAGGATATGCAAAAGTATATTAAGGATTTCAACTCTGATGATTATGAACGTTCAATTGACTGCACAGACCCTTCTGTTACGGCATTTGCAAGAAATTACTATGATAAGCATTTACCAGTAGATCTTACAGCTTGGGTACGGGTAAATAGACCTGATGAAAAGTTGATTTATGGCAAGTTTCTTGGAGACCAAGTTTGTTTTGTTCGTGACACCCTTTGCTTCTTGTTGTTTCCAACATATGAAGAATGGAAAGATAACCAGCCTTTGGTAATTTCAACTCACTATTCAAAATCAGTTAAATTACCAATATTTCAAATTAATCTCAAAAAATTTGGAATAGAGCTTGTTCTTCGTTACAATTTTTATGACTGGAAAATTTCGGTAAAATCTGAGAAGCCTCTTGACTTCGATTACATGGATCTTTTTGATTCAAAAAAAGTAATTCCTTCTATTTATTGTGAAGGATTTCCTAAGGATAAAGTTTATGGAAGTTATGAGCAAAACCCTTCACAATTCACTATTGAAATTTGTTCTCATTACAATGTGTATACTTTCATTTTCTTACTCAAAAATTACTTGGGTATAAATTAAAGTGTATTTGTTTTACCACGGTTATTGTAAATCAATAGCCGTGGTTTTTATATTGCAACAAAAAAGACTTAAAGAAAAACTTTAAGTCTTATCTGGTGCGGATGAAGGGACTTGAACCCCCACACCGAAGTACTGGTTCCTAAGACCAGCGCGTCTGCCAATTCCGCCACATCCGCATATTTAATTGACAATGTATATATTAACATTTTTTTTATACTTTGTCAAGTAAATTTTAAAAATTTTCACAAAATTCCGCTTCTTAGTCTTATTAATTCTTATCTTCCGCTATTTTCATTGGGTTTACATGTATTACAGCTAAATATATTTCATCTAATTTATCTATCTCTTTTTCCAACCTATTTGCAATTTCATGGCTCTCAAATGTAGACATATTGCCATCTACGTATATAGTAAAGGAAATCTGGTATCTATACCCAACTGGTGTTGCATTAAAGTGCTCTACTCTCTTTATTTCTTGATGTTTCTTAATTATCTCCATTACTTTTTCTTTGCTTGCAATACTAATAGATTTATCCATTAATACATTAAAGCTCTTCTCAAATATTTTTATACCTGTCCAGAATATCCATAAAGATATTCCTAAACCAACAGCCCCATCAAACCATGTAATACCTATTAAGCCTAATAATGATGCAATAAGGTTAAATGTTGTAACAACACAATCATTTATATGGTCTTTTGCATTTGCCTCTAATAGAATGTTGTTATATTTCTTAGCCATTGAATGTGTGTATATGTATAGCATAGCTTTTACTAATATTGTTGTAAGACACACTATTACAAGCCACCATGAAAATGTATAGCCGTTTTGGGCTATTAAGGCCTGTATAGAGCTTTTTAATAGCGTAATTGATACAAGTATCATTGATATACTTACAAGCATTGAAAAGATGTATTCTGCCTTTCCATGTCCTAAATTATGGTCATCATCTTTTGGCTTACTTGCAATCTTGTTTCCTATATATGTCATAAGTGATGAAAAGATATCTCCAGCACTATTCATGCTATCCGCTATCATGGCTTGGCTTCTTGTTATTACACCTACTATAGCCTTTATAATTAATAGAAAGATATTTCCTATTATACCTAAAACACTTGCTTTCTGAGTTGTTTTAAATCTATCTTCCATTATTATCTCTCCTTTAGCTAGCAGTTAAAAGTTCTAGCTTTTCATACTTATAATCATTTAATAAACCAGTATAAATGACTTTTGCATTTTTAAGCATTTCGAAATTCTCTGGCCTTGGCATTTCTGGTAAACGTATATTAACATTAGCATTATTAAGCACAAATTTTATAAATTCTGCACAGTAAAAGTAATTCTTTCTATGTATCCTTTTGTTGAATAGAATATACAAAAGTCCTAAGGTATTGAATTTATAAATTGTTCTATTTTTTTTGAACTTTAATATCTCTTGTTCAAGCTTTTCATATTGATAGTTGGTTATTTCTATATAACATATCATTGCTTTTGTATTTTTGAAACGTTTAAAGGATCCTTCATTTTGCTTTTCATGTACAAAACCGCCAACAAAACAATTGTATGGATGTAATCTACTAAAAGAGTACATCTTTGTTAAATTCTCATCTAATGATATAGATACATGTGTATATAATCTTTTTGTTTTAAATTGAATTATCTTCCCTAAAATTGTACCAGAATATGTTAATACAAAATATATTCTCTTCATTCCCATTCCTTCCTTTAGATTAATAAATCTATAATTATTCCTGCAGTTACACCAACTAGATAAAGTATTCCTAGAATTTTGAAATTGTCCTTTTTATCTTTATTAACTTTAAACAATATTAAAACTCCTATACCAGAGTTTACAAGTAGGCCTGCTATCATAGGACCAAGTGTAATTATCTTTTCTAGGTATAATTCGGTTAGTATAATTGAACTTGCACAGTTTGGTATTACACCAACTAAAGCAGCAAGTAATGTTCCTACCACAGGTACATTTACTGCAAGACTTGCTATCTTTTCCTCGCCTATTGCAAATATTATAGAATTTATTACTAAACTTATTATAAAAATATATGCAAAGATTTGTAGTGTATGATTAATTGAAGATTTTATAACTCCTTCTTCATCACAGTTGCAATTCTCATTTTCACATATAGAGTGAATTGAATTTTTGCCTTCTTTATGGTTTTTACCTAGTAAATCTATTGTTATTCCTATTCCTATTCCTATTGCTATTTTTATTATTAATATTTTTATTATTAAAAATACATCTGCACCTTCAGATATTAATATTGGTAGCATTTCATCAGATGTTGATAAAAATATTGCAATTAATGTTCCTCTTGTTATTATTTTTGCTGCATAAAAATTAGCCGCAACTGCTGAAAAGCCACATTGTGGAACTACTCCTAGAAGTGCTCCAAGAAGCGGTCCAAACCTTCCAGATTTTTTTATAAGTTTTTCTGTTTTTTCTCCAGCACTATGTTCAATTAATTCCATTATTAAATACGTTATAAATAAAAACGGAATTAACTTTATACTATCAACTATTGTATCTTGCAAAACTCCAAACATTTTTCCCTCCATTTTACGTTGCTATTATATTATTTTAGCACATTTTAAGCAAAAATACTATTAAAATGTGCTAACTTGTCTATTATTTTATATATTTTACTTCAAATGAAGTCCCCTCACCATACTTTGTTTCAACCTTTATATATCCATTGCTTTGTTCGATTATTGCTTTTGCAAGTGGCAAGCCTATGCCAATGCTATTTTCACTGCTATTTTTTGTTTTATAAAATCTTTGGAATATATGTTTTAGGTCTTCTTTATCAATTCCGCTTCCTTCATCTTTAATAATTATCTTCAGGAATAGGTTTGTGTTTTCAACCGTTATATATATTCTAGAATTATGTTTGCTATGTTCTATTGCATTTTTCAAAATGTTTGTTAAAGCTTCTTGTTGCCACTTATAATCTGCAATAAATGTAGCTTTCTCATCAACATTAGTTATTATCTCTATATTCTTCAATTCCATTAAAATAGCCAAATTTGAGACTATATTATCAATTAGATTCTTTGCATTAATCTCATTGTTTTCCATTTTAATTGTTCCTGCATCAAATTTTGCAATCTTTAAAAGTGCTACTACAAGAGAACTTATCCAATCTATTTGTTTGCTTATTTCAATTAAAAAGTCTTCTCTTACTTCTTTTTCCATATCAGGGTCATCTTGAATATTATCTAGCATTATTCTGATTGATGTAAGTGGTGTTTTTAATTGATGAGAAATATCTGCAATTGCTGTACTTAGGTTTTCTTTTTCTTTTTCGCTTATTTCTGCTGTTTCTTTTAAAAGAACAGTTGTTTTGTATAGTTCGTTTCTAAGTTTTGAAAGTTCTCCATTATCATTTTCTTCTATTTTTAAAATATAGTTTTTGTTGTTAATTTGCTTTATATATTCGTTTATTTCGGCTATTTTCTTTTCTTGAGTTATAACATAAATTAGATATATTCCAAGAGATACTGTTCCAAAAATTATAACAAGTGCGATGTTTTGCTTTTTGTTTGTTTCAATTTGTTCACCTAATGTTTTTATGTATGAAATATCTGGAGTATAACCATATTTCTCCAAAACACTACTTTCAGGTTTTTCATTATTCTTTAAAATCTCCAAAACCTCTTCTTCAGTAATATCAGGATATTTTTCAATTACTTGGCTTATTATATTATCTATTTTTGCATTTACAATTTTTAAGTATTTTCTGTATTGAATGTTGTTTATAATCCAAAATATACCTGTTGATAGCATTATTACAATTATTCCTAATATTATTGTTTTTCTAGAATTTCTATTTTTAAATATATTCACTTAATCTTTGCCTCCTGGTATTTGATATCCTATTCCTTTTATTGTTTTTATACAATCCGCTTCTCCAAGTTTATTTCTTATTCTTTTTATATATACAGTAAGAGTATTATCATTTACAAAATTTCCAGCAACGTCCCATATCTTTTCTAGAATTTGCTCACGAGTTATGGCTTTACCAATGTTCATAAATAGCAAAGCTAAAATCTTATACTCTAATGCTGTTAGACCAATGTCTTTGCCATCTACCAAAACAGTCTTTTCATCTAGGTTTATTTGAATGTTATTATATGTAATCTTATTACTTTCTGTATTAAATCTTCTAAGCACATTGTTTATTCTAGATAATAACTCTCTATTTCTAAAAGGCTTAATGATATAGTCCTCTGCTCCCATGTCTAGCCCTTTTACAACATCTTGTTCCTCATCTCTTGCAGTTAAGAAAATTATAGGAGTGTTTGTATATTTTTTTATATATTCACACATCTCAAACCCACTACCATCCGGCAAGGTAATATCCAACACAGCCAAATCGATATCTTGCTTTCCTATAATATTCATAGTTTCTTCAATGCTTTTGCAAGCTATAACATGAAACTGTTCTTGCTCTAATAGATATTTCAAACCCTTAATTATGGCTTCGTTATCTTCTACAATTAAAATTGATTTCATAAATTACCTCTTTTAAAAAATATTATAGCATATTTTAGTAGAATAGTATAGGGCAAGCTAGTTGCCTGCCCTTAATGGTTATATATTATCTTTCCTTATTGTTTCTATAATATTTTGCTTATTTATTTTATCTAGCGAATATTTCATTGTTATTCCAACTATTATAAATACAAATACTATTGATATTATTATTGCTGGGTATGGAATCATATATCCTACATCTACTCCTTGTGCAAATGCTTTATATACTCCATAAGAACCTAGTATTCCTAGTGGTATGCCTATTAGTAGTGATTTTGCTCCGTACATTATACTTTCCAGTCTTATCATTTTGTTGAATTCCTTTTTAGACATTCCTATTGATTTTAGCATTGCAAATTCTTTGCTACGAAGTATCATATTTGTGGTTATAGTGTTGAATATGTTTGTTACTCCTATTAGTGTTATTACTGATATGAAGCCATATAGGAAGATTTTTACTACTAGAACCATTCTTCTTTGTTGGTCCACATAATTATCATAGTTGAATACTGTAACTCCTGTGTATTTTGAATTTGTTTTAATTAAGTCGTTTAATGTATTTTCTAATTCTTGTGAGTTTTTTGAATTAATTAGTAAACTTCCTATTGCATATAAGGAACTGTCATTTATATCTTCTCCAAGTACTTCTTTTACAAAGTCTTCTGAAACTATAATTACACCACAATTATAATACGTAGCTTCTTGCCCCATTGGTTTACTATCATCTGCAGTACATTTAGATATTGTAATATTATATGTTTTGTCTACTCTTCCTACTTCAATCTTATCATTTGGTTTTATTTTGTATAGTCTATCTATTGTTTTGCTTCCATCATCATTATATCTAATAGCATCATCTTGTAAAAGAGCCACTGTTTTATAGTCTTCTGGGTTTAAACCAAGTTCTTTTATATATTTTTTAAAATACTCATTGTTATATGCAGTTAAGGATATCATACTATTTCCTACATAACGCTTTGTTTCTTTACCGAATTCACTTGCATATTTCATATTATCAAAGTCTAGGCTTGTTTGATAATAATAGCTATATTCCTTTATATTGTCTAATTTTGCAAGCTCTTCATATATTTCTTTTGTTCCATTGTCTACATACATATTGAATTTAAAGTCCTTGTAATAAAGTCCTGATACTTTTGTGCCTAGGTTTAATATGCTAGATAGTGATATAAAAATAAAAATACTTACTACTAATGATATTACGGTCGTTCTATATTTCTTTTTGCTTCTCTTTAAGTTTTTACTTGCAATTACTCCACCTATTCCAAATATCTTTTTTGTAAGGCGTGATGTTCTTAGTTTCTTAGCTTTTATTTTTATATCTTTGTTTCCTCTTATAGACTCAATTGGCGAAATTTTTGATGCTCTAATTGCTGGTATTAGGCAAGATAAGTATATTGTAATTAATGAAATTACTATTGATACTACTATTGCAAGTGGGTTTATGCTGTATATAAAGCTTAAATTATTTAGCATATCTACTAGTAAATAGTTTACTACTTGTAATAAAATCATTATTGCAACTATTCCTAAGATTATTCCTAAAGGTATTGCAATTAAGCCAATTATCATTCCTTCAAATATTACATTTCTTTTAATTTGCTTTGATGTTGCACCAATACTTGCAAGCATTCCATATTGTCTGTTTTTCTCTGCTACTGATATACTGAAGCTGTTTCTTATTACAAACACACTACTTACTACGATTATAGCTATAATTACACCTGCTATTGTGTATAACACATTCATCATGTTTTCACTCATAACGCCTTCAAATCTTAAAAGTTCTGTGTTTATATATATCTCATTTAAAGACATTATTCCAAATGTTTTACATATATCTTTTGCAATTTCTTCATATTCTTTTGGATTTTTGTATAATACTGAGATATCTATTTTTTCTGGAATTTTATCCATGTGTGTTATAACTATATATCCTGGTGATGAAAAGTCTTCTCTTGATAATCTTTGCATTATTCCTACAATTTTATATGTTTTTTTAGTTGTATTTTCAATATGTTCAGTTTCTTCAACTTCTTCTGTTTCCCTTTCTTCTAAGTCTGTTTCATCATCATAAACTATTAGAGTGTTTCCATTAAGCAATGGGTTATTTTCATTTAGTTCTTCACCATCTGATGATACTCTTTTTCCAACATCTAAAGTTATTTCATCTCCAACTTTTAAAATTACTCTACCATTTGTTATAATATGCTCTGAAATTACTATTTCATTTGAATTCTCTGGAAGTCTACCTTCTGTAAGGTTTACACCTAAGTTATTTAATGCCTTATTATCATATTCTAAAATATGCACATAAGGCTTATAATCGTTTGTAGAGTCCTCTAAGTTTGCCCAGCCGACATCTCCTACTAAATAATAATCTTTAACTTTTTGATTTTCACTTACATATTTTAACTTCTCTGCTGGAATATCATGAAAAGCTACATGATAGTTTCCATCTTGAACTTTTATCCAATTTATAAGTGATGCTTTAAAACTAGAAACTAGACCTGCAACCCCACAAATAAGGGCAGTTGAAAGCATAATACCAATTATAGTAACAATGGTTCTTTTCTTGTTTAGCTTCAAATTCTTAACTGTAAATTTATTTAAAATACTCATTTCTAATTCCTTTCATCTTTTATAATTTTTCCATCTTCTATTGTGATTACTCTTTCTGCCTCTTTTGCAATTTCTAAGTCATGTGTGATTATTATTACTGTTTGATTAAACTTTTTGTTTGAAAGTTTAAGAAGTGATATGATCTCTTCACTTGCCTTTGAATCCAGGTTTCCTGTAGGTTCATCTGCAAGCATTATACTTGGGTTATTAATCATTGCTCTACCTATTGAAACTCTTTGTTGTTGACCACCTGATAATTGGTTTGGTAAGTGTGTTTTTCTGTTTTCTAGTCCTAATGTTTTTAGTAAATCTTGTAACCTTTGCTTATCAACTGTTGTACCATCTAAATCACATGGTAAAGTGATGTTTTCTTCTACATTTAATATTGGTATTAGGTTATAGAATTGATAAATTAAGCCTATTTGTCTTCTTCTAAATATTGCTAAATTATCGTTATTCAAAGAATATATGTCTTTTCCATCTATATATACTTTACCTGATGTTGGTCTATCTACACCTCCTATTAAGTGTAATAAAGTTGATTTTCCACTTCCACTTGCTCCTACTATTGCAACAAATTCTCCCTTGTTTACAGTAAATGAAACATTATCAACTGCATTGATTTTTGTTTCTCCTTTACCATAAGTTTTAACTAAATTTTCAACCTTTAAAATTTCCATAATTAAAAAACTCCTCTCTTTTTATTAAAATTATTTTATCATTTGAAAATGACTTTAAAATGACTTTTATAAATTTTCGCTTAAAATTTCATCAGCTTTTCCTTCACTTAGTTTTCCATATTTTATCATCTTATCAATTACTTGTTTTTGGCGTTCTCTTGCAAGTTTTGGGCTTACTTTTGGGTTATATACAGATGGGGCATTTGGTATTCCTGCAAGCATTATGCTTTCTCCTTCCGTTAGGTCTTGTGGTTCTTTATCAAAATATCCAAGAGAAGCGGATTTTATATCGTAATAGCCTGAACCATAATAAATATAGTTTACATATAGTTCTAAAATTTCTTCCTTGTTATAATTGCTTTCTATTTTCTTTGCCATAAATACTTCTGCAATTTTTCTTGTTAGTGTTTTATCTTGTGTGAAATACATGTTTTTTGCAAGTTGTTGTGTTATTGTGCTACCACCTTCAATTAATTCTCTTGCCCTGATATCATTTAAAAGAGCTCTTCCTATTGCAATAATGTCTATACCTTTGTGATCATAATATCTGTGGTCCTCAACAGCAATTACAGCATCTTTATAAATATCTGGAATATTTGATATTTTAGTATAACTCTTTTGGCTCCTAATCTCTTGAACCATTTCTTCTAATGGCTTATCATCTAATGCATTCTTATACATTTTATATCCTTGACCTATATAAATTGCCAAAATACTTAATATAATTAATATTAGTAATAATAATATCTTTTTAAATTTCTTCATTTTTTACCACCTTTATTTTTTCCATATTATTTTATCATAAATATATTAACATTTCAAAGTGACTTTAAAATGACAAAAAAATAAATCTTCAAATAAATTGAAGATTTCAAATAAAAATTTGCATAAAAAAATCTGGCAACTACTTATCTTCCCAGCAAGGTAACTCGCAAGTATTTTCAGCATTAATGAGCTTAACTTCTGTGTTCGGTATGGGAACAGGTGTACCCTCATTGTCATTGTCACCAGAAAATCTAAAACTATGTATTCGGCTTTTCTTGCCTTTAATGTCCTCTCTCCTTCTGCTTAGCACACTCAAAAATATACAGATAAATTAACTACTTCTAAACTATTTTTTCTTACCGATTTCTCAGCTTGCCAATTTCTTGGTTAAGCCCTCGATTTATTAGTATTGGTTAGCTGAGTACATTACTGCACTTACACCTCCAACCTATCAACCAAGTCGTCTTCTTGGTATCTTACTACCTTACGGTATGGGATATCTTATCTTAGGGTGGGCTTCACACTTAGATGCTTTCAGCGTTTATCCCTTCCGCACTTAGCTTCACAGCTATGCCATTGGTATGACAACTGTTGTACCATTGGTGCGTCCATCCTGGTCCTCTCGTACTAAGGACAGATCCCTTCAAATATCCTGCGCCTGCGACAGATAAGGACCGAACTGTCTCACGACGTTCTGAACCCAGCTCGCG